>ERZ772870.929-NODE-929-length-25822-cov-3.253153_pt1 | contig 25822 bp, 35 predicted proteins | sample MGYA00511376_ERZ772870 | MGnify/ENA primary metagenome ERZ772870 (study PRJEB29015, sample SAMEA2737719) | human gut metagenome | biome: human gut; feature: human-associated habitat; material: faeces | place: China | collected 2012 ... | reverse complement strand
AAGGATGTGAACGGGCAATTCCTCCCACGACTAAAGTCGCGGGTCTCCTTGCCCTAATTTATGAAAATCATAAACTTAACCCCTCACTCCGTCACCGTAGCAGGCATTACCTTCGAGCCTTCCGGCGTAGTCGCTCGTGTTTCCTCGGAAACCGTCGATGCCGGTTCGCTGGATTTCAACGGGACCAAAATCCCGCTGACCACCACGGCATACGGCGAGGTGCAGGGGCTCCCCGACCAGCGCGACGACACAGTGCTCATCGTGAGCAGCATGGTCGCCGCACGGTGCAAGGACCGTACCGACGTCTTCATTCCCAATGAGTCTATCCGCGACGCGGAAGGACGCATTATTGGGTGCAAGAGCCTCGGCCGCGTCTGACCGCACCACCCCATAGGCAGCATTTGCCTCCTGACCTGTGCTGACACACGATTCGTTCCACTGGAGTCCTGCAGAAATGCGGGGCTCTTTTTTTGTTGCCAAAATATGCGATTCGCCTAAAATAAAAGTTGTACGATAGATACCATCTACTTGGCGCGTTTTTTTTGCGTTCGTACAATTCACAATTCTGCAAGCAAATGGCAGACTCACCATCTCGGTGGGCCTGCCTTTTTGTTTGCGCAACTACAAAAAAGGAGTGCAAAAATGTTTATTAGCTACAAAGACGATTCCGTAATTCTCAGCAGAACCAGCAACCAGCCCCATAATGTCCTCGTCATAACGCTTGACGAAATGGAACAGCTTGCCGACTTCTATCAGTATGAGCAGGACAAAGCAGCCGTTAAGGAATACCTCAAAACCGCTATCAACATCCCCGGCTCGGCAGAGGTATCGGCAGAACTTGCCAAGAAGTATCTGTACGACGCCGGGCTGCTCGACCAGCTTATCGAAGAGTCGAACCACAACCAGGAAGAGTTCGGCGATGATTTTTTCCTCTCCGTCGTAAAAGGCGTGAAAACGCTAGAAGAGAAACTCAACGTCAAGGAATGGGAAGGCTTGACGGAGTCCGTTGCCAACCGGATGGCACACGAGTTCATTGCAGAACGGAATCCCTGCCGTTGGACCGGCTCTGGTGATGCTCCTGACGATGTAGGTTTCGAACCTCTGAACTTTCCGATTGACGATATCTATCCTAAAGGTGATAAGCCAGTGCTGCGTATGCAGCTTGTCGGCACAACCTTCCCAAAACTCCATTACGTCTATGAGTGCAGCATCATCGAGAACGGTGTGGACCTCTGGGCTCGCCGGACGCAAGATGCTATGACCGCTGGAAGCATCGAAAGCTTGGCGAACACTATCCTGTATGTGGCTCGCGCATATGAGCTGAGCAAGGGCTTTGAGCGAGTGTATGTTCAGCGCTCGACTCTTGACAAGGAGGAATATGACGGAATCATTGCCGGGTTTCGCTATGGTGCAAACTTCGACAAAAACAGCTTCATTTCTGTCAGTGGCTTTTTCCCGGATGACATCGACATGACTATTACTTGGAAGTGTGATGATGACGGCAAAGTATACAATGAGGCTGTCCTTCACAAGAATTCCTCTGAAGAAGTCCTGGCTTATTCCGGCCGCATGTATGAATTCTGCAACCATTACGTTCTGCCGTACAAGGGTGCAGAATATCGTGTGATTGTCAATGTCCTTCCTGAGCCTCACGTTCTGGAAAAGACCGTTTACATCAGTGAGAAACGCGTCCAAACCATCGAGAAGTATCTTCGCGGCAAAGAGCTGCAGGGGATGGGCGCATCATTGAGTGAGACGGCTGTATTCCCGGATGGCTTTTGCATGGACATCCGCTGCTGCGGCACGGAGGATGATTCTTTCACCGAAGCCATCCTCTATGACCGCGAAGGGAAAGAGGTCGCACTTACCGAGCCCTGTGATGTCTTCACCGGTTGTTGGGAACTAGAGGATGAAACCACCGGTACGACATATCGCATTCATGTGATGACAAAGCCGCACCTTAACTAACCAATAGCATTAAGCCGTCTACCTTCGGGTGGACGGCTTTTCTTGTGTGTTCCACTTGCAGGAACGTGCGAGCTGCATAAAATAGGTATTGTACGATAGATACCATCCTATGCCAATTTGGTCGTACAATTTATAATTCTGCAGACAAATAGGCAGACTCACCGTCTTGGTGGGCCTGCTTTTTTTGTTTGCGCAACTACAAAAAGGAGAAAAATCATGAGTACTACAAAGAATAAAAAAACACACCTGTTCGTTGATATGGATGGCACCCTCGCTGTTTGGAGGCAGGCTGCCTGCTTTGAGGACCTGCTTCAGCCAGGCTATTTCAGAGATTTGCCGCCCTATCAGACGGTTTTGGATGCTGTGAAGATTCTCTGCAACACAAAACCGGAGCTTGATGTGTACGCACTATCTGCCTTTATGCCGGAAAATCCATATGCAGTTCATGAAAAGAACGCCTGGCTCGACGCTTATCTTCCGGAAATTGATTTCGAACACCGCATCTTCGTTGCGTGCGGCAGCAGCAAAGCCAGAGCTGCTGCAAACCGCTTAAAAGCACCGTGTATCGACAACTCTTTTGTTTTGCTGGACGATTACTCGGTGAACCTGCATGAGTGGAAAGCCAATCGCGGCAGCTGCATTAAGCTCCGCAACGGCATCAACGGCAACGGCGGGACCTGGAAAGGTGAATCTGTCACTCGATTCGATGCCGCCGAAACCATCGCAGACCGCATTTGGAGTACCATCCAGAAGCTGACGAATACCAAAGAAAATTGAGGAGGAATACTATGTTCCCGAACATCGAAATTGTTGAAGCAATTCGCAAGGAATATCCTGTTGGAACGCGGGTTCGGCTAACCAAAATGGATGACATTCAGGCACCGCCTCTTGGCACAGAAGGTACGGTTGTTGGTGTTGATGATACAGGCAGCCTCCTCATGCACTGGGACAACGGTTCAAACCTGAATGTGGTCTACGGCGCGGATGAGGTTAAAAAGGTCTGACAAATAGGCTTGCTCAAACGTGCGATTTCACTAAAATTGTAATTGTACGATAGATAACAGCCTTTTGGCCTAAATGCGTACAATTCATATTCTGCAAAGAATCAGCAGACTCACCATCTCGGTGAGCCTGCTTTTTATTTTGCAAACAAAAAAGGAGTAATGAAAATGGTAAAACTTAAAAAACCGGTCCTCTGTGAAGTGGACGAGAATTATTTTGCCAGCGCTGCGGATTTTCGCAGCTATGCACATTGCATGCTGTATCCCGACCCAGTCGGCATCGTCATGAGCGGCAAGCTTAATGATATGGTGACTGGCGCTGTCAATGACGGCAAGCTGACCATCAAAGAGGCGTTCGAGAAACTCGTGAAGCGCAATGCTCATGGTTTTATCGACTACACCTACAGCGATGGCACTGATGGGTACACACCTGGCCGCGAGCTTCTGGAATTTTACGATGAAGCGACTGCGGCCATGCTGATTGAAGCGAGGTGAGCCTTGATGCTTTGCGAACGATTCAAAGAAATTTGCAGCAAGTACGGATGGGCTGTATCCGACAATGGTTCTGACCCTATTATCCTTTGCAGGCAAATCGAACAATGCTTTGCTTACAGTTTCCCGGCAAGTCATAAAAACTTTGTAGAGGATATCGCCGAAGCAAAAACTTTCTTGTCCCGCAATCTGAGCACTTATGCCAAAAGCGTCCATGAAATCTTCCATGAAGAATACTCGGTTGAAGAATGTATGGCTGCGGGTAAGAGCTTTATTGATTCTTTATCGGCGCTATATACCGAACTGAGCAAAATCTAAAATCACACACCAAAAGGAGAAGTAATTATGTATTGCATTCAGTATGACGAAATCTGCAAAATGCACGGCTTTGAGATTGAACATGATGCTCATGGTGACGGAGTAACCCTCAAATACCCAGCGGGTCATACCCCGAAAAAATCCTTTCGTCTTTCTCAGAATCATCTTTCTGAGGAAGTATCGGCTATGGCTGAAAAGTACCGCAGTGACAGCTTTGCCATGTTTATATTTAGAGCTGCTGCGGCGGCGGGAAACACCATCAGTCTTTCCGAGACTATGGAGGAAAACAAAAAAGTTTCCGCAGCTCTCTCTGATTTAGCGGACGACCTGAAACAAGCAGAGCTGGAAGCCAAGACCTGGGTTTGTACTGACCCTGATACATGTCAGTGGCGGCGTCAGGTTGGCGGAACTCGATACGAGCTGTACGACATTTTCGAAGCTCCGAATGGCACTTATTTTGCTGTTCACGGTGAAGTTGACCCGACCGAGCTTGACCCAGATGACTACGACCAACTGCTTGAGGCTTATTCCGGCTTGCTGGACTCTGCCAACTGTGAGAGCGAACGCTGGGCACTCATTGCGGAAGCACAGTTTGAGACCGAAGAACTTTCCATGGAGCGTGAACGCTTTTCGACTTTCGAAGGAGCTGAAAGAGCGATTCGGAAAAAGGTTGGTGCAGACGTTTCAGATAAGAATGCTGTGACCGAAACTCGTCTCGATGCGATTCGCAAGCTCGATAAGCTGCGTCTTGCCATCTTTTTGAACGATGTTCGCAGAGGCGTGAAAGACTTTCCTTCCGATAACATGAGCTGGTGTGACTGGCTTAGCAAACCGGATGACGGACATTTGCTGGATGTGAAGCCTGTTTAATTGTGTAATTTGCTGTTTGTCGCAAAATATGGTATAATAGAAATGAGGTGATACCATGAAAATTTATACTCTGATTGGCGGCGTGAATGGCGCAGGAAAATCCAGCTTAACCGGTTCTTTGCGTTCTGAGCGTAACGATTTTGGTATTGTGGTTGACCCCGACAAACTAACCATTCAGTGTGGCGGTGACGAATACGAAGGCGGCAAACTCGCTGTTGAGCGTATCGAGCGTGCCTTAAAGGACGGTGTGAATTTCACACAAGAGACGACGCTTTCCGGTGGATATCCCAAGCGGCTTTGCAAACGTGCAAAAGAAGCTGGGTATTATATCCGTCTGTACTATGTCGGTCTTGATACCGCCGAAGAAAGCATTCGGCGAATCCGGAACCGTGTAGAGCGTGGGGGACACGATATTCCCGCTAAGGATGTTAACGCCCGCTTTTCTCACCGTTTCGAGGATGTCCTCAAAATTTTGCCGTACTGCGATGAAGCTAAGTTTTTCGATAATGACAATGGATTTGTGCTTGTTGCGGAATATCGCAACGGGCAGCTTCTTCCTATTGGAACATATCGACCAACTTGGCTCAGTCAACTTCTGAATCAAGCCCAATAACATTTTTGCCGTTCACCTTCGGATGAGCGGCATTTTTTGTTTGCTATACTGTGCGAATGGCATAGAATAATAGTTGTACGATAGATACCATCTACTTAGGCGCTATCTGCGTTCGTACAATTTACAATTTCGCTTTAAGGCGGGCTTCCCGAATTTGGGAGGTTCGCCTTTTTGCGTTCACAGAAAGGAAGATTGAAAATGACCGTTTACGATTACCGAGAAATCACCCTAAAAGATGACTTGTGCCTCGAAATAAGCCGTGACACGGACATCGAAAACCCACGCGAAAATGACTGCAATACAGCCACTTTCTACTGCCTCAAAAGCCCTCGCTACAAGATAGGCGATATCATCGACAGTTCCTACTACCTGAGCGAAACAAAGCGGACGCTTGCGAAAACAGGAGAGTATGCTATTCTGCCCATTTTTTTCCGCGAACACAGTGGCATTGCACTCCGCACGGTTCCGTTTCCTGATGTTTGGGATTCTGCCTGCATCGGCTTTGCGGCCGCTAATATCAATGACTTCATGACGCAGAGAATTTCTGATACGTCCGTATCCCGTTGTGAAGCGATGTCCCGTGCTAAGGACTGCATCCGCAACGAACTCGAAGCATACAGCGACTATCTGCAGGGAAATTGCTGGCAATACTGCATCACGGATGAGGACGGCAATGTCGTTGATTCCTGCAGCGGCTTTATCGGCGATGACCTTGAAAAGAACGGTATGCTGAACTACATCTGCGATTATATCGAAAAATAAGAAGGAGAACGCACTATGGAAATCATGTTAAAAGGCAATAATGGCGAAAAGGTTGTCATCCCCATCGAAGACCTGATTCAGAAATACTGGTCTGACGAAAACAGCAAGCCCAACCGCATCGAAATGTCTGCTACGGTCGAGGATGAAACCATCCTTGCCGCCATGACGATTTGCGATGAGAAGGAGGAGAACTACCTGAGTGTTGACCTTGAGAGTCGAAATGAAAAGTTCGACACCGAAGCGCTCTGGTGTTCTCTTGAAGCTCCGAATACGCTGAATCCGTTCGTGACCGGATACTTGTATTCCGGTAGGAGGTTTATATGAAAACTATTACAAAGGAAATCTTCGATTCCTATATCGCAAATGACTCGGATACCGTTCTGGAAGGTGTTGTCACCAACACTTTCGGAACCACTACTTTTTGGCGCTTTGTGCGCGTTCCTTTGGCTGAGGGAGAACATTATGTCGAAGCCCTCTACGCGCAGAACTCCTTCTCTTTCCCTCTGGCTATGGGCGTGAACCATTTCAGCATTAAGAACAATCTCGAATTCATGGCGTTCATCGTTGACCGCAAAGAAATCTGCTGCAAGTCTATTTCGCTCATGATGCTCTTTGAGGATTGCAAGCAGGCTGATTCCAACTGGGTCACGGCTGAAATGAGAGAAAAGTTTCTCGCATACATTGAGAAGAACTACACCCCCTCTGCTGAGGTGCTGAACGACAAAAAGTTCAAATCCTTGACATACGACAGCGCTATGAAGCAGTTTGTTTATGACCGGAACAACGATTCCACTTCGCTCGACGTGATGTTGAAACTTCTGGAGAATTTCGATGATTCTGTTGTCGTTGACTACCTTGCAAACCCCACCGGATGGGAAGAGCGGTTTGCCAAGGTTCTGGAACAGTCTGGAATCTGGGATTCGTTCGCCAAGGAGTTTGCCGAACCTTTTGTGGCATATCTGGTTCAGGCCCGGCAACATCCGGATGCGTTCAGCGCGGACCCTTTTTGCTGGGAAAGCGTCTGCAAGAATCTGATGGCTGCTGTCTAAGACCGCAAAAATGGAGGAAAACAAAATGAAAGTAAAAGGAATGATTGAGCCTGACATTCATGCTTCCAAGGTCGGAGACGTCATCGATGTCAAACTCGCAGGTGGTGTAAAGGTGCAGGCTATGGCAGTGCAGCAAGAAGAGGACGGCATGATTTTCTGCTTGGTTGATTGTCTGCCTGGTGAGTACCCGATGAACAGCACCCGTACCAATGAAGGAGGTTACGAAGAGAGTGACCTGCGTAAGAAGCTGAATAGTGAGATTCTGAATCTCTTCCCGGCAGAACTCAAGGCTATGATGACTCCGTTTGACAACGGTGACCTGCTCCGTCTGCCGACTGAGAAGGAGATTTTCGGTGAGAACTACTACGGTGAGTACGAAAGCCCGTATGTGAAGCAGTGGAAGCCGATGAAGAAGCGCAGAAACCGCATGGCGTTCGATGGAACTAAGGAAGAGAACTTGCAGTGGTACTGGCTGATAAACAAGGTCAGAAAATCCGTTGCTTCCTTCTCCTCTGTCTCCGGCAACGGTTATGCGCACGCCAGCTTCGCTTCTTCCTCTTTTGGCGTTCGCCCCGCTTTCAAACTCAAGAACCATTAACGCTTTTTGCACAAACTTTTCTTGACCTTTTGTGCGAACGGCATAGAATAGTATTCGTACGATAGATACTATCCACAGGGACGCTATCTGCGTTCGTACAATTTACAATTCTGCTTTAAGGCGGGCTTCCTGATTCTGGGAGGTCCGCTTTTTTGCGTTCAAAAAAGGAGTGTATTTGAAAATGGCGAACAACATAACCCGTACAACTTGTCGTTCTTGCTACTAAGATTTTCGTTCCTTGCGGGGTCACAGAGGCCGTAAACAACGGCAAAACGACTCTGGAAGATGCTTTTAAGAAACTGGTCAAATGCGATAGCAAAGGTCGTATCGACTATTCTTATAGCGATGGGTTTGACGGTTTTCGATATGGTCAGGAGCTTCTGTGCTTCTGCGATATCGAGACTGCCGCCCAGCGCCTTGGCATCTGACACCAATACCATAAACCAGTCAAACAAAAAGGAGTGCCATACCATGAGTTACGGTTTTGACATGGGCTTTGCGCAAGCAAACAGTTTGCAGGAAGCCATGACGATTGCGCTGGAATACACGCGTTCTCAAATGACCGAAAAGAACATCAGGAAAACCATCAGGGATAATCGATATTATATCCCTTCGGTTCGTACCGGGTATATTGCGGACGAGGAAAGCAAAAACCGCAGAGCCAATGTACTTGCGGATACTGCCGACCGGTACTGGCTTGAGGCGTTGTTTACTTTCCGCTTTCTCTATTGGGAGGAACCCAAGCTGCTCGGTATCATCATGATGCCGCCTGAGAGTGAAAGCGAAAAGTGGCCGCTGAGTGTATATTTCCAGAATTCCTGCGACCAAGATTACCCGCTTTCTGACTGGAAGGAGGGCGATATCCCGTTCTTTGCGAACGCCGCCGCAAAGGCCGAAAACTATACGGCGGAAGAAATCCGCGCAAAGGTTGATTACGAAATCGAAGATAATGACCTTGAATATTATCGGCGCAGCACCTGCTACAACGATATTTTTGAGGAACTTGCTCTCGAATCGTGGTTGTACAACCATTGCACGGATGTACCGTTCGTAACTTTCGCTTTGCAGGGGATTCAGAACGAAGCAGAGCGATACCGGTATCTGCAATGGGTGAAAGCTGAAATTCAGTAGCTGGTACTTGCCCCGGTATGCGAATCGTATAAAATAATAGTTGTACGATAGATACCATCTACTAAGACGCTACCTGCGTTCGTACAAAAATTCATAATTTCGCTGAGGCGGGCTTTCCGAAAAATCGGGAGGTCTGCCTTTTTGCGTAGAAGGGAGTATTTTTATGGCAACCAGAAAAATCTTATTCCGTGGTCAAACTCGGCGCAAAGGGGAGAAGACCTCCATATCCGGTAAGCCTCTGCCCAGCATCTGGGTCACGGGCGGCATCTTCCCTCAGAACAAAAGCTATGAACGCGCTATCATCTATACCCAAGACCCGAAAGTTGAGAAGCATGTTGTATATGCTGATACAGTAGGGCAGTATACGGGAGTTGATGATGTACTTGAGACCCCTGTCTTTGAAAACGACATCATCACCTTTTGGCAGAGAACTGACGCGAAACATATGCAGCGCTATAAGGGTACTGTGAAGTACGACGAGACGCTGACAAGCTTTACGGTCGTTTCCTACGAGCCTAGTGGTCTTTGCGACCCTGTCTTCCTTTGGGATTGCTCCGATATTCATGTGGTCGGGAACATCTTTTACGGTGAGTTGAGCAAGCGGGAGCAGGAAATCGCGTGTACTTACGCGAAATGCCTTGCATTGGCGAAGGACATCGACACGCTTCAACTCTGCTATGGTCCTTATTTCAACGCTCTGAAAGTGGAAAGCCTCTGGAACAAAGCTTTTGAGCTGATGGATGATGTGACCCGCTCTGAAATCGTTGAAGACTTAAAGCTGTTTCAAATGACATGGCGCAGGTATAAGGAGGAGAAGCCGGTAAAGGACGCTCAGAAAATCCTCGATGCCATTTCCGAACTGTTTGGGGAGGAGGCGACTCCCAAATGACTTCTGAGAGCGAATATCGCAACGCGGTTCGGTATCTCACCAATTTGCTGAACGGAGGACTGATGGGAGCCAAAGGCACTCGTCCTTTGAACGCAGCTATTGAAGCCTGTGAACTGCAGATTCCGAAACATCCCATCTCGAAAAGCTGGTCGCCGAATCTTTGCCCGCATTGCAATGCGGATATTGGCGGAAACTGCGACGACGGCTACTACGAGAACCCGCATTACGAGCGCTGTCCTGTCTGTGGTCAGAAGCTCGATTATAGCGAGTAAAGGAGCGTGAAGAACTATGATGTTGTCTGAGTTCGAGAAGCTCACCGGCTTAGAGGTTACGACAGCAGAATACGCAAAAATTGAGGCTGAATATATGGAAAGCCCCGATGACAAAGCAAAGTTCTGCAAGATGTGGCTCAAAAAAGGAGGACTTCAAAGGCTCCATAACGCAAGGCTTGAGGAAGTTGAACATCTGAAAAAAAACATCAAAGACCTTGAGCACAAACTTGATGAAGAGCAAGACTGGCAGATTTCTCATAAGTACGGCACGCACTACCAAAAAACATCTTATGACCATCTTGCCAAGCGTTGCTCTAATGGGCATCAGTTTGAGTCCGAAGCGAAAGCTGCAGAGTTCATCAGTTCTCAGTACGGTTTCGACAAAGATAGGATTGTCTTTATCCACGATGTCGAAGTCTATGAGACGAATCGGCACGGAATAACGCGTCTGAAAGAACGGCTTACTCGTTTTCCTTACTATGTCGGTTGCAGAGCAAACTACGCACGTTTCGATGTGCGTTGCTGCGGCGGGAGTATGCAATGGGAACTTGTAGACGGAGAACTTAAAGACTATTCCACACCGCCGTTTTTATCCGATGGGGAGCAATAGTTCCTCAAGAATCATCACACCGCACAGGCCCCAATGATGCCTGTGCATGATTTTTTGTATTTCATAAAACCATCAATATTTCAAAAGGAGTGTGTAAGCACATGATTACTTTACCTACTAACCATCCCTATTTCTTCACTTGCCCGTCTTGTGGCTGCAAACTCATTTCCGTTTCTACCGGCAACCGAGCCAAACCCCATTGCCCAAAGTGCGACTACTCAGCCGATGATGCTTTTGTGGTCAAAGACCGCGTTACGAGCGAGGCTATGAATGTCATCGCTGATAACACGGAGCTTGCCGAAAACTTTGCCGAGACGGTAAAACACGAGATTGAGACCGACGACGATACCTACGCTCATATCGGTTTTCATCTGGCAAATAACATTCGAAACCAGAGCCCTGCATCCGAAGTCCTTCTGACCCTCTGTGGCTGGACCATCGAGACGCTGCTTGACAAGACGCCGCCCATCGCTATCGAGGACTGACGCAATGGGTACTGTCCAGAACGTCAAAACTTTGGCACAAATGCACCTTGCTGATACGTGCGAATCGGTGATAATAATACTTGTACGATAGATATCATTTGTCTTTGACAAGGTCTCTTGTGCATGTACTATTCACAATTTCGTTGAAGAGCGGACTTCTTGTTATTCAGGAAGCCCGCTTTTTATATTAAATTTTAAGGAGCGTATTATCTATGTCTAACAAAACAAACCCATCCGTTCTGGTCAATGACACCAGCAGCTACTACCTCAAACAGTATGCAGCTCTGCAGTTCCCAGGCTCCGTTGACAATTCGGAACCAAAACACCCATTCATCTTTTGCAGCAACAAGAAGAATCTGAGCACAGCGCATCCTTACGTGAAGCTTGCGATTCGGACTATGACCTCGATGGTGCGCAGTTCTTGTTCGAGGGCACGACTTATGACTCGGTGACAGATTTGGTCAAAGAGAACCTGGGTCTTGACGACGAAGAATCGATTCAGGAATACAATAAGCACCCTCGATTTGACCCGTTCATTCCGTACGAAGAACTGGTTGACAAAAAGAATGCCGACAGGGAAGACATCCGCGATATTCGTGATTCGCACTGTCTCGACACGATGGCCGACTATGTCGATATGTACTCTACGGCAAGCGGGTATGATACAGCAGATGACATCACGGTTCTGCTTCCTTCTTCCTCGTATGAAACTGTGGGTATGGCGTTCACGCATCAGGCCCTCAAGCAGTATGAGAAGTCGATTGACAATCATCTGTTCCGTAAGCACCGCTGCTATGCGGCGTGCGGAGAAGGCTATGGCCGTGAAGCTGGCGACTACTATCCCATCATGAATTTTATTCGTGATGCAGGGGAACAGCTGCTGGTTCAGGACCTTGAGAATTTCGATGTCAAGGTCATGGAACTCGCTTCCGACGATGAAGTCGCTGACTTTTATTGCGAACATCCTCACGAGTTGTTTCGAGCTGCTTATATCAAAGTCTCTGAAAAAGACACCATTGGCAAATGCTATTCTCGCCTGTACGTCTTTTGCTCCGGTCACGAGGAAACCTTCTCTGACGGAAGCAGTTTCCCGGTTTGCGACAGCCATTATGTCAAGGTCGTCAAGGAAGGGAAGGAATACAAAGTTCCTTATCCTTTTGACTGTAACCGTTTCGCCGATGAACTGAACAAAAAGTCCAATGAAAAGGAACGCTTGACACCCGCTCAGCGCCTTTTCTTCTGGACCAAATACAAAAATCCAATCGAATAATAAAAGGAGAAATATCATGAAAAGTTTTAACGTTATTGTAACCGTTTCCACCACCATCTATGTTGATGCCAACACCCCTGAGGATGCCATCAAGAAAGTACAGAAGGCACTTGACGCCAACGATGCTGGGACTGCCATGCAGCTTGGCGAAAACCTGTCGTGTGCTTTGCGCGATGGCGGCTATCAGGTGACTAATGCCGTTGAAGTGGACGAGTAAGGGGAGATGCGATATAACAATCCCTTTAATTCCTTGTCCTTCCTGCGGTTTTACCCTCAAGCCTGTCTGGTTCTTAGAAAAGGAGCTGGACAATCACGGCCTCCCAACCGGACGCACTCACAAGGCTTGCAGTTGTTTGCTCTGTGATTCGTGCGGACATAAAGAAACCGTAGATGGCTCGTTTGATGAGCCGTACAAATAACATGAGGTGACAAAAATGGTTCGTTTCTATACGCCAAACTTGGATGAGGCATGCGATGCTCTTAACCTTTACGACATCGACTACGATTTGGATGATGGAGACCGCATCATGGTAGATGATTCTTTCTACGATGATGTCCTCGATGCATTCGAGGAGTATGACATTGAATACGAGGAGGTATAAACATGCTGCGTCCCAACAAAATCAGTCCTAAGAAACCTTGCCCGTTTTGCGGCGCTTTCCTCGAAAACGAAGCACCAAGCACCATCTGGTGTCACCCGCAAAACGGTTGTTTGCTGAGTCTCCGTGGTATTGCAGGAGACGAGCAGATTGCTTAGTGGGATACGCGATACGGTGAGACGGCTGGCAAAAGCAATGTAAATTGTGAGGAACAATAATGGCTAGATTTTTTATTTATAGCACGGAGGAAGCCGTTGCAGCTTTGAAAGAAGCGCATATTCCTTACCGAGTACACGGCGAGTGCTGTATATCGGTAAACAATAATGATTACAGCGCCGCTGTTGAAGCTTTCTTTCGCAATGATGTAAGCTTTCAGCCGGAATAACAAAGGAGGTATTTCCTATTACTAAATTCTTGGCATTTGGCCTTGCTGCCGCGTGCGCCGCACTTGCTCAGGAGGCTATTCCATATTCACTTGACTGTCACCGACTCATTTTGGTCGATGAAAGCCATTACTTTGAAACGATTGACGTTTTTGACGACTATGACATTGATTTTGATGTCATTGGCAACTTTTGAAAGGAGAACTAATATGTTTACAAAGGAACTTTATAAAATCACCTGTACCCGCAACGGTGAAACCAGCGATATCGGCACTTATCTGCTCAAGCCCGGCCCCGAGGCCCCGATGGATTGCTACCGCAACTTTTTGAACAAAACGGATGTAGCCGTTTCCATCAAAAGCGTACCGGACGGATTCATCATTACGGATGATTCCGAACCCGACACCAGCTACCACCTGACGTTCATCCCAATGGATGACGATTTCTGGGCTCGCTGCGCGGCTGAGAAAGACACGAAATAATACAGACGCCCCTTCGTCCCGCTTGGGATGAGGGGGCTTTTTTAGTTCCAAAGTTATAATATTTGAGGTGAAAACATGCCAGAAAAAGTCAGAAAAACCGCCAAACCTGCAACCAACTTGATGCAAAATATCAGGTCGCCGAGACCATCGGAAATCAATGGCGATGCTTCAAAATCGAAACATTATCGTTCCGAACTAGAGCCCTTGCTCGGCGCTGTCATCACGCTTAATTGCTCCAACTGGGCAATTTTTCACGAAGAACACTATACCAAAATTTTGCTAAAAAACGCTTCCGTGATGAAAGCTCCATCCGGTAGATGCGTACCTCTGCCAATCACTGTGAACCATGTTTGGGTCGCTGTTGACCCCGGGTGGGAGCAGCGGAACAATCCACAAGAAGGCAGTTGTTTGCTCGTTCGTGGGTTTATAAAATCCAGACGGGAAAACCCACGACTTTAGTCGTGGGAAGAAAGGCGTCCAAGTAAAATAAATAGCTGCTGTCTATCTTTGGATAGGCAGCTTTTTTGTTTGTCTATGCTTGCGAATTGCGTACCATGGATAGTAGAGTTCAACTGAAAGGAGGCTGCTATCTATGCGTCTGGTTGTTAAAACTTACAAGTATAAGCTGTACAACAGCAAAAAGAACAGATACCTGGTGCGTCAGATTGAGCTTGCCTCTGAAATTTGGAACTTCTGCATTGCTATGTAGTATAAAAAACGAGGGGAGGGTGACTTATGGCTTTTGGGAGCAAAGAGAGCACGCCGTCATTTATATTGACACTGCCGCTGGATATCAATCTCAATGAGCAGAACTATCTGTACAAGGAATTTAAGAAATGCGGCACTATCTATAATCAGCTTGTCAGTGCAACTACGAAAATGTGGCATCAGCTGCACAAGACACACGAGTATCGTGCTCTGATGGCAGCCATTGCGAAAACTGTTCCCGACAGCGAGGAACAGAAAAGCCTTCTCAAGCAGCGGCAAAATATGATTCAGCAGTTTGGCTTTTCGGAAGGTTCTTTTCACAAAATGGTTGAACCGTACGCAAAGCATTTTGCCATCAACTCTCATGTGGCGCAAAAAGTTGCATCCGCCGTATGGACAGCCTGGAATGACTTTTTCTTCAGCAAAGGAAAAGTCGTCCATTATAAAAAGCTTGAGAATGTGACTTCAATTTCCGGTAATAATAATGCTACCGGTATTGCGCTTCGTCCGGCTAATCTCACGACGAGCATTATCAAATCGACAAAGGATAAAAAGAAAAAGGCTATCGAACAAAAGTACATCGACATGTACAAACGGCCCGGCGCTAAGGAAGATGAGGAAGTCGTTATTCCGGAAGACGCAAAAAAGCAGATGCAAATTGAAATCAAAGCAGCTGTTGCAAAAGTCAAAACAACCATCGGAAAAGGTTCCTTGCGCATTGTGTATGGTAAGCATGAATTTCCTGTTGTGCTGCGCAATCCAAACACTCCGACTGGAAGATACCAGCAAGAAGCCCTCAAATGCGGCGTAAAGTATTGCCGTATCACCCGTAAATGGGTTCGCAATAAGTGGAAGTATTATGCTCAACTTGTTTTGGAAGGGTATCCTCCCGTCAAATGCGATAGCAACGGCGTCGTGAGGCATCCCGTCAATCAAGGCCGCGTGGGCCTTGATATTGGCACGCAGACGCTTGCCATCAGCAGCAATGATATCTGCGATTTGAGAGTGCTCGCGCTATCGGCAAGAGCTCAAGCCAAAAGCCTCGTGAACGAAATCGCTCGTACACAGCGAGCAATGGACCGTTCCCGTCGCGCCACGAATCCGAAATATTATAATCCGGATGGCACGATAAAACGATTGAAGCGCAAGCACGGTCAAAAGCAAAAGCGCGACTGGAAGTATAGCAAACACTATTATCATCTGCGTACAAAATTGCGGAACCTGAACCGCCGCTTAGCTGATATCCGTAAGATGGAGCACAATGCCCTTGCCAATGAATTACTGCAACACGGTAATGAGTTTATCGTTGAAGACATGGACTACAAGGCTTTGCAGAAACGCAGCAAGAAAACGAAAATTAACGCGAAAACCGGCAGAGCACATACGAAAAAGCGTTTCGGTAAATCTTTAAGTCGCTGTGCTCCCGCGAAATTTATCACGATTCTCACAAACAAGGCTGTCCGCAACGGCGGCAATGTCATCAAGGTAGATACCTTTGAGACGAAAGCCTCGCAGTTTGACCATACGGATGAAAGCTACACAAAGAAAAAATTGTCCGAACGGATGGCTCATCTCAGCAGCGGAGAAGTGGTTCAGCGTGACCTGTATTCCGCTTTTCTGCTTGAACATATAGATACAGAAGCCCTGAAATACGATATCGAAGCTCTTAAAGCTGCTTTTCCTGCATTTTTAATGATGCATGAAAATACAAAAAAGCGCCTGCAGGAAGCTGAAAGCTATCTTCCTGCAAGCGTTGGATTCTAAAAATAATAGTTTTCCGGGGGTCTCGACACGTCCCTCGTAAGAGAGCTGCCCCGTAAGAGGTGAAACTTCACAGGAGGATGCACTCAAAAAGCTGGGAACGCAGACAAGTGTGTTGGTCAACCTTTCGAGGCTGGATGCTCACTGATAGTTACACCGTAGCTTTTGGTGGGAAACCGCATAACTCGCTGCCTGGTATGTGGCATTGCGATAAGCTTTGTCATTGCCGCCCAGGAATCCCACGATTTCAATCGTGGGAGGGTGTCAATATGTCGGCACCACTTACCATACATCGCGTAAGACGCTGATTACTCCTAAGGGGCAGGTATATTTGGCAAAGAAGGTTTCTAAAGAATACAAAGGCTGATTTTGCTTGACCGCGCTTGCGGATTGGATAAAATCAGTCTTGTACGATGGATACCAGCAAATCCATAGTTATTCACAACCTGTAGCAGAAAGCAGACTCATCTTCGGATGGGCCTGCTTTTTTTGTTTACACGAAAAAGAAAGGACCGATTTTATGAATTTTAACCCTAATAACCAGAACACTCTTCTCACAAAGAAAGTCGCAGCACTATACGAAGCGATGCAGAAGGCTGGTGATAGCGACCTTGCCTTTATGGTCGTTGACAGTCTCAACAGTCTTGCAAACTATGCCAAGTTCTTAGCAGAACAGGAAATCATGATTCAGCAAGCTCGTATCACGATGGATGCTGCAAGCTACCGCATTTTTTATCGCAGCGTCGATTCTGCCCGCATCAATCTGCTTGAAAACGCAGTTGCCAACGTCGCTTCTCTCAACCGGCTGTGCAAGAAATACAACACGGAGCCGATTGCTGGAGATGTGGCAGACGCAATTGAAGCCGAAATGAAATCTGGAAACATGTATTCTCTTGCCAATTCCCCGGCCTACACTGCGTTCGCCAAAGAAGTTCTCAACACCTATTATACGACCGGTTCGGCCGGAAGTATCTGTAACAAGTAAATCAATCCAAACCCTTTACGGGGCCCACATTGCGGTGGAGGCAAAAGCCAAGAGCCGCACGATGACCCCGCGTTAAGGGGAGAAGTATGAGTATCAATCTGAACAGCCGCAACAACACCCTCTGCTGCAAGGTCAACGACCTGTACACCGCCCTCATGGCCTCTGAATTGCTGAACGACTGCGTTGATGACGTTGTCGAGATGCTCAAAACCTGTGTTGACTACGTCAACATAGTGACGAGCCAGGAAGTTCAGATACAGCACGCACGTTTCACGATGGACGGTGAGGAGTTCCGACAGTACGTCATGGGACTCGACCGTCACCGCCGTGCGTTGCACGAAGGGCTGATGGCACGGGTGAACTTTGCCAATCGTCTGTGCGTGAAGCTGAACACACCTGTTCTTGCTGAACAGGTCACGGAAGAGGACCGCGAAACCTACTTTGCGTTCGCCAAAGAGGTGGTCGATTCCTATTTCGGCGAAGCTGCGCAAAACGGACGATTGCTCTAGGGCACCGTTGTTCTTATCCGTTTTAACGCTGCAACTATGGAGGTATTTATTATGTCTGATAACAAAGAAACTATCCGCAAACTTATCGAAGCTAAAAACCGCGAGGCGAACAGCTACGAAGACCGAACTTGCTACAATGCCGCCTACTGCTACGGCTATGTAGACGGCGCAACTATGGCACTAAACACCTTGAGCAGTGAAAAAAAGTGCTATGTTATCCTGTCCCATTATTCTAACGACGATATTGGCACATTTGACTCTGTTGCAATTTGTGGCGGAGTACATATGAGCCTTGAGTCTGCCAAAAAAGCGGCCGACGAAATGCTTGCGGATGATAAGAAAAACGGATGCCACGGTAATGCCGTTCCGTACACTCTCGACGATTGCAAAGAATTCGATGACCTACCACTGTACATTGCAGGTGAGTGGGCCAAGGATGATTTTGAACACTATCACAACTTTTATGCTGTATTCGAGCAGAACATGGCGTAAAAGCAAAACACTGGAGGTGCTCTTATGTTCAAGGTTTTAGGCGGCATTGGCCGTTCCGTTCCACTTTACAATGGCAAGGCCAGAATCCTTGTCAAGGCAATTATCCCGGCTGCGCCAAAGTGTCTTGCTGAAATGCAAAGCATCTGTGAGGCAAACGGCTGGAAATCCGTTCTGGATGAACGCGGCAACCTGGTCGTTTTGTCTGTTGTTTCCATTGGCGCTTACCGGCTGTCTGACAGCACCTTGATGACTGCGTATCTGCACTTCGCGGAAACTGCAGCACAGAAACTTACTGGAAGCAAAAGTCGGTATCTGGTCGCTGGTGTTGTGTCTTACGATGCAGCCGCATAAGGAGGTTAACATTATGAAATACCACGGATTTGATTCACCCCTGGATTGGTCGCAGTATCTTATCCAGAAAGCAGACAAACACGAATATGAACCGTCTGAGCCGGGGAAGAGAGTCGAGGCTTTACTCGAAAAGCTCTACCTGCCGCAGAATTCCTACTCTTACGCAAAATTTCCTCAGTGGTTCGCCGACGCCGCAGACAAGGGAACCGAAGAAGAACAGGTACGGTATGTGATGAATCATCTCTGCCCGAACTTGTATCATTTCTATAAAAACCCAACACAGAAAGATTTTCGTTTGGAACCTGATGTCGTAAACCTCATGGTTCGCCAACATATGTGCGAAAACACGCAGGCGACCATTCTGAACGAGGATGGTTCTCTCTATCAGGATGGGGTCCATGATACCCACGAAGAATTTCTTCTGCTGACGTTGTTCTTCGAACGCGAGTTTAACGAGATGGATATCCGGTGCGCCCGCGTATCGTATACCTCATCGGCCGCTGAAATCAAAGCCTGCTTTCTGCACGCAGTTCACAAGCGGTTTGGCTTGATGGACCCGGCAGCAGAAAGGCTCTGGCTCAGCAACAAGTCTAACAAAGTTTATTTGCTTCAGACGATTCACGGTATCGCTTGAGCACAAATCAAAGGAGTGTAAAACTATGAAATCTAATACTATTCGCAACGACTACGCTGCGGCACGAATTTCCGCTATATCCGCCATCATCGCAGCGGAAGCAATCGGAGTCACCCTACTTCTCATTCTGATTCAGTCTCTGCTGAAAGCTGTAACTCCGCTGACGTCGGAATCCATTCTGATGCTGGTCCTGGGTTCTTTTGTCAGGACCGGAACCACCACATTCTGCATTTTCGGCGTGGCCTCTGCGCTGGCTGCCTTGTATGTATCGGCTTGTGCGACAAGGGAACGGTATTTCTACATCGAGAAAGACGAGCTCAAGTTCATAGCCAAAGCCAAAGAAATGTTCGGCTGGCTGAAAAATTCTAAGCCCGCAATTGGCTGCTTTGCAGCAGCAGGAGCGTTCGTGATAATGGCGATATCCCTAATTGCTGATATCGGTATCTTCGATTCCGGTCTCAGCCACGAAACACTCGGTGCTCTCATCAATGTTGCGGTTCTGATGCTCCACATCGCCGGTGGCTGTATCGTCGCTTCGGTGACTTGTGCAGTTTGGGACAGCAATAAAATATAAAAATTCAGAATTTCATTATACTTTTTATTGCAAAACAGGTATAATGAAAGAAAGGAGGCAACGATGTCCACAAAGGACATTGCCGAGAAACACTTGTTCAACCATGCTGAGATTTTTGCAGACATCATCAACGTTCTTCTCTTTCATGGAAAGCAAGTTGTCAATAAAGACGACTTGAAAGACAGCAAAGCAAGAACGCAGCTTAAAATCGATGGTGGCCTGCATGAGCAGGAACGAGATGTTGTCAAGTACTGGGAAAAGTACGGTGTCAAAATCGCGCTGCTTGGCCTTGAAAATCAGACGTATGTTGATGACGATATGCCCTTGCGTGTCCTGTCCTATGACGGCGCAACGTACAAAGAGCAGGTTAATCAACATTGTGGGGCAAAGCGAGTTGCAAATAAAGAACCCGTATATCCATGTATCACCTTGGTACTGTATTTTGGAACCACACACTGGGATGGCCATAAGAATCTTCTATCATGTTTCGATTCAGTATCGGAAGATTTGCAGCCGTTTCTAAACGATTATCACATCAATCTGTTCGAGTTGGCATTTCTCGACGATGAAGCACGTTCACTTTTCACAAGCGATTTTCGCTATATCGTCGATTATTTGCATCAGGTACGTGTGAGCAAGTCGTACAAAGCACCAGAAGGTGATGTACAGTACGCTGATGAGCTAATCAAATTTCTTGCAGCATTTTCTCACGACCGAGTTTTTCTCGACGCCGCAAATCATCACTACGAGGCAGGGAGGCCGATAGCAATGACGGATTTGATTGGCAATCTGATGCAGGACGAGCGAATCGCTACGACTGTTGACCTTACAGTGAATATGATTCGCGCAACAAAAACATCTGTCGATGACGCACTCAATTTACTGGGCGTACCCAAAGACATGCGCGCATCAGTCGCCAAAAGGCTCGCCACAAAGCAATAATAGCATTTATCGCCGCTTACCTTATGGTGAGCGGCCTTTTTGTTTGAAGGCAAAACATCATCTGATTTGCCTTTTCTTGCGAATCGCATACTCTAAAATTAAGACTCACTGTTAAGGACAGACCTCCATGGGTCTGTCCTTTTTTGTTTGGAGGAATCATCATGCCCGCACTCAAACCTAAAAAGTCGCAGAAAACACTCTATCTATTTGCGGCCGTTATCGTCACTGCCATTGCTGTCATTATGGCGGAACGGCAAGGAGTCGTTGACAGCGATTATTTTTGGCATATTACCCTGGGAAAAAGTATCTGGCAAAATAAAGCTATTCCAACTCAGGATACTTTCTCCTGGCTGGGGCCGGAACTTGATTTGCAGGAAACCGCTCATTCATGGCTCAGCAGCCTGATTCTCTACGCGTTTTCCTGCATTTCCACAAATCCCGTCTACGGAATGCTTGCGTTCATCGCAGTGACAGTCTTTGCCTACTGTCTGTTCATTGAATATATCTGGGGCAGACAAATCAAAGACCCTTTCATGAATGTCCTGGCTTTGGCCCTTGTCACGCTGCCGCTCGACTGGGCAGGAAGACCGCAAAACATCGGCTTAACACTCTTTACTGTCGGATTTTATCTGCTGAACAAAGTCTACGAGGAGCCTGACACAAAGCTCCGCTGGCTGCTTCCTGTCGTGAGCGTTCTTTGGGCGAACCTGCACGGTGGGGCACTGCCGATTCTATTCGCGTTCAATCTGCTGTTTCTGGTCTTATGCTTTGCTCCCGATATCAACGCCTTCGGCATCTATAACGAAAAGGGCGATTCGAAGAAACGGTTTCGTGCTTTGTTCCAGGTCTTTCTTTCCGATATTCTGGCCGGACTCCTGAATCCATACGGCATCAAGCTCTATATCTATTTCTTTGTGACAAACAATGAGACGACCAAGAAATATGTTTCCGAGTGGATGCCGAGTCATCTGGCCAATGAAGTTGTGTTTCTGTGCCTTGCCTTCTTGTTTCTGATTGTAGCTTACCGAATGAAGGTAAAGCTCACAGAATTTGCCCCGTATCTCTGCTGCCTGTTCATGACCGCAATGTATGTCCGAATCCGCAGCTATTGGGTTATCGTCATGACTCCCCTCATTTACCGGTTCCTCACTTCTCTTATCTCCGCACAGGAAAACCGGATGTGGAAAGCTGGCGGCAGACCCAACAGTTCCTGGACGGGAAACACTAAGAAATACACCGTCGCGGCAGCCGCTGTGCTCGTTCTCGTATCTGCTGTCTATGCGCCTTCCATGGCCAACGACCCCGATAAGACAGGGGATTACATCACAGCTGACCTTGTCACATACATCCAGGACCTCAACCCGCAGCGGCTCTATACCTCCTACAATGATGGCGGGTATTGCATCTATCATGGCATCAAAAGCTTTGCGGATTCCAGAGCAGACCTATTCCCGGACGATGTCATCGAAGCAAGTGTGAATTTTGCATTCATGAGCTATTCCACCGACACTGGCATGGAAGACTGCATGAACCAGTTCAACTTTGATGCCATCCTTTTAAGGCGTTCCCAAAGTGGTCCCTGTATTGAATTTATGAACCAGCTTCCCGGCTGGACGCAAGGATATAAAGACGATTATTTCGTTGTGTTTGTGCCTTCAGAAACCTAAAAAAACCTGCCCTTGACCGATATTCCCGGCCAGGGGCATTTTTTGTACATGTGTTCAGCCGAATCTAAAGTGCTGACTGCTTTATGGACAAAGTTTTCGAATGCGTCAATCGACTCTGGATTTTGTTACAGACCCGTTTTGTGTATTGTCCACAGAATTTTCTTTTATATTGGCGTTATGTTTGTAGGATTGCCATCTAGCGAGGCTGTGCGGATTGCAGACAATGAAAGTATGGGTCAAAATCCCAATACCCGAATACATCATCAGAAGGGCACATCAATGTTGAATACCAGCTTTACAAAAACGAATACCATCTTCGGACAGGCACTTGGCTGCACTGCCCTTGATGACGCATTTGTAAAGCTGCTGAGCGATGTGAACGCTGGTGGCGTGACTCAGTTTTTGGTTCGGACAAACGGCAAAGAGAAAATGAAAACCGTTGCCCAAGTCAATTCCGAGTCTTTGGAAGCGGGTGTTCGTGAGCGCATCTTCGATAAAGTCAGCCCCAAATACGGGACCCCAACTTATTGGGATACATCCACCAACATCTACTTCTCCATCAATACATTCCATCCTCAGAAATCTCTGCGCGGTAAAGGTATCCGTCGTAAGGCGGATGTCGAAAAGCTGCGCATGTTGTTCTTTGACATTGATTGCCACGATGAAAACGCACCAGCTGACATCAGCGACCGCATCAGTGAACTTGTACTGGATGCCGTGAATCGTCATGAGATTCCGGATTGTGCAATTTCCAACAGTGGCCGTGGTGTCGGCTTATTTGTGTTTCTTGAGCCCTGCAACCCGAACAGTCTCTCTTACGGCTTGGCCTACAGCGGCGTACATAGAGCAATTTCTCTCAAGCTGAATGAGTTGATTGAAAAGGCCCGGTTCACGGAAAATGTTGAGCTGGATAAGGCAGTGCATGAAACCAATCGCGTTGCTCGTCTGCCTGGTACTTACAACACCAAGGCAAAACGCTGCTGCCATTGTATTCGGGTCCCTGAAGGAAAGCCCTTCAACCTGCTGAAGCTCGCCGACCAGTATGAAGTCCCTTATCGGTTTGCTGATGAGAAAGTTGCTCCGTCTGACGCGAATTTCAACAAGACTGATGACGAAATCCTTGACTGGGCTAAAAAGCGCTTCGCCGCAATGTGCATGCGCTATCCGCATCTTCTTGACGCTCTGAACAATTACAAGGAGAAAGAAGCACGGAAAGCAAACTTCGTCTGCCGCTTTGAGCTGGCGCTTCGTTACCTTCAGGCAAATCCGTGTGGCGAAGGAAACCGCCACAACACCCTCTTGGCTGTACTTTCCACCTGCTATGACCGGGGCGGTCATCCGGATATGGATAAGGCTCAGCTCATCAACCGCACCTTTTCTCAGCCTCTCTCTGACAAGGAAGTTGCACATCTCGTTTCCACCTGCAAATATCCTTGCAAGAACTCGACGATTGAAGCACTCTCCGGTATTCCCGCGAGTGCTCTCAAGAATCCTAAGGCGGAGGGGAAAAAGGACGAATCCAAGCCGAAGCGTTACGAAAAAGGTGAAATCCCGCCTCCGATTGCAAGCTCCAAGGCTGACCGTTACATGCTCGGTGTTCTCATCAATCATGGTATCATTCCCGACTACCGCATCCGGAACCATCGTCAGAAGTACGAGGCTCAGGAACGCCGGAAAAAGCGCATGGTCATCTATGACCGCATCCCGGAACTCTATGCTTCCGGGTTGTCCGCCCACGCCATTGCAAAGGAACTGAAAATCTCGGTTCCAACTGTCTATGAGCAGGCGAAAGTGCGCGGTCTTGATATCGTGGAGAAGGAACAGCAGGCATTCCGCGTCAAGAACCTGACAGCTCAGCGACTCGTTGAGATGGGATATCAGAAGCAGAAGGTTGCTGAACTGATGGGTGTCAACCGGAACACGGTGTTCAACGCTCTGAACCGTTCCTTCGACTTTGTGTCTGAGGAAGACCTCATGCTCGTTGACAAGGCGGTCAATAAGCTCGTTGGTCACGTCACGGTTATCGTGGAGACTCCCGAACCACAGACGGCTGACGAACTGGAAACGGCAAAGCCGCAGGAAGCTAATGAAGCTACTGTGACTGCTGAAACTGCTGAGACGGTTGCGACCGCCAAGGCTGCTAACAGTACCGAGACCGTCACTACTGAGAAGAAGGACTCTTCTAAGGATGACAACAAGCCGGACGACAATGTGCCTTTTGCTCCATTCAGTGATGCGTACAATCAGCTGTGCTTTGAACCTCAATTCCACAAAGGTTGGCACTCCGTCAAGGATGCTCTGAACAACTACGCGACCAGCTGCTGCTCTGCGATAAGTCAGCTCTGGGACGGCGTTGGCAAAGTTCAAAGGCACTTTGACTACGGTCGAACGCAGCAAGTCGCAACCTGAACCTTTTAGTACCTTCACAATTCTATACTTTCTCTTTTGCGCGAAATAGAACCTTAAAGGCTTTATACTGGAATTCATTTCAACTTGAACCTGTATCTCTGGTCGGCAAACGGACACACCCTTTTAAGAGCGAAAACACAAGTTTGCCGGGTTGATGTGCAGGATTTGAATAATAAGTCGTCGCATTCTCGTGACTTTAGTCGTGAGTTAGGCGGCTCGGAAATATAGAAGGAGTCAAATCTAATGGAAAGGAGGCTTCACGATGAAAATAACCTCAAGCTATGCAGTGGAAATCAAAAAGCAGCGGATGTTCGATGATACTATAAAATTGTATCGTGAAGCTGTTTCTTTCTTAATTGACTGCTTTAACAAAGAATGGCCAGCCATTCAAGCCGTTGATAAGGCAAAAGCTAAATTCAACTTTGCTGAAAAGTTAGTACACACAACCAAATACAATGTAGCAAAGTATGATTTTGATGCCAAATTCTATAAGTTCCCCAGTTATTTACGCAGAGCTGCTATTCAAGCAGCGTTGGGCTCTGTAAGCAGCTACCACAGCAACTACAAGAACTGGAAAAACAACGGCAAAGTTGGCAACGAACCAAAACTTCAATGTGATAGGTTCTGCTTCCCAACTTTTTATAAGACCGTTATGTTTACTGAAAGCAATGAACCTAACCAATGCTACTTAAAGCTGTATAGCAAAAATGACTGGGTTTGGGTTTCTATTGCAATGCGTGCCACCGATGTAAAATACATCACGAAATACTGGTCGCATTGCCAAAAGAGTGCTCCTACTCTCGAAAAGAAGTACGGAAAGTATTTCCTGCGCTTTGCCTTCGAGGAAGAGGTAAAGCTCTCTGATACTGAAATTCAGGATAGGCGTATATGCTCTGTTGACCTTGGTCTCAATACTGACGCTGTGTGCAGCATCATGACTGCAGATGGAACTGTCATTGCAAGAAAATTTATCAATTTTGCAAGTGAAAAAGACCATC
>ERZ772870.908-NODE-908-length-26322-cov-21.503712_pt1 | contig 26322 bp, 24 predicted proteins | sample MGYA00511376_ERZ772870 | MGnify/ENA primary metagenome ERZ772870 (study PRJEB29015, sample SAMEA2737719) | human gut metagenome | biome: human gut; feature: human-associated habitat; material: faeces | place: China | collected 2012 ... | reverse complement strand
ACACCATACGAGGTCTATTTCTCAAAGGTGTTGCACTTAGCTTGACAATTCACCCTCAAATACCGCAAAGCCGCATAAATGTTGCTTTCCGATAAAATCGCCGCTACATCGGAAAAATATCGGAAAACACTCATCGACATTCTCTCATCCCCTGTGCAGCTTGGGATGGCGGGGTGCTCGCAGAGTTTTTATACTTATCGGAAGTAATTTATGGGAAGTTAAAAGTATGGTCCAGCATGGCATGTGTTCTTATGGTATTCTATTTGGCTAATTTTGTGTGACTGACGACAAAGCCTTATGGCAACGGCTATATTCTCGAATCGGGTAGCCTCTTGCTATTTTATTGTTCTTTTGTATGCTTTCATCAGACTTATTCAATATTCCTCCCGATTTGTCTATTGATAAAACAATAATGTACTTTCTCGTAATTTGGTGTTTACATTTCTACTGTAAGTGTTATAATACAAAACAATCTCGCATCAATTTCATCATTTCCTATATTCATTTATCCATCTAGAAAGGATGTATGTATTATGGAGCAAAAGAACCCTCTCAAGATACCAAAGATTCTCTGGTTCCAGCTGTTCCTGCTGGCGCTCGGCTATGCTTTTTACTCGGCCAACCGCCTATCCTTCGGCGTTGGCCTCAAGGCAGTTGCTGCCTCGCTGTCGCTGACTGCTGTACAGCTCGGCACGATTGGCACGATCTTCACCCTTGGACAGGCACTCATCGATATTCCGGCAGGTTATCTGGCTGACCGTTTCGGCCGCAAGCGCATGTTGATCTTCGGCATGGTCGGCCTTGGCTGTATGACGGCTTGTGTCACGACCTCAGCTAGTTTCGTCGGAGCGGCTTTCTGGCGTGTCTGCTTTGGTATCTTCGAAGGATGCTGGAACATCGTCATGTACTCGGTGGCCGGCTCGATCTTCCCAGCTGCGCGCGCTATGCTCAACGGACTCATGATGACGTTCTACTCCATTGGCGCTTATGTCGGCCCGACTTATTATGGATGGAGCTTGGAACGCACAGGCGACTGGAGCATCGGCCTGACGCATATGGGCTTTGTTACGGTCATCTTCGGCCTACTCCTGATTTTCGGCTTCAAAAAGAAATACACCGACACTTCGACGGCCATCAAACGCATTCATCTCGTCGAGGCAATTCGCACGGTCGGCTTCAATAAAGTTGTCTGGCTCGGTGTCCTCATCCAGATTCTCAACATCATCCCCTACTGGGGCTTCGCTTCGATGGGCCCGTACCTCTTCATGACCTACAAGGGCTTCAGTCCGACGGAAGCTGGTTCCTTCTTCGGTGCTATCTACGGTATCGGCGGACTCAGCGGTGTTGTGCTCGGCTTCTTTGCTGACCGCTTTGGCCGCAAGCCGACCATCATCTTCCTTTCAGGGCTCAACGCTCTCTGCGCATTCCTGATTTTCCATGTCATCCCGCAGACATCCATCATCCTCTACATCGTCGGTGGCCTCATGGGCATCGGTCTCCATGCTATCTATGTGCTCGGCTACACGATTGCCCAAGATGGTGTCAGCACGAGCCAGATTGGCTTGGCTACCGGCATTGTCGGCGCATCGAGTTATTTCCTCTCGTTTTTCTCCGGCCCGCTCATGGGCTTCCTGACGACGACGCTCGGTCATGTGGCCGCTCTCGACATCATCGTCGTAGCATTTGAATTCTGCCTTTTCATCGTAGCATTGCTCATGAAGGAAACACAGAACCATCATCTCCGTGAAAAGGCGGATGCCTAACGATAGTTTCCCGTATCTCGTTATCTGTCATTGCAGATATATCTTCTTTTATGATATAATAAAAAATAAGCATCACTAGTAAAGATAACGAGATGAAACGGGAGGGAAAGATATGGAAATCACCATCCACCGGGCCTTGTCGCAGCTCAAGACGACGCAGGCTCGCATTGAAGATAAGCTCGAGAAAGACCTCTACATCTCCTCGACGATTGGCAAGACCAATATGGCCGAAGGGCGTCCGGTCGATGCTGTCAAACGCGAGATCCTCGCGAACTTTGACAGCATGGAGCAACTCCTCAAAAACTTCCAGACCTTGAAGCTTGCAATCATCCGTTCAAACTCCGGCATCACAGAAGAAAGCACGAACATCAAGACGGGTACGGTCGAAGATCTCACGCTCACGGTTGCGGAATCCATTGCCATCCAGAAGTACGTCTTGCCACTCCGGGAACGCTTCGTGCGCCGCTTGGAAGCCCAGCTCAACAATGCCAAGCGCACCGTCGAGATGGCCAACACCCAAGCCAATAACGAGATTGCCTCAGTTCTCGATGCCCTCTCCAATAAGGACAGCAAGAACCTCGACCCAAGCCAGGTCAACACAATCACCGAGGCGTACCAGCAGAACAAGTTTCGCCAGCTCGTCGACCCACTGGACCTTGCCGAAAAGATCCGCAAGGCTCACGACAATCTCGATGCGCTGTCTGTCGGCATTGATGCATTCCTTTCGGAGTCAAACGCCATCTCGCATATCAATGTCGACCTTGGCTGAGATAGACTGTGGTCCCATGCCGAAGTCCAGCATCCAGTGTATCTTTGTCGATGAGATGTAAAAGATGATCGACTCCATACAGAATAGCTCAGTGGTTCGAGCACAAGGCTTTTAACCTTGGTACGTGGGTTCAAATCCCGCTTCTGAAATACGACCGAACGCAACGCGCAACGCTTAACGGACAACGCTTAACGTACAGAATTCAACGCTCTTTCGGTTAACGCATAACAATCAGGCATCAAAGAAGGGCTTGGCAATCAGAAGGATTATCCTGAAATGGTTTTTCGGTTCTGCCCTGCCCACGATCAAATCCTGCAGCAGACGGCATAAGGGAACTGGGCCCTTGGACACCGGCAGGCTGGTATGGGGCCACACTAAAAGGAGGACGGGAACCCGCCCTCCTTTTTGCATGTCTATATACTTGTACTTGGGAAATTTAATCTGCTATCTTCCCCAAAGTGGAATCGTCTGATGCAGTCTGAATGACATCGAGCTTCCCTGTCCGAGGATGGATCATCAGGCCGTGTACCTTGATCTTCTTCGGGATGTAAGGATTGCTGGTGATCTTGGCCACAGCATCTTTGACATTTTCGACAGGATCACGGAAAGCGTTGGCCCAGACCTCGAGTTCGCCATGAATTTTGGCAATGGCGCATTCACTTACGCCATGCGCACGCATCGCGGCGGCGAGACTGTCTGCCGTCGTCTTGGCCATGCCACATTCGTAATGCCCGACGACAAAGATCTCTTCGACGCCCAGTTCATAGATGGCCACCATCAGGCTGCGAATGACCGCGTCAAATTCGCCCGTGAGGTAATTGCCGACCGTGCGGATGATTTTAGCATCACCGCGCTGGATACCCATGGCCGGCTCAAGGATTTCCGTCAGCCTCGTGTCCATGCAGGTGAAAATCGCCATTTTCTTCTTCGGCAGCTTGCTCGCGGCAATATCCTCTTCTGTGTAGTCGTGCTTGCCATGTGCCACAAATGCCTTGTTGGCAGCCAGGATTTCTTCTAAACGATCCATTTCAGTTCCTCCTTGCATCATTGTGATGAGCTACTCTACTTGCCTACTTGATTATGGCGACGAATTTACAATCCTGCATCGCCTCCTGATAGCATGGTGCCGCAGCGGCTTCTTCTAGGATATACGAGCCTATGCGGATGAATAAATGATAATCTCATTATAACCTGAACTTCCTGACAAAGCCAGTCTATCTTACGGCAGTACCGTCTTGCTATTCACCTAGTATTCCTATGGTATCCAGTGGTATAATGGAAGAGTAATAAAATTTTGACAAATACATGCATATCGGGAAGGTGATCACATTGCAATCCCAACAGCAAACGCAGCATTGGAAGGAGCTCGGCTCGTATTTCTGGCAGGAGCGGAAGATGCTGGGCATCGTCACGGTCAGCGGGCTCATCTACAATGTCGGCATGCTGGCCGGCCCTTGGTTCGACGGCCAGTTGGCGCAGTGTCTCTACGACATCGTGCATGGTGAACAGTCGGCGTCGGACATGTACCGGCTCTGCCTGTGCTATCTGACGACAATCTTCTGTGTGCAGGGCGCCCGCTACATAAAGCGCCTCTACGTGCGCAAGTTTGCCAACCATGTCAGCCTGACCATGCGCGCGCGGCTCTACCAGAATCTCGTCCAGATGACGAAGGCGGCGATTGCGCGTCAGGATACTGGCAGTCTCATGACGAAGATCATCGCCGACATCGATGCTTGCGTCGAGGGCATGCGGAAGTTCACGACAGAGCTCTTCGACACCGGCGTCGTCATGGTGGCCTACATCGCCATGCTGCTCTACTACGACTGGCGTCTGACCATGCTCGTCTTGCTCTTCCCGCCGCTCGCCTACCTGCTCGCCGACCGCCTGCGCCGCCATGTCGCGCGCGCGGCGGCACAGAGCAAGGAGAGCAGCGGCGCCCTGACTGACGGCACGCTCGACCGTCTCAGGCACGCCATGACGTATCGCATCTACGGCGTGGAGGCATCAGAGGATGCGCATTACGAAACGTTGCTGACCGACTACGAGAAGAAGCGGATCCGCTCGAATCTCTTCGAGAACGCCCTGCAGCCGCTCTACCGCAGCATCGCGCTCTGCGGCACGGTCGTGATCCTCTACGAAGGCGGCAGGAATGTGCTCGGCAGCGGCATGGCATCCTGGGATATCGCCGCCTTCTCCACCTACCTCGCCTGTTTCCTCAAGCTGGCCGTCAAGTCCTCACATGCGGCCAAGCTCTTCAATGCCGTCCAGAAGGCACAGGTTTCCTGGCAGCGCATCCGTCCGCAGCTGCAGGAAAGCGCGCCGCTGACTGAGCCACAGCAGCCGCTTCCTGCTGATGTGCTGACCGTGCAGGACGTTGCCTTCACCTATCCCGGCACAGAAATGCCTGTATTCCGCAACCTCTCCTTTACGGCAAGGCCCGGCGAAATCATCGGCATCACGGGTCCCGTCGCCTGCGGCAAGTCGACGCTCGGCCGCGCCTTGCTCTGTGAGAGCCCGCACGATGGTACTATCTATTTCGGCAGTCAGGAGCTCGGCAATGGCCACGGTTCGCCCGTCGGCATCATCGGCTACAGCGGCCACAGTCCCGAGCTCTTCTCCGGCACGATTGCCGAAAACATCCAGTTCGGCTGCACCGACAGGCCGGATGATTTCCACGCGGTCTGGCAGGCGGTCTGCCTCGATGAGGACGACCTGCCTGACGGCCCCGCAACGCGCATCGGCCCCGGCGGCCTGCGCCTCTCGGGCGGCCAGCAGGCGCGCGTCGCGCTGGCACGTGCGCTCTTTGGCGGCTGCCCTGTCCTCGTGCTCGATGACCCCTTCGCCTCCGTCGACCAGAAGACAGAGGCCCGCATCCTGCAGCACTTGCGGCAAGATGCGAACGGGCGCATCATCCTGCTGATCTCGCACCGCCTCACGGTCTTCCCACAGCTCGATCAGGTCATCTGGATGCAGCCGGACGGCGCGGTCAGGGTCGCCGATCATGCCGCTCTGTACGAGCAGTGTGACGCGTACCGGCGGCTCTACGACCTGCAAGTGCCGCAGAGCCCGACAAAATCCCTGTCGCCGTTCGCTTCCCTTGGACGCGCTTCTCTTGGAAAGGAGGAGGATTCCCATGCGTGATGTCTGGCTCGCCATCCTGCGCCGCTATGCGCTGCTGTTCGCCGCGCTGCTGCTCGTCATCGCGGCCGATATCGCCGTGAATGTCACGCCGCCGCTCGTCCTCCAGTACCTCGTCGACCATCTGGCCGACGGCGCGATTGCCGAGGAGACGCTGCTCTTAGTCGCGCTGCTCTACTTCGCGCTCTGCGCAGCCGGCGGCCTCGTCGATACGCTGAAAGAGACCGGCATCACCGTCCTCGGGCAGAAGATCACGCACGGCCTGCGCTCCGCCATGTGCCAGCGGCTTTCGCGCCTGCCCGCTGATTTCTTCGTGCAGCACGAGTCCGGCGCGCTTTCCTCGCGCTTCATCAACGATGTCGATACGCTCGAGAGCCTGTTCGACTCCGGCGTCGTCAGCATGATTGCCGACGCCTGCACAATCCTGGCCATCCTCGCCGTCGTCAGCCAGATCAGCGGCGGACTCGGCATCCTGCTCGTCATCGCTCTGCCACTGCTCTTCCTGCTGACGCGCTACTTCCAGCGGCGCATGCGCCAAGCCCAGCTCGACAACCGCGCAGCCGTCGCAAAGACGAGCGCCCTGATTCCTGAGACGGTTGACAACATCCGCACCATCCACCTCTGCCAACAGGAGCGCTACATGGCAGAGCGCTGCCGCGTCTCCCTGAAGCAGAGCTTCGCCGCCATGGAGCGCAGCAACTTCTGCGACTCCATCTACTCGCCCATCATCATCTGCAGCTGCACGGCCATCATCTGCCTCATGATGGCGCTCTCCGTCAGCAGCAGTGCCATGCAGGCTTTATTTGGCATGACAGTCGGCAGTGTCGTCGCCCTGATTGCCTACGTGCGCCGCATCTTCACCCCACTCGAGAGCATCGGCATGGAGATCCAGAACATCCAGTCTGCCATTGCTGGCATCGACCGGCTGCGGGAGTTCTTTGCCGCGCCGCTCGAGAGCCTGCCGCCTGCCGCCGCAAGCCCATCACCGGCTGAGCAGCAGCTGCCGCTCGTCATAGAGCATGTCTCCTTCGGCTACGGCAAGGGGCCCTCGCTTTTCCGCGATTTTTCCCTGACCGTGCGCGAAGGCGAGACCGTCACGCTAGCCGGCCGCACGGGCATCGGCAAGACGACGCTCTTCAAGCTGATTCTCGGCCTTTACGCGCCGCGGACCGGCAGCATCCGCATCTGCGGCCTAGACCCGCGCGCTATCCTCGCTGAGGAAAGGCGTCCACTCTGCTGCTGCGTCGAGCAGGAATTCACGGCCATCGACGGCAGCGTGCGAGACCAGATCACGCTGCGCGATGCGCGCGTCACGAAGGCTGCCGTCCAGAAGGCACTGGCGCTCACCGGTATGGCAGAGATCTGTGCGCAGCTGCCGCAGGGGCTCGCGACGCCGTACTGTCCCGCGCTCTTCTCGCAGGGACAGCGCCAGCTGTTCGGCATCGCGCGCGCCATCGCGCTGAATCCCCGCCTGCTGCTGCTCGACGAGATCACCGCCAATCTCGATGCCCTGACCGAGCGCCAGATCATCCGCGCCCTTCAGGCCGCTTCCAAAGACCGCGCCGTCCTCTCCATCTCCCATCGCCTCTACGAGGCAAGCGGAGGCAAGGTCATCACCTTGAGCTGAATACGAGTACGCGTTTTCCAGTATCGTGCCGTCCACCAGGTGCGCATAACGGGGCCTGCTGCCTTGTCAAATGTTATTCCTATCATAAAGCAAGAGGCTTCCTGTCTCCGGCACAGCCGGAAGGACAGGGAGCCTCTCGTTCTTGAATGGACATCAATCAGAAGCAGGAAATCGCCCTCAGGTTCGAGCCGCTTCCATCAGGTTGAGCAGCTGGGCAGCCGTCTTCTTGCCGAAGTGAGGGCCGTCCTCATTGATGAGAAAACACGGTACGCTCATGACCTGATACGCCTCACGCAGTGAGGGATAGAGGTTGAGGTCGTAGACATCCGTCGTGATCCTGGGATTCAGGGTCGCAAGGCGCTGAGCCGCTGTGACGAGCTCTGGACAGAGCGTGCAGGACAGGCTGACGAAGATGCGCAGATGACAAGGCGTATCCCAGTCGAGCAGACGCTGGCGCATGTTCTCAGTCAGGGCCGCTCCACTGATGGACGCAATGCCCGGATAATTGACGACGCGATCTGTGATGGTGATCTGGCCACCGAAGTGTTCCTCCTTCATCGTGTGTGCATATAAAAATTTTGCCATGAAAACGGTTTTATTCTACCACCAATACATTGGCATTCAAGTGATAAAGAGGCTCATTGACAATAAAAAATCCGCTGCCTGAGTAGCGGATTCGATTTGAGCAGCTTAGTGTCCGTTCAGCCGCGGGACTGCCAGACCTCGTGTGTCAGGAGGTCCATGCACGAGATGCGGCCTTCACTGAGGAAGCTGCCAGTGTCCATGAGGATGACGTGCCCATCCGCGAGGACCTGCGGGACGGGCGGCTTGCCGAGCAGCTGCACGGGCGTGTGGCCGAGGATGATGATGGCTTCGCCGTGATAGCGCTCCGGCTCTTCTGCCAGCGTGCGGGACCAGAGCAGCGTATCCTTCTCCTGCTCGTCGAGCGGGTAGTCCGGGTCAATGCTGCCGTGCGCGAAGAAGTAGCGCTGTCCCCGCCATTCTTTCGTGCAGCAAAGCGGCATCCTGCGGATGGCAGCCTGCCAAGCGCGATGAAGCGCCAAGGGGTCATCGCTTGCCTCGATCTCGCTAAACGTCTCATAGCCGCCATTGTTGAGCCAGAGCTGATACGCCAGCGCACGGTCGGGATGGTAGTCGGACATGAAATCTCCTTCGAGCAAGGTCGCAGCATGGCCCGCGCCATCCGCGCACATCGCCTCATGATTGCCGCGCAGGAACACCATGCCGGGCTCCCCCTCATGCGCCATGACCCACTTCATCATCGCGACATTCTGATGGCCGCGGTCCGTGTAATCCCCCAAGAAGACGATCTCATCCTCATCTGGCCGGAATTGCACAGCGTCCCAGACTTCCAGAAAACGGTCGAACATGCCATGGATATCCCCCATGGCCAGTAAGCGCTTCATCGCCTGTCACCACCTGTTCACTCTTCCTCTGGATAGCGCATGCCCCAGTCCCTGCGGACTTTGGTCATCAGAGCCATGACGTCGACGGTGTAGTCGAGGTGCATGAAGTCTTCACTGCCGGCGACGGTGCGCTCCATGTCTTCAATCTCATAGCAGAGGGCGTCAGCCGTCTCGCCGGCGACGACTTCTTCCTTGTGGCCGTCCTCGGTCCAGGTGATGACGGCCTTGTCGCCGCGCGGGTACTCCATGAGCTCGATGTAGGCCTTGTCAAAGGAAATCATGCCGCGTTTCGGCTGCTTGGCGTGCAGCGAGAGCATGACAGTTGCCATCTCGCCCTGCTCATTCTTCAAGAGCATGCTGGCCTGCTCGTCGACGCCAGTCGGCGCGTAGAGGACCTGCGAGGCGATTTCCTGCGGGCAGGAGCCCATGAACCAGCGTACGAAGGACAGCGCGTAGACGCCGATGTCGAGCATCGCGCCGCCCGCGAGATTGCGGTTGAAGAAACGGTTCTTCATGTTGTAGGGCTTGTAGCTGCCGAAGTTCATCGTGATGAGGCGCAGCGGGCCGAAGTCACCGCGCTCGATGCGCTCGCGCAGCGCGCGGTAGATTGGCATGTGGTAGATCGTCTGCGCCTCCGCGAGCACGACATGATGCTCCATCGCGAGCTTGACAGCCTCTTCGAGCTCGTAGTAGTTGAGCGTGATGGACTTCTCACAGAGCACATGCTTGCCCGCAGTCAAAGCCTGGCGCAGGTACTTGATATGCGTGTTGTGCGGCGTCGAGATGTAGATGATGTCGACGTCCGGGTCCGCAAACATATCTTCCGGCTTATCATAGACCTTGCCGATGCCGTACTGCTCCGCAAACTTCACGGCCTTCTCGTGCGTGCGGTTGCCGACGGCGTAGAGATTGCCGCCGAGCTTCTGCATCGCCTCCGCGAGCTGATGGCCGATGACACCGCAGCCAAGCGTGGCCCATCTGTACGTTACTGCCATAAAGATACCCCCACTCTCTTACTGACAAAATCACAAAATTCGTATATTCTCAGCATAGCAAGAAACTGCTCCAAAATCAAGAATCAAGATGGAACAGGTCATGCCAGCAGTTTGCCTTTGCGCCCGCCATCCGTTACAATAAGATAGAAAAAGCGCATGACAGCAAGATTGCAAGATAGACAGAAAGGAATCGATTACGATGACAAATTACGAGATGATCCAGCAGAAAAAGATCACGGATGCCGGCAATCCGGCCAAGCCGACGGGCGAAGCCGGCGAAAAGATGCTCGCACGCATGAACGAGAGCCACGCCACTCTCACGGCCTGGGGCCTCTCCTTCTTCCATTGGCAGGGTGATGAAGAAGTCCTCGACATCGGCTGCGGCGGCGGCGCGAACCTGCAGCGCATGAGCAGCCACATCAAGAGCGGCCATCTGACAGGCGTCGACTACGCCAAGACCTCCGTCGAGACCTCGCGCCAGACGAATGCCGCAGACATCGCCGCCGGCAAGATGGCCGTTTGCGAGGGTTCCGTCGAAGCCCTGCCGTTCGCTGACGACTCCTTCGACAAGATCACGACCGTCGAGAGCTTCTACTTCTGGCCCAACCCGCCCGAGAACCTCAAGGAAGTCCACCGCGTCCTCAAGGAAGGCGGCACCTTCCTGCTCATCGCTGAGATTTACGACCATCCGGGACTCAGCGAAGAAGTGCAGGAAAACATCAAGAACTACCGCCTCTACAACCCGACGCCAGAGACCTTCGAAACCATCTTCCGCGCCGCCGGCTTTAGCGCCGTCACCATCCACATCGAAGACGAGCACGGCTGGATCTGCGTAGAGGGAGTGAAATAAGGAAGTTACGCTAGCCAAAGGAAGACGGACAGGAGTTATCCTGCCTAACGTTCCGCGCAGCAGGCTGAAGCTTCACTTATAGGCAGGATAACTCCTGTCCTCAGGCTTGTACATGGACAGATGCTTTTTGTGTTGTGCGAGAAGGGGACGGCGGAAAGGGTGGGCAGCGCTCTCAACGATGTCAACAAGAAGCTGCCTGAACCTGCCAGAATGATGAAGACAGCCGGGAATGGCTGGGCATAAGTGGAGCTTTCAGCGGTCTGCGTGAAGAACTGATTTTTTGCCGACTAGAATCCTTACAAAAGAGTGTCGTTCAAGCGAAGCGCGTTTCGCTCTTTTGTAAGGATATTTTTATGGCAAAAAATCGGTTTAGCAGAACGCTGCGCGCAACGTTGCCCAGCCATTCCCGGCTGTCCTGCGCTCTGTATCTTTTAAATCAGAATCCCCGCGCAGTGATCCATCTCATGCTGGACAATCTCTGCGGGGAAGTCGCGGAAGACCTGCTTCTGCTTCTTGAACTTGAGGTCGCGATACTCCACCTCAATCCACTTATAGCGTGTTGTCGGCCGCTCGCCGTCAAGGGACAGGCAGCCCTCGCTCACGTCGTATACTTCCTTCGAATGGCGGACGACCGTCGGATTCAGCATCGCCAGATAAGCATGGCCGACGCGGATGGCAATGATGCACTTGTGCTCGCCAATCATGTTCGCTGCCAGCCCAACACAGCGGTCGGCATTCGCCTTGAGCGTGTCGATGAGGTCCTCCGCAATCGGCACATCCTTGCGCTGCACCGGAACTGACGGCTGCGCGAGGAAAAACGTATCGCGTACAATGTCACGTATCATCCTCAAATCCCCTTTCGCTTCTTCGCCTGCTCAATCAGGGCAGACGCTTCCTCAAACGCATGCGGCAGGTAGTCTTCCTCCCACTCGCGTCCCTTCTTCTCCTGCGCCTTGATCTCCTTCCAGCCCGTCAAAGGCTTGCCCGTATCATCGAGCATCGGCTCGTGGAAGACATGCGGATGGCGGCGCACCATCTTCGCTGCCGCAGCCTCCGCCACATCCGCCAGCGAAAAGAGCCCTTCCTCCTGCGCCAGCTGCGCATGAAAGACCACCTGCAGCAGAAGGTCGCCGAGCTCCTCCTTGAGATTCTCCGCCCTGCCCGTCTCCCGCAGGATATCAATTCCCCCAAGCACCTCCGCCGCTTCCTCAATGCAAGCCGGCTTCAAGCTCTCATGCGTCTGCACCCGGTCCCAAGGACATCCCCCCGGCCCCCTTAGCTGCGCCACAACCTCACAAAGCCGCCCAACCGACTCCAACCGATTCTTCTCTTTATCCATCAGATTCTATCCTTTCTTATCTGTTCAATCTTTTCTCAAATACGTGTGAGACTAAGGGAAAGGTGGGACCATGCCTATAAGCGCAGCTTCAGCCTGCTGCGCGAAGCGTTAGGCATGGTCCCACCTTTCCCGCCTTATCTTGCTATAGTACTGCAATACCATCTAACACACAAGCCTGAGGACCGGAGTTATCCTGCCTATAAGTGAAGCTTCAGCCTGCTGCGCGGAACGTTAGGCAGGATAACTCCTGGCCGTCTCAATTTGCAACAGCACAAACATATCTGTAAGCATACGAGCCCAAGGTCAGAACGGCCCCTGTCTATAAGCGTAGCTTCAGCCTGCTGCGCGAAGCGTTAGACAGGGGCCGTTCTGGCCGTCTCCCTTTGCTAGCAGGCTCATCTTCCACGCAAGCTCTCCGCCACCGTAAACAGCACAATCGCCGCCCACACGAACCCGAGCGCGCTGATCTGCGCCATCCCGAATGTTTCGTGAAAGAAGAAAATCCCGAGCAGCAGGCCGATTGTCGGGCTGATGTACTGGAAGAAGCCGAGCACGTTGAGTGGCAGGAGGTTCGCTCCGTACGAAAACAAGACGAGCGGCACCGCCGTCACCACGCCCGTTCCCATGAGGTAGAGCGCGAGGTCCGGCGTCGCCAGCGAGAAGTGATTCGCAGGCGACATCATGAGGATGCCGATATACGGCACAGCGAACGGCACCATCAGCAGCGTCTCAAGCGTGATGCTCGAGAACGGATTGAGATGCAGCTGCTTCTTCAGCGCGCCGTAGACCGAGAATGTCACCGCAAGCGCTACCGCCACCCAGGGCAGCTTGCCGAGCTGATACGTCATGAGCACAATGCCGATGGCCGCGAGCAGCAGGCTGATCTTCTTGAGCCCCGAGATGCGCTCGCGAAAAAAGACAATGCCGAACAGCACGCTCATGAGCGGGTTGATGTAGTAGCCGATGCTCGTATCGATGACATGCCCGTGATTGACTGCCCAGATGTACGTCAGCCAGTTCAGGCTGATGGTGAAAGCCGCCAAGAGCAGGATGGCCCCGCGCTTCTTGTCCTGCCAGAGCGCGCGGCAGTCCTCTTTAAAGCTCTGCCAGCGCTTCGTCACCATGAGCACGACGACCATGAAGACGAATGACCAGATGATGCGGTGCGCGAGGATCTCGTTGGCCTCCGCCCGTACGAGGAGATTCCAGTAAAGCGGCAGGACACCCCAGATCAGATACGTCGACAGTGCCGCCATCATACCCGTGCGACGTGTGTGATTCATAATATCCCTTCCCTTTCCCAAATAAGACTATCTATTCAGTATAGCACAAAAGCCAGCCCGCGGCGCGGAAAACGCACCGGAGCTGGCTTTTGTTGACCTTATATATCTATCGATTTGATTCAGTCCTGCTTGACTGCGTGCTTGGCCATCGCGTAGAGGAAGATGCAGAGCACGAAGTAAGCGACGATGCCTGCGAACGTTGCGGCAGGCGAAGCGGCCCAGGCCTTGGCGAACCAGTCGATGCCTGCGATGTGCAGGACCGCACTGATGAGGCTGCCGATGGCGCCGCCCGCGACGAAGCCTGAAGCGACCGTGTTGCCCTCGCTGAGGCGCTTGGCGTTGACCTTTGCGTCATCGCTGCTGTGCGAGACGAAGTACGAGATCAGGCCGCCGACGAGGACCGGCGTGTTGATGCCCATCGGCAGATACGAGCCGAGCGCAAAGGCGAGCGGCGGGATCTTCATCATCCAGAGCAGGACCGCGAAGAATGCGCCCGCCATGTAGAGTGGCCATGGCGCATCGCCGCCGTCCATCATCGGCTTGACGATGGCGGCCATCGCATTGGCCTGCGGTGCCGCGAGCGCATCCTCGCCCGTGAAGCCGTAGGCGTAGTGCATCAGGAAGACGACGCCGACCGAGACGATGCCCGCGAGCACGATGGAGACGAGCTGCCACTGCTGCATCTTCTTCGGCGTCGCGCCCGTAATGTAGGCGACCTTGAGCTCCGACATGAAGTTGCCCGAGACGGCCAGCGTCGCGCAGAGGAAGGCCGCCATCATGAGGATCGCGATGATGCCCGTCTTGCCCGACATGCCGACGCCGCCCATGACGACAGCCGAGACGATGATCATGAAGATCGTCATGCCGGAGACCGGCTCATTGCCCGTGAAGGCAATCGAGCTGATGCCGACGACCGAGAGCATCAGGGCAAAGAGCACGACGAGGACGAACGCGATGACGGTCTGCGTCAGGCTCTCCGAGCACATGACATGGAAGAAGACGGCAAACAGGATGGCCATGAGCAGGCTGCCAAAGACAATCTGCGTCATCGGCAGGTCCTGCTGCGTGCGCAGCAGCGTGCCCGTAGCGGCCGAGCCCTTCGAGAAGAGGTCCGCGATGGCACGCTTGACGACGCGGACGACGACGCCCGACATCGAGAGAAGGCCGATGATGCCCGACATGGCGAGCATGCCGATGCCGATGTGGCGGACATACTGCGAGAAGACCGCATCGACCGGCGCATTCGCGAGCAGCATTGTCTCGCCACCGACGACCATCGTGTGGTCGCCGCCGAGGTAATAGGCGACCGGGATGCAGACGAGCCACGAGAAGAACGAGCCCGCCGCGATGATGGCCGCGTAGCGAAGGCCCGTGAAGTAGCCGATGCCGAGCAGTGCCGCATCGTTGTCGAGGCTGAAGACGAGCTTGTACTTGTCCGCGAGCGCCTGGCCCCAGTGGAACGTCGTCGTCGTCAAGAGCTCCTGCCACCAGCCCAGCGAGTTGAGCACGAAGTCGTAGACGAGCGCGACCGCACCGCTCAGGAGCATCAGATGAGCTTTCGTGCCCTCATCCGACTCGAGCACCTCAGCCGCCGCACTGCCCGACGGGAACGGATAGACGCCGTCCATCTCCTCACAGAAGTAGCGGCGGAAGACCGTCGCCAGGAAGACGCCGAGCACACCGCCGAGCACGATCGGGATGGCCATCTCGATGAACGAGACATCCTCGATGTTCAGGATGTAGAGCGCCGGCAGGATGAACATCGCACCGCCGATGATGTTCGTGCCCGCGCTCGCGATGGCCTGGATGTGGACCGTCTCTGGGAAGGCGTTCTTGCGATGGAAGAGCACCGCCATGCCCATGGCCAGTACCGACACCGGCGCAAAGGCATCGACCGTCTGCCCGATCTTCAGGCAGAGATAGCCGACCGCCAGGGCGAACAGCACCGAGAAAAATAATCCCCAGAAGACGACGTACGAGTTGATCTCCTCGTACGATTTCTGAGGTGACATCCGTGGTGCATACGGACGCCGCGACTTCTTTTCATCTGACATATAAATCCCCCTCATTCGCATTCTCAGCGCGTCACTGTCCATTCAACATGGATATGCGCACCTATCCAGTTTACGCCAGACACCCGGAACTGTCAAGAATGTAAAACACCATTTACCCCTTATCCAACAAGGAAAATGCGACGATAAGAGCGCGGTTTTTCGTCAACCGTCCTATTGGTGTGCACAGCTTATATCCTTTGGTAAAAGACATTTTGCATATAAAAATGAGAATTAGAAGGAAAATATGCACTTTTGTCGAATGAGGACTTAGAATCATATCACAAGGAAAGAAATAAAGATGGACTAGCGCGAAAGGAAGATGTCGACATGTCATCGGATACAAGAAATACGAGAGTGATGGAAGAGCGCATCGTGACGGCGGGCCAGCAGCAGTGGCTCGACTGGATCGTGAGGATCCAGAGCCTCGCGCAGGCCGGACTCCACTACGGCCATGATCGGTTCGACCTCGAGCGCTATGCCGAGCTGCGCGACATCGCAGCCAAGATGATGGCCGCCCAGAGCGACCTGCCGCTCGCCAAGGTCCACCAGCTCTTCTGCAACGAAGAGGGCTACCAGACGCCAAAGATCGACACGCGCGCGGCTATCTTCCAGGACGGCAAGCTGCTGCTCGTGCACGAGAGCACGGGCAAATGGAGCCTGCCGGGCGGCTGGTGCGACGTCGACCAGTCGGTTGCCTCGAACACCATCAAGGAAGCCAAAGAAGAAGCCGGCCTCGACGTCGTCGTCGAGCGCGTCATCGCTATCGACGACTGGCGTAAGCACAACATCCAGAACAATCCCTACGGCATCATCAAGATTTTCTCGCTCTGCCGCGTGCTCGGCGGCACTTTCGAGCCCAACATCGAGACGACCGAGGCGCGCTACTTCGCCCGCCACGAACTGCCCGAAAACATCGCCGAAGAAAAGACGAGCCGCGAGCAGATTGACCGCTGCTTTGTGGCTGCGGCCGACCCCGGCTGGCAGACGCGCATCGACTGAGGAGGACAGAGCGATACCCTGCACGAGAACCTCATGTACGTCGCCGTGCCGGTCTATCGCAATGGCCAACTCATCGGCATCATCCGCACGTCCTCCTCGCTCGCCTCGATGGAGCAGTCGTACCACACGGGCCTGCGCGTCATCCTCTCCGCCCTGTTCTTCGCCCTGCTCGCCGCGCTCATCATCGCCATCTGGCTTGCGCACCGACAGGTCCAGCCCATCCGCTGCCTGAGCCTCGACGCGATGGAGATCGCGAGCGGCAACCTCCACAAGCGGCTGCAGTGGCACAGCGGCGATGAATTCGATACACTCGTCCAGACCATCAACCAGCTGACGCGCAACCTCTCCGCCAAGATCCAGGAATCGCAGGCCGAAGCCGAGAAGTCAACCGCTTCTACCGCGTCGACAAAGCCCGCGCCCGCAAATCTGGAGGCAACGGCATCGGCCTCTCCCTCGTCAAATTCCTCGTCGAACTCTTCGACGGCACCATCGAAGTAACAAGCCAGCTCGAGAAAGGCACCACCTTCACCCTGACCTTCCCCCTCACAACGAAATCATAACAAGACACAAAAAATAGGCTTCCAAAAAAAATGGAAGCCTATTTTTTCTAGCTAGAAATATAAAACGATACTCAGCTGCAAGAGCAAGGCGACCGCCCAAAGGGCCAGTCACCGCGCGTCCAGCTAAGTCCAGAAAGCCCCTAGCGATAACGCAGCTCAGGGCGAGGGGATGCCTGCCGCCTGCAGGAGCGCAGTGACCGCCCGCAGGGCTGGTCCCCAAGCAGACCGTGTCAAGGCTCTGCGATGTCAAAGCGCCGCGGCAGGCGGCGAACCATCAATGCCTCTCGCATCCGCATGGGGACCATTTTAGCGGAGCGACGAAGCCGGCAGGTATCCCCTCGCCCCCGCTCTAGCCCCTCTCGTTTTTCACTCACTTCCTGCAGACAAATCCCGCAAACGACCCCGTCCGCGTGACCTTGACCTCGCGGTACATGCTGCGCAGCCGCTCCTCGAGGCTCGCCGCCGTATCGAACGGCGGTGTGAAGAACCCCATCGGCACGCAGAACGCCTGCACGAAGAGATCTGTGATCCGGTTCTGCCCCTTGACGTAGCAACAGCCCGTGAACGTGCCGCCCTTCTTGAGCACGCGATACGTCTCATGGAATGCGGCCATCTTGTTCGGGAACGCATGCAGCCCATTGAGCGAGAGCACGCAGTCGAACGAGCCGTCAAGGTACTGCAGATTGCCGACGTCGCCGCGCACGAACTCCACCTGATGCAGGCCGCGTGCCGCCGGCGACTCCATCGCCTGCTGCAGCATCTGCTCCGAGTAGTCGAGGCAGACGATCTTCGCCGACTTCATCCTATGGTAATGCGGCAGCGAGAGCACGCCCGTGCCGACCGGCACCTCGAGCAGCGTGCCCGAGAAGCCCTTCGGGATGCCCTGGAACGCCTGACGGACGAACGACTCATAGCGCGAGCCGCTGAGCTGCCAGAAAAAGCGGTTGGCCAGCCTGCCGAGCAGGCTCTCGTTCTTCATCATGCCATCATAGCCCTTGGAGAGCTGTCCGACTATCGCATACGCATTGTGCACGATCTGTTTGCGTTCCATCTTATCCCTCACCTTTCGCACCGCCTGTCATTCCATCTCATATTACTTTTATTTTATCATGCAGACAGTCTGGTGGATATAGGATTTATCACACATGCGATTAGATGCTCTTGTTTCGGCTTGTCTTATTTCTGCAGGGTCTCGCGGTCAATCTCCGTGCCGTCCGGCAGGAAGCAGGCAATCTCCACACCCGCATCCTTGACGCAGAGCGTCAGGTAGTTGTCCGTCTCCGGCTGCGGCGCCACGGTCTTGTCGAGCGCATGGTCGACCCAGAGCCCCGGATAGCGCACATTGCCCGCGACGCCCGTCAGGATGTAGAGCGGTCCGCTCGCATCGCGCTCAAAATTCTTGATGTGGCCGCGGTTGCGGTAGGTGTGCAGGTGGGCCGAGAAGACGACATCGATGCCTGCCTCGTCGAACAGCGGCATCCAGGCGCGCCCCTCATCCGAGAAGCCCTCCTGCCGCTCCGGGCGGTTTGCGATGCGGTACTGCAGCGGGTCCTTGTGCATCAGCACGATCTTCCACTTCTTGTCGGTCTTTCTGACATCCTCGCGGAACCAAGCCTGCTGCGTTTCGAGGAGGCCCTGATGGAAGTCAGCAGCCTCATCCGTCTGCGTGTCGAGCACGATGAAGTGCGCCGGCCCGTAGTCGAACGAGTAATAGCGCCCCGCGAACTCCTCGCTGCCATTTGCCGGCAGGGCGAATTCATGCAGGTAAGCGACCGGCTCGCGGACCTTCCAGTCCTCGTTGTAGGTCTCGTGGTTGCCCATCAGGGGCGCCACGGGGATGCGGTCGATGATGCCCGCGACCGCGTCGAACCACGCATCCCACTGGCGGTGGTCCTCGCCGTTGTCGACGAGGTCGCCCATGTTGATGAAGAAATCCGCGCCTTCATTGCGCGCAGCCGCCCCCTGCGCGAGGTGCTTCCAGTCCGTGTAGTCATTCGACTGCGAGTCCGGGAAGATCAGCGCCGAGAACGCGCCGCCGTCATCCGTCTGTAATGCGTGCCAGTCGTCGCATTGGCCGTCCGCCTTGATGCGGTATTCATACAGCTCGCCCGCCTTGAGGTCCACAAGCCTTGCTGTGTAAAGCTCGACCGAGACGCCATCGTCGGAGAACGTCTCGCGCTCCGCCGGGCTCGCGGCGATGTCCTTTGCGCCCTTCAGGCGGTACTCGACGACCGCATCCTGCCATTTCACGTCCGACTGCCACATGATCGTGCGCGCATGCGCGTTGTCCGCCGCGATGATCTGGCGCAGGTACTGCAGCACAGGCTTGCCCTGTGCCGCACCAAGCGCATGGCTCGCCAGCCGGTTCGCCAGCTGCGTGCGCGAAAACGCCCAGCCGCCGCCCGCGAGCACCACAGCCCCCGCACAGATGGCGAGGAATTTGCGCCGCGACAGCTTCGGCCCTGCCGCTCTTTCATTCTTGCTTTCTCTATCTTTATCCATGATCTGCGTGTCCTTTCTGGATTCCATCAATCGATCTGTTACTTTCATGATAGCGGATTTCCCTCAATTTTATCTGAGAAACCGTCTTCTTATCCTGATTATACAAAAAGACAGCCGCTGTGAGAAATGCTTATCTCAAAGCGGCTGTCATACGGAAAAAGCATGAATAGATTAGCTTAATTTACGGTTTGCTCAGACGTAGCGGCAGACATGGTCGACAGCGATGTCCGAGAAGCCGAAGGCCTCGGCTTTCGTCAGGCGGCCGTTGGCCGTGGCAGCAATCGCATCGACGAGCTCACGACCTGCCTGCTGGTAGGTCTTCTCGCCGCGCACGATGGCACTGAGGTCGGCGTCCATGTTGTCTTCCATGCAGCGGTAGGTGCGCGCATTGGCCGTGACCTTGAGCACCGGCACGATGGCATTGCCCGTCGGCGTGCCGCGGCCCGTCGTGAAGATGATGACCTGGCAGCCGGCCGCCGCCATCGACGTCACCGACGAGATGTCGTAGCCCGCCGTATCCATGACGAGTGCGCCGCGCTTCGTCGGCCGCACGGCCTGCTCCAAGACCTCCACGATGGGGCGCGTGCCGCCTTTGCGGATGCAGCCGAGGCTCTTCTCGTCGAGCGTCGAGAGGCCGCCTGCCTTATTGCCCGGCGTCGGCTGACCCGCGCGGCAGTCCTGCCCAGCGCCGGCGAGATGTTTCTCATACGCCTCGCAGACGCGGATGATCTCGCGCTGGATCTCAGGCGTCGCCGCGCGCTTCGCAAGGACGTGCTCGCCGCCAATCCACTCGATGGACTCGCTCATCATCGCCGAAGCGCCCATGTCGACGAGGATGTCGCTGAGCTCGCCGACGGCCGGATTGCAGGCGATGCCCGACGTCGCATCCGAACCGCCGCACTCGATGCCGAGCAGAAGCTCCGACGCGGGAAAGAGTTCCTTTTGCTGCATGCCTGCCTGCTGCGCCATGTCGCGTGCCGCGCGCACTGCCTTCTCGATGGTCTTGAGCGTGCCGCCCTCGTCCTGGATGCCGAACGAGACGACAGGCTTGCTTGTCATCTTCTGGATCTTCTCGCGCAGCGCCGCATGCGGGACCGTCTCACAGCCGAGGCCGATGATGACGACGCCGTAGACATTCGGGTTGCAGGCAAAGCCCGTCAGGACCTTCTGGCTCATCGCCGTATTGGCCGCCACATCCGAGCAGCCCGTGTTGAAGACGATGTTGACCGCGCCGCGCACCTGGCTCGCCACGATGCGGCAGCACTCACTGCCGCAGGCACACGTCGGCAGGATCAGGACGTGGTTGCGGATGCCCGGCCGCCCCTCCGCGCGGCGATAGCCCCAGAACGAGAACGGCTCGAGGTCCGGTGCACCGGCCGACTGTTTCGCCTGCATCACGAAGTCATCGCCTGCAAGCTCGCTCTCGTAGTCGCGCGGCACACTCTTGAGGTTCCTGTCATTGACCCAGTGGCCCTTCTTGACCGGCGTGATGAGCTTGCCGAGGCTCTCGCCGTACTTGATGATCTCCATCCCCTCTGCGAGGTCAGCGAGTGCGACCTTGTGGCAGTAGGGGATGTCCTCCTCTGCCACAAGCGACACTTCCGATGCGCCCTCCTGATAGACGACATCCTCCCCGCGCTTCACTTCCTTGACACACGTCACGACATTGTCGCGCCCATCCATCTGTAATGCATTGATCATGATTGCTCTCCTCTCCCGACCGTGCTTTTATTGCTCGTATCGCTTTCATTGCCTATAGCATACCGCAAATTCAGTATTTCTTCCAATTTATAGATTTTACAGTTCCATAAATCTGATATAATAATAGGCATAGATACATCGAGTAAATCAAGAAAGAGGGAATCATTGTGCAGCAGGATATGCGCTACGTCTATGAGATCTACCGGCAGAAGAGCTTTTCCAAGGCGGCTCAGGCACTCTTCATCACCCAGCCTGCCCTGAGCATCGCGATTGGCAAGCTCGAAGCTTCACTCGGCATGCCGCTCTTCGACCGAAGCACGCGGCCCATCAGCCTGACGCCCGCCGGGCGCATCTACCTCCAGACCATCGAGCAGACGCGGGCGCTCGAGCAGGACCTGCGCCACCAGCTCGACGACATCCGCGCGCTGCGCACCGGGACCATCACCATCGGCAGCAGCCACTTCATCAACGCCTGCATCCTGCCAGAGGTCCTGACGCGCTTCAACCGAAGGTTCCCGCAAGTCAAGCTCAACCTGCTCGAGGGGAGCTCCCACGCCATGGCGCGCATGCTCGAGCAGCGCGAGATCGACCTGACCTTCAGCTGCGACGAGGCCGTCATCAAAGGTTTCACGAACACGCCCGTGTTCACTGACACCATCCTGCTCGCCGTCCCGCAGGATGTGACCTGCCCCGCACATCGCGCGCAGTATAGCTTGACCGCCGCCGACATCCTCGCCAGACGCCACCTCGCGCCCGACTGTCCGAGCGTCGACCTTAAAGACTTCGCCGCCGAGCCCTTCATCCTGCTGCGCAGCGGCAACAACCTGCACGACCGCGCCATGCACTTCTTCCGCGAGGCCGGCATCGAGCCGACCATCAAGATAGAGCTCTCCCAGATGGCCACCGCCAGCCGCCTCGCCGAGGCCGGCTTCGCCGCCACCTTCCTGAGCGACCGCCTCATCACCCACGACGACAGCCGCCTCTGCTTCTACCGCCTCGCCTCCCCCGAAGCCCACCGCAATTTCCACGCCCTGACCCACCCCCAACGCTACATCCCCGCGACAGTCAAAGCGTTCATCGACTGCCTGCTGAAGTCGCACACATCGCAGGCAGCCAATCACACGACTGTCACCCCCGACACCTGAATCGCCTCCACAGACAGCAACGAGCCGCACGTACAAGGGCTAAGCCCTGCACATGCAGCTCTTTTTTCACGATCAATTTGCCATCGCAACATGGATTTTTTTGCCACAGAAAGCTATCCCGTATTTCCATACGTTCTGGATTCCTCGTTTTTGGAACTCTTCATCGTAGTGACGTGCCTCAATCTGCGCGAGAGCTTCATTTGCTTTACTTTCAAGGTCGGCCTCACTTGCAGCAGCCTTGAATTCCAAGATGACGCCAGACTTTTGCGGGTCCTTTGGGAATATATCCATGTCAAAGCGACCGTATCCACTCTCACGATTCGACTCCACCAAGTAGTCACTTCCAAGAAGCAACGTACTCAGGCCGAGCATGAATCCGTGATAAAAGCTTTCTTTGTTGGCAGCATCATACGTGCTGATGATGCCGAGCAAGATTTTCTGCAATTGGGCAGCGAAATTGTTGCGATCACCATGCAACAAATAATCGAACAGATCATCGAATGTATCTGTATCCAGCCCCTTAGCGAGGTGATTGAGGATTTCCGTTGCATAGATATCCCGGACTTCCTCGTTGGGAATGCGCAGGGCGTAGCGGTTGCGGCGGGCGGCAGTTGCGGGGGCGGTCGTCAGGTAGCCGGTCAGCAGGAGTACCGTGTACAGCACGCTCTTGTCACGTCCGATGTCTTCATAGATGACACGTTCGTTGAGCGTGACCTGTATCCTGCCGCCATCCAGGAGCGTCTGCAGTGACTCAATCCTCTGTGCATCTGCTTTCTCGAGCAGGGCACGCAAGATACCATTGCCTGACGTGTTGACCCAGTAGCAGCCCCTGCATGGCTTTCCAATCCAAGCCATTCGTATCCTTGAACGTCAGGAAGATCACAGGATACTGCCCGCGCGCCTCCATGTATGACGCGCCTGCCCGCTCGATATCCAGCCCCGTGAAGAGCGCGCGGCTCTTGTCCGCTTTGTCGATGGAGAAAAACCAGTCGAGCATGCTCATCGTCAACGTCTTGCCGAATTGCCTTGGCCGCGTCTGCAGTGTCACCTTACTGCGCTCGTCGAGTAGTTGTCGGATGAACCGTGTCTTGTCCACAAAATAATATCCCTTCCGCAATTCACAGAAGTCCTCTACACCGATTGGCATCGCCTTATGCATACTGTCACCACCTTGTATGTGTTTTTTTCATTATACCATATTCCACCTGCGAAAAGATCCGCAAGATTGCCAAACCACAGACAGCAAAGAGCAGCATGTACAAGGCTTAGCCCTGCACATGCTGCTCTTTTTCTGTGACCTATGGAATCTCCGCGGGATTATCTTGCTCAGCGCTTGATATTCTTGAGCTCGGAACGGAACTCGTTTGCCATGTGGTTGAGTCCGCCGTCATTGTTGAGGGCGGGGTTCTTGGTTGCGCCGTTCTTGAGTGCGGTGTAGAGGATCTGCGCGAAGTCGTTGCGCGTGAGCATCGGGTTGTTTGCCGGATCTTCGACGAGGCAGCCCTTGAGCGCGCCAGCGTTTTGGAGCTTCGCGACAAAGTCGTAAGCCCAATGGTTCTCCGGCACATCCGGGAAGAGGTCTTCGCCGCTGACCGGAGCAACAGCGGCCTGAGCCGTTGCCACCTTGTGGTCGGAGAGCTTCTCGAGAATAGCTGTCTGGCGAGCCAAGAGTTCCTTGAGCTCATCGTTCTCCGCCCGCGTCGAGTTGTCGACCGACGGCAGATAAGCTGCCACGATTGGCACCTGCTGGCCGCTGGCCGTCGTCGTCACCGTCTTGACCGGCTGCGGCATCGTCGTGCCTTCCGTCTGACTAGTCGGCGTCGGAGCCGTTACAAACTGTACCGGGACAGCCTTCGTTACTGCCTGCGTACGCATGTGACCAGAGCCTTTACCCATCTTCCAGGTGACACCGGCATTGACCATGTTCTCGCCGCCGCCAAAGCTTGCGCCGACCGACATCGTCGTCGTCTCATCTGGATGATAGAACATGCCGACAGCTGCCGCATTGGCCCCGCGGTAATTGCCGAAGCCAGCCGAGAAGTCGACCTTGTCATCTGGATCGTATTCGCCCGGATGCAAAGCTGCCAGAGCCGCCGCACCAGCGCCGACGCGGTTGATGCGCGAATCGAGGCGATTGACCGCGCGGTCGAGCTGATTGATATTCGCCGCGTTCTGGTTGATGGCCTTGTTCTGGTTTTCCGCCAGTTTATTGACCTGTCTTACATTGACTGCATCGTAGTCATCTTTACCATCGCTGACATTGCGGATTTGCTGGTTGTTGGCATTGATGCCCTTATCGTCGATGTACGTATTGCCGCCGACTTTGAGCGAGTCGCCCGTCAGAGCCGACTTGTCGCCGACTTTGATGCCATCATTGTTGACGACCGTGCCGCCCGCCGTAAAGGAATCAGCCTTCATCGACTTCGACTGGATCAAGCCTTCATTGCCATTGATCGTCACATTGCCAAGATCGATGTGCTCCTTGTTCAGGCCAATCTTGTAATCCGTGCCGCCCGAGCTGTTCTTGCCCTGGCTCAGCGTCAGGTTCGCATCTGCCGTCGACACCGACGAATGCTGTCCAGCCGTCGTGTAGATGTCGTTCATGCGGTTATTGAGCTTGCCGATTGCCGTCGTCGAACTGTCACCATCCTGTACAGGATCTTTACTCGTGATGGCACTATACTTGTTATCACCTACGCGGGTATTGACCTTGTCATTCAGGTTATTGACTGCATCTACCACGGAGGTGCTATCACTCTTTTTCTTGAGTTCATTAGACAATTCGTTGGTATCGCCCACTTCGCTTGCCTTGGCCACGTCCTTGATGACGACAGAGCCCTGTTTCTCGCCCTTGCCGTTGACCACGTCCATAGAAACGCTGTGGCTGTCCTCTCGTGCAGTGCCGTTCAAGTTCTTCCCAACGGTGTATTCTCCAGTCTGGATATGCTGGTCGCTATTCTGCGTCGTGGTAATGGCCTCGCGGAGCTGGGATACATTGACTGCATCCGTACCCTGCTTGCCTGCTGCTACACCGCTGATAACGTTATTGCCGTTATTCAATCCAGTATTGGTCAGTATTACAGGAGACTTTGTCTTATCCGAAGACGTCAGGATGATGCGATCAGCATGTTGGATATAGGTATTGCCAGCAGCATCTTTTGTTGTGATTCCCTCTGCAGTCTGTACCGTGGAGCCCTTGGTGGAATTAGACGTAGTGACTTCGGAAATATTGATTTTCTTGTTCAGGCCATAGGTGAAGGTCGTGCCATTCTGAGTCAAGGTCAAGTTATTATCCTTATCGAAATGGATGGTATCCCCCGCCTTGACGGCCGTCTTGTTATTCGGCGTATTGTCGGCCATCACATTGATGGAAGCACTATTGATAGCATTAGCCACGTCCTGAGTCGTTGCCAGGCCATCAGCCGTAGAAGTAACGGTACCAGCCTTGTCTCCAGTACCGGAGCCAAACGTACCAGTAGTCACATCTACCTTCACAGTAGCATTGCCATCTTCACCTTTACTGACTACCGTTTTCGTGTACTGACCGTCGCCCATTGTCACCTGTTTGCCATCACTGATAGCAGCAGACACATCTGCTCCAGTCGCATCCTTGCCAACAAGCGTCCACTTGCTGTTATTGACCTGCGACTGCAGTTTGTTAAGCTGTGACATGTTGACGGCATCTTTGTCCGCGACGCCATCGCCCACATTGTGAATAACATTGCCACCCATGGTAACATTGCCATCTGTGACAGCCACTTTAATTTTATTTGCGTCAGCACTATCCCTGATGGTAAGGCCATTAGTGTTCATAACTGTGTTGCCAGTAGTGACACTGCCATTTTCTCCGAGGTTGATATCCTTATTGAGTTTCACCGTGTAGGTTTTTACGTTGTTCACATCGGTTGGCCCGTCAATAGTCACATTGTCCCCAGCCGCCACCACGACTGCATTCTTAGCCTGAGCTTTAATGGCATCATCGGAGACATTGTAGGAAACAGTTCCGTTTTCTGTCACACTAGCAGTGGTGTTGGTCCCGTTTGTGAAGTTCAGACCATTCTTCAACGATACGCCAGATCCTACAGCGTTACCGTTTTGCTGCAGTCCCAGATTATCCGATGGATTTACAATCTAAGTGCAACAGCTCCTAGACAACCAAATTAAAATGAC
>ERZ772870.902-NODE-902-length-26568-cov-8.148041_pt1 | contig 26568 bp, 26 predicted proteins | sample MGYA00511376_ERZ772870 | MGnify/ENA primary metagenome ERZ772870 (study PRJEB29015, sample SAMEA2737719) | human gut metagenome | biome: human gut; feature: human-associated habitat; material: faeces | place: China | collected 2012 ... | reverse complement strand
TTCTGGGTGGATTGGAAAATTATTTTTAAGACGTTTAAGGTGTGCCTGCTGGGGCATGGGGAGTAAAAAATAGTACATGGAAGGAATACGGTTGGAGAGACGAGATGGAAAAAGACCTTAGAATTGCGGTATTTGGACAGAAGCGGTTGTCGAGAGAGGGCGGCGTAGAAATCGTTGTAAAGGAGCTGTGCACGCGGATGGCACAGCAAGGCTGTCAGGTGACCTGCTATAACCGGTCGGGACATCATGTAAGCGGCGCAGAGTATGACGATATCGATAACACGAACTATGAGGGAATACAGCAGAAGTACGTTCCAACGATAGAGAAAAAAGGCCTTGCAGCGGTAAGCGCATCGGCGTTTGCAGCGCTTTACAGTGCGTTTGGAAAATACGATGTGGTGCACATCCATGCAGAGGGACCGGCCTTCTTCTCATGGCTGCCGAAGATGTTTGGCAAAAGGGTGGTGGTTACCATCCATGGGGAGTGTGAAATAATATGGACAACCAGAGAAAAGCCTGATTTCATGCGGGTTTGCGCGGCTTGACCTTTTCACCTCAACCTGTTTCTGCCTGTCATGGTGCGTTGCGGCCAGCGTGATTTTAGGTGCTAATGGCTTCTGGTTGCGCTCTATACTTAACCCACCACAGCGAAAGCTGATAGAGCAGAAAACAGAATAAGGAGGTACGAAGGCAAGCCTGCGTATAGATTGTTGCTGCAATCTGTGTACAGGCTTATTATTGCGTAAGAAAACAAATTATCGCAGATGTTCGTTACAGGCGAGTCTTAAAGTGATTTGCAGTAGACTGATTGATAACAGAGAAAAAGGAGAAAATGAAATATGGATAAAAAAATTAGTCATGCCGAAGCAACGGCATTGGAATACATTGTTAGAAGCGTTTTCAACTGTGAAAGATTTGGGGTTATGGGAGTTGCGGATGCTGACCATTTAGAGAGATGTCCACTGGATGCAGCGATGGTTGTATTTGCACCGCTATATAAAAATAAAACTGAAATTTCAGAAATTGAAGAATTCATGGATCGTAATATCTGTTATTTCTCATTCGATGACTATGAATATGATGAGAAAAAAGTTGAAAAGTACATAGAAGAATTACGGAAACTTGTTAAAAAGTACTACTGAATCATTTCTTTAGGGGATGGAGGAAAATTAAATGGGCAAGTATTTTGGAACGGATGGCTTTCGTGGTGAAGCGGGAATTACATTAACAGCAGATCACGCCTATAAGGTTGGTCGCTTCTTGGGTTGGTATTATAACGCTTTACGTGAGCGTAATGGTGATACCGAACCTGCTCGCATTGTGATTGGCAAGGATACCCGCCGTAGCTCTTATATGTTTGAGTACAGCCTGGTTGCTGGCCTGACTGCCTCCGGAGCAGATGCTTACCTGCTCCACGTCACCACCACGCCGTCCGTGGCTTACATTGCCCGCGTGGATGACTTCGACTGCGGCATCATGATCTCCGCCAGCCACAACCCCTACTACGATAACGGCATCAAGCTGATCGACTGCTACGGCGAGAAAATGCCCGAGGAGACTCTGCTGCTGGTGGAGGACTACATCGACGGCAAGCTTCATGTGTTCGATAAGGACTGGCCGGAGCTGCCCTTTGCCCATCGTGAGCACATCGGACGCACTGTGGACTATGTGGCAGGCCGCAACCGCTACATGGGTTATCTGATCTCTCTGGGCATCTATTCCTTCAAGGGCGTCAAGGTCGGTTTGGACTGCGCCAACGGCGCAAGCTGGAATATTGCTAAATCTGTGTTCGATGCTCTGGGCGCAGATACCTATGTCATCAACAACCAGCCCAACGGCCTGAACATCAACTTGAACGCCGGCTCCACTCACATCGAGGGCCTGCAGAAATTCGTGGTGGAAAAGGGCTTGGATGTGGGCTTCGCCTACGATGGCGATGCTGACCGGTGCCTGTGTGTGGATGAGAAGGGTAATGTCATCACTGGCGACCATATTCTGTATATCTACGGCTGCTACATGAAGGAACGTGGTAAGCTGCTGACCAACACTGTGGTTACGACTGTCATGTCCAATTTTGGTTTGTACAAAGCATTCGATGAACAGGGTATCGGCTATGCCAAGACCGCTGTGGGCGATAAGTATGTCTACGAGTACATGGCGAAGAACGGTTGCCGTATCGGTGGCGAGCAGAGCGGTCATATTATCTTCAGCAAGTACGCCAGCACCGGTGATGGCATCCTGACCAGCCTGAAGATGATGGAAGTCATGCTGGCCAAGAAGATGCCCATGAGCAAGCTGGCTGAGCCGCTGAAGATCTATCCGCAGGTTCTGGAGAATGTTCGTGTGACCGATAAGAAGGCTGCACAGAACGACCCAGCGGTACAGGAGGCAGTCAAGGCAGTTGCAGAAGCGCTGGGCGATACCGGCCGTATTCTGGTGCGTGAGTCTGGTACGGAGCCTCTGGTGCGTGTGATGGTAGAAGCTCCTGACCACGATACCTGCCAGAAGTATGTTGATGAGGTAGTGAATGTGATTGACAGTAAGGGTTATAGAGTTTGATGAGTTGCAAGGATAGCAGAGAAATGTGGATGAAACAAAAAGATGAACCCATTAGAGTTGCTCAAATTATGGGTAAGCTGTGGGCAGGTGGAGTTGAAATGGTGGTTTTCAACTACTACCGTGCGATAGATAAAAGCAAAATACAATTTGATTTTTATTATGATGCTGATTCTACAGTAGAACCTCCACAGGACCTAATAGATATGGGCGCAAGGTTTTATAAAATTCCTCCTTATCAGAAACTCCCTCAGTATATTCGAGAATTAAAAAAACATCTTAAAGAAAACCAGTATCTAATAGTTCATTCACATTTAAACACACTGAGTGTATTTCCACTATTCGTAGCGTGGATGTGTCGTGTTCCAGTGAGGGTGGCTCATAATCATAGTGTTCCAAGTGGAAAGGAACTGAAAAGAGATGCGCTGAAATATTTTCTCCGTATATTTGGACGAGTTTTCCCAACAGATTATTTTGCTTGCTCAGAAAAAGCTGGACGTTGGATGTTTGGAAATAGAAATTACGACGCAGGTAAAGTTGTGGTAATCAAAAACGCAACGGACTTTGAAAGATTTAGAGCAGATGAAGAAACAATAGAAAAATTAAAAAAACAACTTGGATTGAATGATAAGTTTGTAATTGGACATATCGGAAGATTTACATTTGCGAAGAACCATGAATTCCTGCTAGATGTATTCAAAAAAATAAGCGATATTAGAAATGACGCTGTTCTGCTGCTTGTAGGCGATGGAGAACTAAATCAGACAATACATAATTCAGTTAAGACGAAAGGCTTGGAAAATCGTGTTGTTTTTGCGGGACAGGTGTCTAATCCAGAACTATATTATCGGTTAGCGAATGTTATTGTTGTTCCGTCTGTATTTGAGGGATTGTCATTGGCAACTATAGAAAGCCAAATTGCAGGTGTTCCTGTGGTTGTTTCAGATGCAATACCAGAAGAAGCCATAATTAGCAATGGAGTGGTTCGGTTGAGTTTGCAAAGCCCTAATTGGGTAAGCACAATCTTATCAATGGCAAATAAAATTGTAGTTCTTAATGAGAATAGCAAGGATTACGATATTTATTATGCGGTAAAAAAACTGGAAGATTGGTATGAAGATAAGGTGAAAGAATGCCAAATGTTTCAATAATAATGGGCGTGTGCAAAGGAATATAGCGGCTATAATATTCAGGAAAAGCTTATACTATTATCGCATGGTTAGGGATGAAAAGAACAAACATCGACCGATGAAGTATCGTGTGGATGAAATGATTGTGAGATTTCGTGGGTATAAGAACATGAGAATGTTGTTGAGAGGAATGCCTTATGTATTCAAACCGGTGATAATTGGTCTTATACCGCAAAGTATATTGAAACAAATCAAACGATCGAGATATTGAGTAGATGCAGCTTCCTATTATTATGGCTCTTTCTAAGGGAGAAACCATATGGAACAAAATCTTATATCTGTAATTATGCCTGTTTATAAAACAGAGGAGAGCCATCTGCGCAAAGCAATCGAGAGCGTAATAAACCAAAGCTACCGAGAACTTGAAATCGTGCTGGTCGATGATGGTTCACCAGATCAATGTGGAGCGATTTGCGACACCTATGCAGAAACAGATGACCGCGTACGGGTGATTCACAAGAAGAATGGAGGGGTTTCTTCGGCAAGGAATTGTGGGCTTGAGGCTGTAACAGGTGATTACATTTTTTTTGTGGATAGTGATGATACATTAAAGAACAATGCGATTGAAGTCCTTCTTCAGACGGCGCAAAAGACAAATGCTGATATTACTATTTGCAGCTGCAGACATATAAAAGAAAAAAATAAAGGTAATGCAAATTGTGACGCCGAACAGCGGTGTTTGAAAACGGTTGAATCGTCAGAGGCTGTAAAAAAATTATCCTATAATGTTCATGTTTTCGAGGAACTTGAGCCAACAGCAGTTTGGGGAAAACTGTACAAAAAAGCAGTCGTACAAAACTTGAGATTCAATGAAAATATGAATATTGGAGAGGACTTTGTCTTTAACTATTTTGCAAATTGTAACTCTAAGGTTGTGACGTATTGTAATTTCAAACTGTATAATTATAATTTTGTTGAAACAAGTTTGATGAACAATAAAACCTATTCGCCAAAGCTAATGCAGTCTTTTGAAGAACTTGTGAAGTTTGAAAAAGCTCAGCGTGATACGGAATATTCAAACGATGTAATTGTAAGATGTGTAAATATCGCATTTACAATCTACCTTAAAATTCCGACACAAAAACGCAATGAGCTAAAGAAAATAGAAGATTACATTCAAGACAATCGGGAAAAGGTTTTAGTCAATAAGAGTACAACAAGAAAAATCAAAATTGCGATCCTTACGTCATATATTAGCTTCAACCTTGTTAGATGTTTGTTCAATATAATAAATAAAAGATAGGAAGATGAAAAATTGAAAGTCGGGAAAAAACAAATTTATATAATAGTGCTTGAACTGTGTGCTTTGCTGTGTTCAGCCTTGTATCTAGGTCTATATGGTTCATCACTTACATTTGCGAAATATAGCGGATTTGGTGTAGTGGTTTTGCTGCTAGATTTAGTTCTGTTTTGCATAGCGCAAAAAAGGATCGTGACAATCCAAACATTATTCTTAATGCTATTTGTATTGTTTCAGTTCGGCTTGCCGATTGTGTATGCGTTTAATCCAAAACATTACAATTTTTATATGACACTCTTTAGTGAAAAGACACTAATAAGTGCTGTTAAATACACAATTTTTGCTATACAGACTTACATAATTATTGCAACTTGTGTGATTTCAAATCGAAATCATGCAGAGAAAAAAGGTAAAGTAGGAAAATGGACCAGGACAATATTGACTCACCCTAGAGATGTGGAAGATGCAGCATTGCTGCTATTTATAGTTACTGCAATTGTTGCCGTACCTGTAAATCTCTGGTCTGCTGTACGAGCTTTGACGGCAGGTGTGGCAATCGGAAACCTTTACAGAGGTGCAATGGCAGCAAATGGTTTGACTAGATTTCTTCAAGAATTCTTTTTTTCATCAGCACTTTTGTATCTGTGCTTCTCGAACAAAAAAAAGCGGAAAAAAGTAGTGGTAGCAGTGTATCTTGTGGTTGCCCTCTCTATGGTCTTAGTTGCAGATAGATCCGGAGGCGTTACTGCATTAATTGTTTGTGCACTATATTATTATTACACTGGAGATAAAAGAAAGAGAAAAAAGAATACCCTTGTTTTAATCGGGGTGGGTGTTGTACTCGCAATTGTTTCATCAGCTGTTGCGAGCATTCGATCTGGTGAAAGTAGTCAGAGCGGAATAAGTCTATTGTTTAGCGCATTGGAGGAAATGGGATTTAATTTTACCAGCTTGTGTTTTGTGATGGATTATATACCGTCAAGAACATCCTATCGCCTTGGAATGTCTTACATTGTAGCGTTGATTCTTTTAATACCGAAGTCGCTTGGACTGGGGGCGGTGTATCCGAAGCTTCAATCATACTTGGGCGAGACATGGCTTTGGAATGCAAACAATTTATATGGTAGAGATTTTTTGAGTTTTGGTGTTGGATTTTCGATGATTGCCGAAAGTTACTACAATTTCTCTTGGTGTGGGCTTGTTGTGATGATTCCATTGGCTGTAATAATAACGCACTTGTTGAAGGAAAAAAATTTTGAAAATGCATGGAGCCTATATATTCGACTGGCTTTAATGTTGAGCTTTTTTACAGTACCAAGACGCCAGTTCCAGTCGGTGATTAAAGCTATCGAATACTCTGTTTTCTTTATGGCACTCTATTTGTTGGTTTATATTGGGACAAAAAGAAAGGATAAGCGCAATGAAACTGCTAACGATATCAATCGCTGCATATAATGTTGAAAAGTATTTGGAAAAAGCATTAACCTCGATGATATGCTCACCTACAGCAATGGAGAAACTGGAGGTGATTATTGAGGATGACGGTTCAACTGATGGAACCCTTAGCATAGCAAAAAAATATGAAAAGCTATATCCAGATGTTTATAGAGCTATTCATAAAGAAAATGGTGGTTACGGGTCAACCATCAATAATTCAATTGTACTGGCGCAAGGAAAATATTTTAAGCAACTGGACGGAGACGATTGGTTTGATACAGAAAATATAGAGCAGTTTTTAAATTGGCTGTCTGCAGTGGATGCTGATTTTGTAGTTACGCCATATTACAATTGCTTTGAAGGAGGAAAGACAGAACTGGTTGATAACTGTAAGGCGTTGAAGTCGATTGAAGGAAACATATCATTAGTAAACTCGTGCGGAAATATTGCAATGCATGAGTTGACAATAAAGACCGAACTGCTAAGGGACAATCATATCAGCATCACAGAAAGATGTTTCTATACAGATAATGAGTATACTTTTTTGCCGCTGATGTTTGCAAAAACGGTAATAAAATTTGAGAAGCCACTCTATTGTTATCGTCTAGGGAGAGAGGGACAAAGTGTTTCAATTGAAGGCGTAAAGAAACACTATCGGGACGCTTTTTCGGTTGCAGAAAAGATGTACAAAGCCTACGAAGATAATAAAGAAATAACAGGCGAAATTGATGCGATTGTGCAAAAAAAACTTTGCTATATTACGGATACGGTATATACATACTGTATTGTGGTTTCACCGAATCGAGAGATGAAAATCAAATTAAAAGAATTTGATGAACACTTAAAAAGAGACTATACGGATATTTACAGGATGACAAATAAAATCAAAAAGGTAAAACTTTTAAGATTGTCTGGTTTTTTGACATACGCCTACCTTAGAGAAGAAGTATTGAAAAAGTGGAAATGAAAAGCATAAAGAAAAACTATATTTATAATTTAACATATCAAATTCTGGCATTGATGGCACCATTGATTACAACGCCGTACGTGTCAAGAGTTCTTGGCGCAGAAGCGATTGGAGAATATAGCTACGCTTATTCAATTGTGTATTACTTTATGTTGGCGGCTATTCTTGGAACCGCAACATACGCTGAAAGAGAAATTTCGTTTTGTCAGGATGATAGAACAAAACGGAGTGCCAGATTTTGGGATCTGTTTTTTCTTAGGAATATTACATCTGTTGTTAGTGCTCTTGTTTATGCCTTGATGGTTGGACTGTGCTTTAATAACAAATTGATGGCTGCGATTGTGGCATTAAATATAGTTTCAGTTGGATTGGATACAGTCTGGCTTTTTCAGGGAATGGAAGAATTTGGACGAATAACACTTAGGGATACCTGTATAAAATTACTTGCGATTGCTTCTATTTTCCTTTTTATAAAAAGAACCGAAGATATTTATTTATATGCGCTGATTATGTCTCTTTCGCCAGTAGTGAGTGCTGTGTCGTTGCTTCCGTTTCTGCATCGTTATATTGATAAAATCTGCATAAAAGAAGTGCATCCTTTCTACGATTTTAAAAGCATCATAGGACTTTTTATTCCAACAATTGCTATTAGTGTATACGCGATGCTGGACAAGACTATGCTTGGAATCTTTACTACTACAAAAGTAGAAAATGGTTATTATGAGCAGGCTACCAAACTGTCGAAAACAGCTTTAACAGTTGTAACTTCGTTAGGCACGGTAATGATTCCTAGAATTAGCTATTATTTCGAGAAGAAACAGACAAAACTGATTAATGAGTATATGTTGAAGAGTTATCAGTTTGCACTTCTGCTGGGTTTGCCAATCTGTTTTGGCCTGATTGGTATTTCTGATAATTTAGTTCCATGGTTCTATGGAGAGGGCTATGATAAAGTTTCTGTTCTCCTAAAAGTGTCCGGATTTTTGGTGATTGCTATTGGACTCAGCAATATAACAGGATTGCAGTATCTTGTGCCGACAAAACAGCAAAACAAACTTACAAAATCTGTGTGCACGGGTGCGCTTGTAAATATAGTTTTGAATGCAATCTTGATTCCAAAGTGGTATTCGGTCGGAGCGGCTATCGCGTCAGTGATAGCAGAGTTTTCTGTTACATTTGTTCAGTTCGTATATGTAAAAGACCAGTTTAACTTGAAGCAGGTTGCAAAACTTGTACCACGATATTTTGTTGCAAGCATGATGATGTTATTGTTATTAAAAGCAGAAGATATCGTGCTTCAACCGGGGATATTTAATACAATGCTAATGGTTGTCAGTGGCGCAGTAACTTATTTTGTGGTTCTTTTTATTCTAAGGGACAAGTTTGTTTTTGAAGCATTTGCTATCTTAAAAAAGAAAATCAGAAGAGGATGAGATAAGTGTACGATTTTTTGATTGTTGGAGCTGGATTATATGGTGCAGTTTTTGCGCATGAAGCAAAAAGGTACGGAAAATCTGTCTTGGTTGTGGATAAGCGTCCTAACATTGCGGGTAATATTTATACGGAAAATATCGAGGGAATCAATGTCCATAAGTATGGTGCTCATATTTTCCATACCAATAGCAAAGAAGTTTGGAACTATATTACTCAATTTGCGGAATTTAATCGTTTCACGAATAGCCCGGTGGCTAATTACAAAGGTGAACTCTACTCGCTGCCGTTTAATATGTACACCTTCAACAAAATGTGGGGCGTTGTAACGCCGGAGGAAGCCGCCGCTAAAATCGAGGAGCAGCGCAAAGAAATCGTCCACCGGCCGCAGAACTTGGAAGAACAGGCAATTTCCTTGGTTGGTCGTGACATTTACGAAAAGCTCATCAAGGGTTACACAGAAAAGCAGTGGGGCCGCGACTGCAAGAACCTGCCGGCTTTCATTATCAAGCGTTTGCCTGTGCGTTTAACTTTTGACAATAACTATTTCAACGCTCTATATCAAGGTATTCCAATTGGCGGCTATACTAAGATGATTGCTAGTCTACTGGACGGTATTGAGGTTCATCTAAGCACAGATTACCTTGTACACAAGGCGGAATTGGATGCTATAGCTGATAAGGTGATTTATACTGGTCCTATTGATGCTTATTTTGATTTTAAACTCGGTACGCTGGAGTATCGCTCTGTCCGCTTTGAAAATGAACTGCTGGATAAGCCAAACTTTCAGGGCAACGCTGCTGTCAACTATACCGATCGCGAGACCCCATGGACCCGTATTATCGAACACAAGTGGTTTGAGTTTGGTAAGGATGAGAATGGAAACGACCTGCCCAAGACAATTATCAGCCGTGAGTATAGCAGCGAGTGGAAGCCTGGCGATGAGCCATATTATCCAGTCAATGATGCCACCAATAGCGCACTCTACGCTGAGTACAAGAAGTTAGCTGATGCCGAACCGAAGGTCATTTTTGGTGGTCGATTGGGAGAGTATAAATACTATGACATGGATAAGGTCATAGAACAAGCACTTGAAAAAGTAAATGTGGTTATAAAGTGATATGAATATTACATTTGTTTTTGACGGCCTTCAATTCGGTGGAATCGAACGTGTCGGAGTTGAGTATATTAAGCTGTTAAGCGATAGAAATTATGCGATTACAGTTGTGAATTTGCGACCGTGTCTAAATGCAATGGAAAAAGAAATTCCAGCTAACGTTAGAATCTTACATATACCATTCTCTCGGAATCTTGCGCCGCAACGATATAGCAAATTAGTGAGAGTGCTTCCTATGGGCGCGATTGCATTTTATATCTGTGCAATTCCGGTAAATGCAGTTCAAAAGATTTATAAAATAAAATACAAAAAAAATGTGCCAAATGCGGAAATTGCAATTGCTTTTTCGGGTCATTACAATGATTTGACCTTTGTAAGTGAAAACTTCAAAGATGCAAAAAAGATTGCGTGGCTTCACGGCAATGAAACATCATATAACGATATTGCACCAGGGTACTTTGCACTATATCAGAAAATTAAAAATCTGGTTTGCCTTTCTGAAAAAAATGACGATAGGAGTGAGGCGTTTAACAAGACAAATGAAATCAATAAAGCCCTGATTTACAATCCAATCAATTTAGAGGGTAGAAAAATTGATGAAAAACTTGTTGAATCCTTGAAACAACGCCATGGCGATTTTATCTTAATGGTGGGTCGCATGGCAAAGGATAAGGATCAGGCAACATTGATTCGAGCACTTTCTTATTTAGAGAAAAAATATAAACTCAAAAAGAAGATGATTTTGGTTGGAGATGGTCCGGAGCGTGAATCATTGGAGAACTTGGTGAAGGAGAACCAGTTGGAAAAACAGGTTTTCTTTGCTGGCGCACATTACGATGTGCAGAACTATTATATGGCGGCTTCCGTTTATGCACATTCAAGCCCAGCAGAAGGACTTCCTACGGTTCTATTGGAAGCAATGTACTATGGACTTCCAATCGCATCGACGAATAGTGAACCCGGTGTTTATGAGATTCTAAGAACAGACTGTGGGCTAGTCACACCAGTAGGGGATGCAGAAGCTTTGGCCGATAGTATTTATAAACTGTATACAGATAAAACCCTTGTAGAAGAATTGAAAACGAATTGCAAAGATAGAATCAAACAGTTTATGCCGGAACACGTTATAATGCAATTTGAAAATTATATCAAGACTCTTAAGTGAGTAGAGGTGACGACATGTTTGAATTTATGTATAAATTATCCAGAAAAAGTGCAGTTGTGAACAAACTTCTGCAATTGATTTACAAGTGTGAAATCCCTAGAACTGCTCAAATTGGAAGTGCGTTACATTCAATCATAAAGGACTGGGTGTTGTGATTCATCCCAATTCACAAATTGAAGATAATGTGTACATAGAGCATCATGTGTGCCTAGGACAACGAACAGGAACAGACACCGCTGCACCTGTTGTTAGAAAAAATACGGTGATTGGTGCTTATTCCGTAATTCTGGGGGGGGGTGGAGATTGGCGAGGGATGCGTGATTGGAGCATGCAGTCTTGTGCTGCATGATGTCCCTGCACATACGATATTCTATAATGAAAGAATTGAAAAAACAAAGGAAAACCATAAGCCAATTGGACGGTATTAATTTGAGGAAAAGAGGATACGATGCGATTTATTTCATGTGCGAGTTATTATGGAAGCGGATCAAGTGCTATCACGGATTTTGTCTCAGAATTTGACTCAGTGTACTCTTTTACGGATGAAGAGTTCCGCTTTGTACAGGATCCAGATGGTGTGTCAGATTTGGAATACAATCTTGTGGAGAATTTTAATCGGCATAACTCTGGTCACGCAATTAAAAGATATAAAAAGTTGGTGGATTTTTATTGCGGTAATATGTTTGGTAAGAAATATGAGAAGTTTTTTCATGGAAATTGGAAAAAATATTCTGAAGAGTATATTGATGATCTTACCGATTTTACCTATCATGGCTGGTGGCAATATGATTTGATGGATAAGGGGGACTTTTTCTATTTTCGGAAACGAATTTTAAATAAAATCCTGAAAATGACAATTTGGAAAAGTCAACCTGAGCGTACATTGAACACCATGAAGAATGAGATTACATATTGTGCGCATCCAAATGAAGAAAAATTTCTGAGTTGTACAAAAAAATACATTGAAAATTTGTTTGGATCGGTTTGCCAAGATGCCAATACGGTTATGGTTGATCAGATTGTTCCGCCAACAAACTTAAAAAGGTATCTTCGATATTTTAATGATATTAGAGTTTTTGTTGTTGATCGCGATCCGAGAGATATTTTTGTACTTGAAAAATATGTGTGGCAGGATGGCGTGATACCCAACAATGTAGAAGATTTTTGCAAGTGGTTTAAATATACACGAGCACACAGAAAAACAGAATCATTTGATGACAAAAGGGTTTACTTCATTCAGTTTGAGGATATGGTTTATAAGTATGATGAAACAGCAAAAGAAATTGCAAATTGGCTGGGACTTGAACTAAAAGAGCAAATTAAGAAAAAACAATACTTTGACCCAAGCCGCTCTATTAATAACACATATACTTGGAAGAAAGTAAAATGCAATCTGGCGGAAATTGAATATATTGAGAATGAGCTGGGAGAGTATCTTTACGGATTTCCTAGTAATTAAATTGGTAATAAAGTGTAGGAAGAACAGCCAGTCTTTCGGATAAGAGTGACTGGCTATTTTTGGATAATGGTGTTCACGAATGGAGGAGGAATAGAGTACATGAACAAACAAGAAAGCGATATTTTGAACGCACTTTTGTTGGAGCCCTTTATCAATCAGCGAATTTTAGCAGAAGTATCAGGCCACTCATTAGGGGTGGTAAACCGTTCACTTAAGGAACTTATAAAGGACGATTATTTAGACGAATCCATACGTCCCACAATAAAAGCAATCACAGAATTCAAACAGAAAACCCCGCAACGTGCTGTTATTCTGGCAGCGGGATTCGGTATGCGGATGGTTCCCATTAATACGGAAATGCCAAAGGGTCTTTTGGAAGTTAATGGTGAGCCGTTGATTGGACGTATCATCAAGCAACTTCATGAGGTGGGGATTAAAGAAATCTATGTAGTTGTAGGTTTCATGAAAGAAAAATATGAGTATTTGATTGACGAGTATGGCGTAGAACTCGTAGTTAATGCCGACTATGCCGCAAAGAACAATCTGCATTCCGTCAAACTTGTAAAAGAACATTTGGAGAATGCGTACATTATTCCTTGTGATATTTGGTGTGACCGAAACCCCTTCCATCAACATGAGTTGTATTCGTGGTATATGGTCAGCGATCTTGTGGACAGCGAAAGTAATGTCCGCGTTAATCGTAAAATGGAACTTGTGACTGTTCCAGAAAGCTCTGGCGGCAATGCAATGATTGGTATCTGCTATCTGGTAAAAGAGGATGCAGACATAGTTGCAAAACGTATTGAAGAACTATGCAAAAATCAGAGGTACGATGGAGCATTCTGGGAGGAGGCCCTTTATAATAAGGATCGGATGATAGTAGCAGCTCGTGTGGTTCATTCAGCGGATGTAGTGGAAATCAATACTTATGAGCAACTCCGGGAAATTGACAGCGATTCTAACCAGTTGAAAACAGATGCAATTCAGGTGATTTGCGAAGCCCTAGATGCAAAGCCAGAAGCGGTTACGGATATTACTGTTTTGAAAAAAGGTATGACAAATCGGTCCTTCCTGTTTACTTGCAAAGGAAAGAAATATATCATGCGTATTCCGGGAGAGGGGACTGACCAGCTTATTAATCGTCGTCAGGAGGCGGCAGTTTATCAGGCTATTGATGGAAAGCATATTTGCGATGATATTGCGTATATCAATCCGGAAAATGGTTATAAAATCACGGAATTTCTGGAAGGCGCAAGAGTATGCGACCCATTGAACTACGAAGATGTTAAGAAGTGTATGAAACGACTGCATGCGTTCCATGACTTGAAATTGAAAGTAAATCACGAGTTTGATATTTTCGGCCAGATGGAGTTCTATGAAACACTGTGGGAGGGGATGCCTTCTGTTTATAAGGATTATGAAAAAACAAAAGCAAATGTTCTGTCGCTGAAGTCTTATATTGATGCACATGCTGGAGAAAAAGTCTTGACACATATTGATGCCGTGCCAGATAATTTCCTATTTGTTGAAAAAGATGGAAAAGAAGAAATCCGACTGATTGACTGGGAGTATGCAGGAATGCAAGATCCTCATGTGGATGTGGCAATGTTCTGTATTTATTCTCTTTATAATAAACGTCAAGTCGATCGCCTGATTGCAGCCTATTTTACGGAAGGCTGCAGTGATGAAACTAGGATCAAGATTTATTGCTACATTGCTGCTTGTGGTCTGTTGTGGAGTAACTGGTGCGAGTATAAGAGAAACCTCGGCGTAGAGTTTGGTGAGTATTCGCTTCGGCAGTATCGATATGCAAAAGACTATTATCGAATTGTTCAAGAGGAATTGAAAAAGCAAGGGGAGGAAGAATAAATGCCAAAAGTAGAAAGAGCCATTATTATGGCGGCAGGCTTAGGAAATCGAATGCACCCGGTGACGTTGACAACACCGAAACCGCTGGTTAAAGTGAATGGGGTGCGGATGATTGACACAGTCATTGATGGTCTGCATAAAAACGGAATTAATGAAATTTATGTTGTTGTCGGCTATCTGAAAGAACAGTTTGTGACACTTGAAGAGGAGTATCCTGGGGTTAAGCTGATTGAAAATCCATACTATGATACTTGCAACAACATCTCTTCACTTTATGTGGCACGAGAGTATATTGAGAATGCTATCATTCTTGATGGAGATCAGATCATTTATAATCCGGAAATTTTAGCACCAGAATTTGAACGCTCTGGTTATAACAGTGTTTGGGCAGATGATGAAACGGATGAGTGGCTTCAGACTGTTGAAAATGGCATTGTTACAGCATGTAGCCGGACAGGTGGAAAAGGTGGATGGCAGCTGTACAGTATTTCCCGCTGGACTGCAGAGGATGGGAAAAAACTGAAACGGCATCTCGAAATTGAGTTTGAACAAAAGAAGAATCGGCAAATCTACTGGGATGATGTGGCGATGTTCTGTTACCCGAAGGAGTATCAATTGGGTGTCCGTCCTATGAATAAGGACGATATTATAGAGGTGGATAATCTGAGCGAGCTAATTGCTCTGGATGCCAGTTACAAAAAATATGTGGAGGATAAGTAAATGAATACGAAAAAAGAACATGGGAAAATAGACTGGATGATAACACTGGTGCCTTTGGCAATCGTAGTTGCATTATGTGTTCTATTCTTTTTTGCACCGGAGCAATCGAATGCCGTACTGAGCCAGATCCGTTTTTTCTTTGGTGATACCTTTGGTACCTATTACTTAGTAATTGGATTGGGAATTTTTATCCTTTCTCTGTATATTGCCGGTTCTAAGTACGGTAACATCGTCCTTGGCGAGCAGAATGAGAAGCCGAAGTATTCCTTCTTTGCATGGGGTTCGATGATGTTCACCTGTGGTCTCGCAGCAGATATTTTGTTCTATTCGTTCTCGGAATGGGTTCTGTATGCAACTGATCCACATCTGGCTGAGATGGGTAGTATTCAGGATTGGGCAGGCGTATATCCACTGTTCCATTGGAGCTTTATTCCGTGGGGATTCTATCTGGTATTGGCTGTTGCCTTTGGGTTTATGCTTCATGTAAGAAAAAGAAATCGTCAGAAGTATTCAGAGGCTTGCCGTCCGATCCTTGGAAAACATACCGATGGCTGGGCAGGGCGAATTATTGACCTGTTAGCTGTGTTTGCACTCCTTGCTGGTACTGCTACCACTTTTAGTGTGGCAACACCGCTTATGGCAACTATTATCAGTGAACTGTTCCATGTTGCCGTTAGTCGTACTGTGATCAACATTATTATTCTTTTGATTACCTGCGCGGTATATACATATTCCTTGTTGCATGGATTTAAGGGAATCAGCAAGCTGGCAAATATTTGTATTTATATGTTCTTTGGTCTGATTGCTTTTGTGCTGCTGTTTGGTGGAGAAACACGGTACATTATTGAAACTGGTTTTTCTTCTCTTGGACGGATGATTCAGAACTTTGTTGATCTGTCTACATTCACTGATCCGCTCCGTACATCAAACTTCCCGCAGAATTGGACGATCTACTATTGGGCTTACTGGATGGTTTGGTGTGTGGCATCTCCGTTCTTTATCGGCAGCATTTCTCGTGGCAGAACAGTACGTCAGACAATCCTTGGTGGCTATGTATTTGGTGTTGGCTCTACGTTGACAAGTTTTATCGTACTTGGTAACTACTCTATGGGAATGCAGGTCACTGGAAAGGCTGACTTTATTGCACAGTATCTGGAAAGCGGAGATCTATATGGCATGATTGTGTCTATCATCAAGACAATGCCCGGCGCACCTGTTATCATGGTAGTTGTGTTGTTGACGATGATTGCCTTCTATGCGACCTCTTTTGATTCGATTGCTTTGACGGCATCCTGCTATAGCTATCACACATTGGAGGATGGCGAGCAGCCGAATAAAGGCATTCAGTTGATGTGGTGTATTCTGCTGATTTTGCTTCCGATTGCTTTGCTGTTTGCAGAAAGCTCTATGAATAATCTTCAGTCGGTGAGTATTGTGGCGGCATTTCCGATTGGTGCGGTAATCGTGATGATTGCGGTCAGCTTTATGAAGGATGCTAAAAAATACGTGGAAAGTTTGGAAGAATCGGCGAAGGGAAAAAGTGAGAAATAACTAGAGAAATATCCGGATTCGTAGTATAATTTAACAAAAGGCCGTGTGAAAAAATCACACGGTAGCGGCTCGAAACTTTGCACACCTCTCCGTGGTGAGCAGCAGGCAACACAATAATATGATACTGTGGCTAAGTATGCAAAGACAGTGGCGTGTATATGTGAGGATAACATTATGAGCTACACAGGTTTCACAAGAATCAATGGAACGACTATTCCGTATGCGATTAATGATGGCCAGATGAAACTATTTACAGGTATTTTTCCGGCAGATATTCCTGACAATACAAATGAAATTCTAGGTGAATATGAAGATGGGACACTTGGAAAATGCAATCTATACGTTCTTTCCGTGCCAATTAATAATACAGAATATATTATTGAAAAAGATGGAACGCCACAACGAATTTCAAATTCCAATAGAACTGTGGATGTTCAATTTAAAATTGCAAACTACTCATCTGAAACAGAGTATTATGAATTGATTTTTAATTCTCCAGAACTAAATCACTTCTTTGCTTCTAGTAGAATTTGCCAGATTAGTGAAGATGAAATTATTATTTCTCGGAATCCTTTAGAGGTGAAGAAGAGTAGAATCTATTATAGAAATACCGAAATTGAAATATTGATTCGAAGTGCTGCATACGCACATGTAGAAACAATGGGAACGGCATCTTCCGAAACAAAAACGGAGCTTGTGGTTACCTTTCCTAAAACGAGAGACAAGGAATATATTGTGGGTTTATATAGAGGAATCAAAGCATTTTTTGCGTTTATTTATAATCGTCAAAATGTTGCTATACACCATGCGATACTAAGAGGCATCTATTTGCAGAATAGAGGTGGAAAGTTACCACCAAAGCATTGTTATGCTAAATCGGATTTGATTCCTTTTGAAAAATTCATTCAGGAAGATGAAGATGGTAGGGGGACTTCTAAAACACCACTATATGGAAATTACGCATCCCATTTCTCAGAATTACTTCAGATGTTTTTCCCTGTTGGAACTGATGAAAATTATACGATAGGCGCAATCGGAATACATCCCTCAGCAAAATATCGCTATTTATTGGATTTGCGGCAAAGTTTGCATATTACTTCATCGTTTGAATATTATGTCAGAAGATTCCTGCCTGAAATGGCGTCTGAGAGTGAACTCAAGTTCTGTGATGAAATAAGGGCACTGCTGGATGATTACATCAGTAGCCACAGTGGAAAGCTAAAAAAGAAAGCCAAAGACATGAAAAAAGGCATTCAGCCGAAGCTATCTTTATCAGACAAAATAAATAAGGTCTGGAAAGGATATGAGGGATGGAGTCCTGTAGAGCCAATCTTAAATGACGATTTTGGAAGGGATTTAGATGAATTAGCTGATGCTGCTAATGAGTGGCGAAATGAGCTGGCTCATGAAAAAAGAGAGTATGAACCAAATATCAAAACTGTAAAAGCAATTCGGCTGGTGGAGCACTTGAATTACACTATTATTCTCAGAACTGCTGGTTATAGTGATGAAGAAATCAAGGTGATTCTTAATAACTGCTTGATTAAATAACGAAATACTATCTAATTTGAATTATGTGAGCCTATACTTAAACAACTATAAAAGAAAAGAGGTTATCACCTATGCCTAGAACGAAAGGCAGCAAGAACAAACCGAAGGCAACCAATGACTACGCAACCCAAATAACAGAGAAGCAATCCGAAATCACAACCTTAACTACCGAGATCGAATCCATCCAGAAACAGATTGAAGAGCAGAAGAACGCTCTGAAAGCGAAGAAGGTATCCCTAAAGAAAGCTGAAAAAGAGCTGACCTCTTTGGAAGCGAAAAAGGCGAAAGCGGATGCCAAGGCCGCCGAAGAAGCAAAGAAAGCTGAAGCAGAGGACGTGCTGAAAAAACTGCTGGCAAGCGGCGTGAGCGCAGACGAGATCCTCGCAAAGCTGAAATAATGTTTTCAAAATCCAAAACCGTGTGGACGGAGTTACAAAACTTTATCCATACGGTTTTATAATAGAATGATTGTTTTATATCAAACAAATATACACGTTTCTCACTTCATCTCTCAAAACCACTTCCGGTGAAATTTCAGCAAAAGAACAGCAGGGGAGAGCACAGGCAAAGTAGGGACTGAGCAAATAAACAGCAACGAACATCACAGACAAGAAATAATCAAGTCAGTCAGCACATCAAAAACAACCCCAATCGCTTCAAAAGTATTCTTCAAAAATCAGAGACAACCCATCGTCCAAGCCAGCCCATCAATGCGCTAATCAAACCACAATTCAACCCCTCATCACACCCCACCCTGAGGAGCGCATCTGGGCAGGGCGAACGCCCCGGCGGAAGCCCTGGGTCCCGGACGCTCCGAGGATCAAGCACGACAAGATGAAACAATTTTACATGATTGACATGGAGCGAAAAAGATGGTAATATTGATCTTATCAAAAAAGTGCGAATCCCTCTCGCTCGCGAAGGAAAAATCTCTCTCGCAATGAAAAATCAAACGATACAACGAATGAAAATTGACCTTGCCGAAGGCTGGCAGACACGAGGGACTTAAAATCCCTTTCTGAAGACAGAGTATGGGGTTGCCCCCGCCGGAGACATTGAAAATCTCAGAATTGTTCGTTGATTCGAATGATTGTTGGACTTTCTTTTTGCTCTGCTTTCTGGAAGCTTTGGAGAGACGAGAGAAATCATTCTTGCACAGATAATCCCGTATGGACGCGTTTACAAGAACCTTTCCATGCGGGGCCATAGTGAAATATTTTTATATCAAACAGACTGCCCCCAAAGTAGCGCGATTTGATGCGAGCTACTTTGGGGGCAGTTTTACGCTTTGCGGGGGATGGGCGGGGCGCTATCGTCCGTAAGGCCAAGAATATAATCGGTACTGGTATGGTAGAGACCGGCAAGCTGGATCAGCACCTCGGTGGGGATATCCCGCTTGCCGGTCTCGTAATTGGAGTAGCAGACCTGTGTGCATTTCAGATACGCCGCAACATCCTTTTGCAGCAGATCACGATCCTCCCGCAGATCCCGGATACGTTGATACATGGTATTTACCTCAAAGGCTTTATTTAAGGTAAAGTATAGGCATAACGAAATGTTATATTGACATATAAAACAAAATGTTATATCATAGTATCGCGCCGGGAACAGCTGTGAATCTCCGGCGCAAAAGGGGAGAGCATCATGAAACTGGAATTCCGGCAGACGGTGACCTGCAACCACCTTACGCTTGCAAGGGTCTGCAAAACTATCGACTGGCAGCAGCCACTGCCCCGGTGCGGAGAATATGTGGCCGGGCTGGATACGCTGGACGGCGAACCGGAACTGCCGGTGCGCAAACTGCTGCACCGGGTACAGGACGGCAGATGCCTTGCGGAGCTGCCGGGCTTCAACATTGCGCAGCTGAGGCTTTCTTACCGGGAGCTGGAGCAACTGGCAGCAAAAAAAGGCTGGACGCTGCAAAAGCTGTAAAAAACTTAAATTTCCCTCTTGCATTCTGGCCGATTCGTGCTATAATAATAGGGCAATCGTTTCCAAGGCCGCTCGACGGGGTAGCCGATATTGAAGGTTGTGATGGGCACATACATTAAATATGGCCCCAATACGTCAGAACCAGAATTGAGGTGAAAAGAATGAAACAGGGTATCCATCCGAACTACGTTGACTGCACTATTACCTGCGCTTGCGGTAATGTCATCAAGACTCGTTCCACCAAGCCCGAGATCCACGTCGAAGTTTGCTCTAAGTGCCATCCTTTCTACACTGGCAAGCAGAAGCTGGTTGACACCGGCGGACGTGTTGAGCGCTTCAACAAGCGTTTCGGCCGTAAGTAATTATAGGCTATCTCATGCCGCTTCCTTCGGGAGGCGGCATTTTTGCGTTTCGCGGTGGCAAATATTTCGCTTTCCCACACAGGATTGTCTTAATTTAAACACATTTTCCGTCTAAACTATAGCAGTTCCAAACCGGAAAGCGCTGGTTCTACGCCGCTTTCCACAAAACAGCTTCTGAAATAAAAGGAGAGTTTGCTGTGATCGAAGTTTCTCACCTGAGCAAGTCCTACGGCAGCCGCCCTGCTGTGCAGGATCTCTCATTTACGGTGCCGGACGGCCAGATCTACGGCCTGCTGGGGCCAAACGGCGCGGGCAAATCCACCATTATGAATATCCTTACCGGCTATCTGGCGCCCACCGAGGGCGAGGTAAAGGTAGCCGGCTTCCGTCTGCCTGAGCAGGCGCAGCAGGCTAAAGCCTGTGTAGGCTATCTGCCGGAGCAGCCGCCGCTCTACCCGGAAATGACTGTGCAGGAGTATCTGGACTTTGTGGCAGAGCTCAAGGGAGTCAAGCGTGCGCAGCGCAAACAGCAGGTACTGGCCGCTGCCCACCGCACCGGGCTGGAAGAAGTGCTGCCCCGGGTCATCCGCAGCCTGTCCAAGGGCTATCGTCAGCGGGTGGGCATCGCGCAGGCGCTGCTGGGCAGCCCGCAGCTTATCATTCTGGATGAACCCACCGTAGGGCTGGACCCCGCGCAGGTCATCGATATCCGCAACCTCATCCGGGAGCTGGGCAAGGCGCACACGGTCATCCTGTCCAGCCACATCCTCAGCGAGGTGCAGGCGGTATGCCAGCAGGTGCTCATCCTCTCTAAAGGCCGTCTGGTGGCGGTAGGCAGCCCGGAGGAGCTGGGCGAGACCCTGAACCCGGGCAGCCGCCTGCGTGCCACCGCGCAGGGCGAGCCCGACACCGTGCTGGCCGCTGTGCGCAGCGTGCCGGGCATCTGCAAGGTAGAACTGGAAAGCGCTGCGGACGGTCAGGTCACCTTTACTGCCGAGAGCGAGGACGCCGCTGACCGCCGCGCCGCTGTGTCCCGGGCACTGACCGAGGCCGGGTGCACCGTGCTGGCGCTTGCCGCCGAGAACCGCAGCCTTGAGGAGGTATTCCTAGCGCTGACCGAAAAAACGCCGGAGCAGAACACCCCGGCAGAAGGGGAGGAGAATTGAGATGCTTGCCATCTTTAAACGAGAACTCCGCAGCTGCTTTCACGGCATGATCGGTGCGGTGCTTACCGCCTTTATGCTGGCGGCTACGGCTATCTATTTTGTGGCGCTGAATCTGGGCTATGGTCTGCCGGATTTTGGCTACTACACGCTGTACCGCACCATTTTTGTGCTGCTGCTCTACATCCCGGTGCTCACCATGCGCTCCTTTGCGGAGGAGCGCCACAGCCGCACCGACCAGCTGTTGCTCACAAGCCCGGTGTCGGTGGGCGGCATCGTGCTGGGCAAATATTTTGCCCTTTGCGTCATTTTTGCGCTGCCCTGCCTTGTGGATGCGGGCATGATCCTTGTGCTGAAAGCACTGGGCGCTACCGGCACCAGCACGCTGGCCAATTTTTCCGCGCTGCTGTGCTATTACCTCATGGGCTGCGCCGCCATTGCCATCGGGGTGTTCCTTTCCAGCTTGACCGAAAACCAGATCATCGCCGCCGTGTCCGGCGTGGCAGCGCTGCTGCTGGCTTATATGATGCCCAGCCTGCGCACCATGTTCACCACTGGCAGCGCGGTGGCGCTGGCACTGTTCACCGCCATTGCCGCTGTGCTCAGCGTGGTGGCAGGGCTGCGCAGCAAAAGCTTTACGCTGGGCTGTCTTTCCTTTGCGGGGTGCTGCGTGGCGCTTACGGCGCTGTTTCTGCTCAAGAGCAGCTGGCTGACCGAGGCTTTCAGTGCAGTGCTCAACGCCCTGTGCCTGTTTACCCCCTTTGAAGAATTTGTCAACAGCAGCTTTTCCATTCCCACACTGGTCTACTACCTGACCGTGGCGGCGGTGTTCCTGTTTTTCACCGCACAGGGCTTGGAAAAGCGCCGCTGGAACTGAGAGGAGGCCATAACGATGAAATGGAACAAGAACGCAGCCTCCCAAAAGGGCAGGGTGTTCCGCAGTGGGCTGCTGTCCACCGCCATGCTGGCGGCAGTGCTGGTGCTGGCGGTGCTGCTCAACCTGCTGGTGCGGGCCATCCCTGCAAAATATACCGAGTTCGACCTCTCTGAGGCCAAAATGTACACCCTGAGCGACAGCACCAAAGCGCTGGTGGAGGGGCTGGAAAAGGATGTGCACATCTATTACCTCTGTGAAACCGGCAGCGAGGATACCATCATCACAAAGCTGCTGGATCACTACGCCGCCGAGAGCGGGCACCTGAGCTGGGAACAGAAGGACCCCACCCTGTACCCAACCTTTGCCGCAAAGTATGGCGCAGAGAATGTTTCCACCGGCAGTCTGATTGTCACCTGCGGGGAGAACAGCACCGTACTGGATGCCGCCGACCTGTACGAGTACGATTATACCGACTACTACACCACCGGCTCTGCCAGCGTGACTTTTGGCGGCGAAAAGCAGATCACCTCTGCCATTTATAAGCTTACCGCAGCCGGGCAGAGCCACGCCTACTATACCACCAACCACGGCGAGCAGACCCTGACCGACTCCCTGACCGATGCGCTGGACGCCCAGAATATCGACGCACAGCCGCTGGACCTGCTCACGAGCACCATCCCGGAGGACTGCGATCTGCTCATCATCAACGCACCCACCACCGATTTTTCCGCAGGGGACGGCCTTGTGGACGAGATCAGCCAGCTGCAAAATTATCTGGCGGCGGGCGGCAAGCTGCTGCTGACCAGCAGCGTCTACGCCCAGACCCCGCAGCTGGACGCTGTGCTGGCGCAGTTCGGCCTTGCCCGCGCAGAGGGCATGGTGGTGGAGGGCGACAGCGGCAAGGCACTGTATAACTCTGCATGGTCGCTGCTGCCGGACTACGGCACGCCCACCGAAAGCACCGCGCTGAACGGCGTGAATACCAATACCCATGTCATGCTGTCGGTGGCGCAGGGTATCACGATCACTGAGACCGAGGATGTCACCGCCGAGCCGCTGTTGAACAGTTCCTCCTCTGCCTATGCCAAGGTCGACATCAACGACCTTACCACTATGGAGCGGGAGGAAGGGGACGCAGATGGCCCCTTTGCGCTGGCCGTCTGGGCACGGAACGAGGATACCGGCGCCGAGGTCCTCTGGATCGGCTGTCCCAACATGGATAACGAGCAGCTTTATCAGTCCATGCCCGGCAACCTGACCTTTTTGCAGGGCTGCGCTGCCTCGCTGGTAGGGCAGGATGTCCTTGTGGACACCAAGGCGCTGGAAGCCGAGCCCATCACGGTGGCAGGCTCTACCGCCGCTGCACTGGGGCTGACCTTTGTGTTCGTGCTCCCGGCGGCGGTGCTCATTGCCGGGGCAGTGGTGGTGCTGCTGCGCCGCCGCAGATAAGGAGACCACCATGAAAACAAAACAGCGTGTCCTGCTGGCGCTGCTGGCAGCGGCAGTGCTGCTGGGCACGTTGCTGTGGGCGGTGACCCGCAGCAACGCCAAGGCCGAGCAGGCCGCCGGCGCCGCTGCCGAGGGCAGCATTCCGCTTTCCAGCTTTGCCGCCGAGGACTTGGAGCAGATCGAGTACACCTATAACGGCGAGACCTACACCCTGCAATATTCCGGCGGCAGCTGGCAGCTGGCGCAGGACCCCGCCTATCATCTGGACGAAAGCGCCTGCAACACCATGCGCACTGCCCTGATGGCACTGAATGCCAAGCGCAGCCTGACGCCGCAGGCAGGGGAGGACTACGGTCTGGACAGCCCGCAGCTCACCGTCACGGTCACGGCGGCAGGGCAGAGCAATACCCTGACCTTCGGGGCAGAAAACCAGGTCACCGGGGATCTCTATGCGCAAAAAGCCGGGGACGATGCCATCTATACCGTCAGCGGCAACAAAGCCGCCTGCTTCCAGCTGGATAAGGCCGGGCTTTTCGGCAGCTTCTGCCCCACCGGACTTACGGCTTCTGCCATTACGCAGGTAGCCTATACGCTGGCAGACGGCACCTCCGTCACCCTGAACGCCGTCAGCGAGCCGACCGAAAGCGCCGACAGCACGGACGCAGACAGCGCCTCTTCCTCTGCCTACGAGACGGTGTGGCGGCTGGCCTCTGACCCCGCCGCCAGCCTTGCACAGGACAAGGTGCAAAGCCTGCTGTCTGCCTTGTGCACCTACGTTACCGCCCAAGCCACGGACGCCGACCTTGCCGCCTGCGGTTTTGATGCACCGGTATTCACCGCCGCAGTCACCAGCGAGGACGGCTCCACCGTACAGCTGACCTACGCCTGCGGTACGGACGGGTGGTATCTGCAGGTGAAAGGGGATACCTCGGTATACACAGTGGATACCAGCACTGTGCAGGCGCTTCTGCTGACGGAAAGCGACCTGAAAACGCAGGAATAATTGCTTTGATACGCTGCACCGAAACCAAGGTGCAGCGTATATTTTTTTGCAGCTTTTTATAAAGTTGCGGCAAACATCGGCAGAGTGATTGACAATCCGACTATGATTGTTTATTATAAACCGTGACAGGGTAAGTCCGCCGCGCAAGATCATGCTTCTGTGCGGGGCGGAGCATCCCTTATACGCAAAAAAGATGGGGCAGGTTCCCTGTCTTTTTTCGTATCTGAGAACAAGGAGGATAACATATAAAATGGACAACTCGGTGGTCGTTTCACTGCGGGATATCGTAGTGGAATTTGATGGACAGCGCATTCTGGATGGGCTGAATCTGGATATCCATGACAAGGAGTTCGTGACGCTGCTCGGTTCCTCCGGCTGCGGCAAAACCACCACCCTGCGCCTGATCGCAGGCTTTCTGGAGCCGAACGCCGGCAAGGTGCTGCTGAAAGGGAAGGACATTACCGGTGTGCCGCCCTACAAGCGCCCGGTGAATACCGTGTTCCAGAAATATGCGCTGTTCCCGCACCTGAACGTGTTCGAGAACGTGGCCTTTGGTCTGCGGCTCAAAAAGCTGGACGAGGACACTATCCGCCGCAAGGTGCGCGATATGCTGGAGGTCGTGGGCTTGAAGGGCTTCGAGCGCCGCAGCATCAGCCAGATGTCCGGCGGTCAGCAGCAGCGCGTGGCCATTGCCCGCAGTCTGGTCAATGAGCCGGAGATCCTGCTGCTGGACGAGCCGCTGGGTGCACTGGACCTGAAGCTGCGCAAGGAGATGCAGCTGGAGCTCAAGCGGTTGCAGCGCGAGATGAACATCACCTTTATCTATGTCACCCACGATCAGGAGGAAGCGCTTACCATGTCCGATACCGTCGTGGTCATGAACGGCGGTAAGGTGCAACAGATCGGTACCCCGGAGGATATCTACAACGAGCCGAAAAATGCCTTTGTGGCAGACTTTATCGGCGATTCCAACATCGTGGACGGCGTGATGCACAAGGACTTTCTGGTGTCCTTCTCCGGCGTGGACTTCCCCTGCGTGGACCGCGGCTTTGCCCGGGAGCAGAGCGTGCAGGTGGTGGTGCGCCCGGAGGATATCGAGGTGGTATCCCCCGTGGAAGGCCAGCTTGTGGGCGTGGTGAATGATGTTATCTTCAAGGGTGTGCACTTTGAGATGCACGTGGAGTGCGAAGGCCGCGAGTGGTTGATCCACTCCACCCGTGCCTGCACCCCCGGCGAGACCATTGGTATGCGCATCGGCCCCAACGAGATCCATATCATGGCGCGGAGCGAGGGGTGATGTGCCATGAAGATCTATGATAAAAAGCTGGCCTATCCGTACTTTGTATGGATGGTGCTGTTTACCGTTGTGCCTCTGTTCATTGTGGTGTACTACGCCATGACCGATGCCGAGGGCAACTTTACCCTGAATAACCTCACCTCCATCAGCGGCTACGGTTCGGTGTTTGCCCGCAGTCTGCTGCTGGCGCTTATTGCTACCGTTATCTGTCTGGTCATCGCCTTCCCGGTGG
>ERZ772870.888-NODE-888-length-27108-cov-17.423872_pt1 | contig 27108 bp, 24 predicted proteins | sample MGYA00511376_ERZ772870 | MGnify/ENA primary metagenome ERZ772870 (study PRJEB29015, sample SAMEA2737719) | human gut metagenome | biome: human gut; feature: human-associated habitat; material: faeces | place: China | collected 2012 ... | reverse complement strand
GTGCCGGCAAGCTTGTCAGAGTCATCTGGAAGATGCTCACTGACGAAGTAGAATTCAACCTCGAATAAGAGGTCTGTATACCAATATCGATAGATTTTGAAAAAGCACCCTAAGGGAGCTCTATTAAAGTTACCCTTTTTTACCACCGATATGAAAAAGAAATTTTTTGCTAATTTATGGTTGACTTTTCATAGCTGGTCTCCATCCTTTTTTACTGTAGTGGTTCATATAATTCCGGTGTATAATGAATAATCCTTGTCCCAGCATCCTCAAATTCAAATGGTACATATAACAAATTTTCCAATGCTTGTCTAACCTTTTCCTGTTTATCCAATTCTACATAAAACAAAAGAAAACCTCCTCCACCTGCCCCAAGTAATTTACCACCAGTTGCTCCTGCCTGAATTGCTTTCTGATACAGCCCATCTATCGAATCCGTTGAAATTTTATTCGTAATTCCACGTTTCAATTTCCAGGTATGATCCAACATTTTTCCAAATTCATTCAGATCCTGTTTGGAAACGAGAATTTGTTCCGCATCATCCACTAACGAATACATCTCCAATAGTTGTGCTGTTTTATCCTTCATCGCACTCTGTGTTGACACCTGAATATCAGATGAGAAACGTGAAAACCCAGTAAAAAATAACATCAGATTTTGATTCAACTGTTTTTTTCGCTCTGGTGATATGACAATTGGATCCACTGTATATCCATTTTGTGAAAAATTGATTCGATTAAATCCCCCAAATGATGCTGCAATCTGATCCTGCACCCCGCCACTTTCTTTGCATAGCACACGTTCCAGATAAATTGCTTCATCTGCAAGTTTTCTTTTATCCGCATACTTTCCCTTCAGAGCATAAAAGGCATATAACATTCCCACTGCAAAAGAACTACTTGTTCCCAATCCCGAACGTGCTGGCAAATCAGCCTCATATGTCAGACGAATTTCATGCATATCCAAGAATTTCATAGCTTCCCGAATTGCCGGATGCACAATATCGTTTACATCTGTAACTCTTTCAGTCTTTGCATAAGACAATTCTGTTGAATAGTCAAAAAATCTCGGAAGATGCCGGACATTTACATAACAATATTTATCAAATGTTGTAGAAATCACAGCTCCGCCATGTTCTTTATAAAATCCCGGAAAATCAGTCCCCCCACCAAAGAAAGACATCCGAAATGGTGTTTGTGTAATAATCATAGCTGGTCTCCTCTAAATTTTATGAAAAATCATCCTTTATAACATTCCACACAGAATCAATACTAAAATATTTCTGAACAAATAGGCAACTTTCTTCTGACATTTCTTTTAATTTATCTCCATTTGTATATAATTCACAAATAATATCTATCATCTTCTGTTCTTCATCTGCCACTGCAACAACTTGTTCTACTCCTGTGATTCCTTCTACTCCAACAGAGGTTGTGACAATTGGCATTCCATAATGAAGACCTTCCACAACTTTTCCTTTCACACCAGCCCCATATCGAAGCGGAACCACATCTATACGAGTATTTTGATACAATTGATGTAACTCTTCTTCTGTAACAAACCCTTTCACAACAACCCCTTCTATCGAAAGATTCTGTATTTCTTTTGGAGCACTAGAACCAACAATATAAAATTTTGCACCAGTTCTTTTATAAATTTCTGGATAAATCTTATTTAAGAACCATTTTACAGCATCCACGTTCGGAGCATGTCCAAATCCACCAACAAAAAGCAGTCCTTCTCTTTGATCCATATTATATCGAATCTTTGGAAACTGTTCATAAATATATGCTGTTATTGCTTTTGCATTGATAGCCGGGTCAATCTCATGAATAGCTTCAATTTCAACATTAGATGGATAGTAACTCATATCTGCTTTATGCATCAAATATAATTCTTTTTCCAACCACTCATTAGACTCTTTTAGTAATGATGCATCCCCATTTAATTCATATTCTCTCTTAATCCGAAGGAAATGCAGATCATGTCCATAATATATTACTTTACCTTTTGCACAATTTTTAATAATATCAATGTATTTCACACTAATATGAGGACGGTTCAAATAAAATATATCAAAATATTTTGCATTTTCTTCCAACCATATTTTCCAATTCTGTGCATATTTTTGACCATATAAAACACAAATTCCCAACTGTTGCAATTCTGTCGTATATGGCTCATGCTGATAGAAATTATCTCCTAAGAAAGTAACCTGATAGCCCTTTTTCACAAACATTTTCAAATACATAAATGTTGTTTTACTTCCAGCATCTTTATCATATTGTGGAACATAATGATCAATCACAAGAATATGCTTCTTGTTCGCACTTCGATCTCTGGCCAGAAGCACATCTGTACCATTTTCAAAATGTTCAGCATTAAGTTCATCTTTCCACTTTTCATAGAATTTCTTTTGATTCTCTACCTGATATTTTTTCTGTCCGGAAGACAAATCTGTTCCATTTGATATTCCTTCAAAATGTACCACTACAGATAACGGCTGATACATAACTTTATATCCATGTTTTCTTACTTCAAATGCCAGATCCGAATCTTCGCAATATGCAGGCACATACCGTTCATCAAAACCGCCAATTTTTTTCCATAAATCGGTTCGAATCATAATGGCAGCTCCTGAAATATAATCAGCTTCATGAACATAATTAAATTCTGAATCGTTAGGATTCTGACGATTTCCATAATTCCATGCAGAAGCATCTTTCCATAGAATTCCTCCAGCTTCCTGCAAAAATCCATCTGCATAGACAAGTTTTGAACCAACCATACCAACTGAATCATCATGTTCCATTACATCTATCAATGGTTGTAGCCAGTTCTCCTGTACTTGTGTATCATTATTTAAAAACAAAATATACTGTCCCTGAGCATACTTTGCTGCATTATTACAATTTAATAAAAACCTTTTATTTTCTTCATTTGTTACAACATGAATTCCATGAATAGCTTCATGAATCTGCGTTGTCAAGTCATTCGAATTATCATTTGCAACTATAACTTCATAAATACAATCTCCACTATAATTTAATATTGATTCAAGGCAATGATATGTATAATCAAACTGATTATATACAGGAATCACTATTGACACCTGCGGATGATCATATTCTGGAAAAACTAATTGTGGATACTCTTCAATGTTTTTTCTTTCCTCTGTTTCTGTTGCAAGATGTAATAATTCTACTGGATTTTCATTAGACCTCTCGAACTCCTCAACCAACTTCATATGATTAGTCGCACTAACAGCTCCTTCACGCTTCAAAACAAGAATGGCATTCTTAATACGTCTTGGATTAATCATCTTCAGCATCATTTTTGGATGCCTTACGCTTTTTACGATAACTTTTGCCAAAAATCTTCTGACACTATTCGGCGGACACAAGAACAAACTTATCTGTCTGAATTTATTGGCCAAACGATAAGTACGAGAATTCTTTTCTCTTTCATATGCACGTTCTACTTCAAGCAGTTGTTCTATGTGTCCTTCCTTATTATTTAACAAGACTTGATATTTTTGTACTTTTTCTTGATATTCCAATTGTAAATTTTCATATCTAATTTCAGAATTTTGCACTTTGTTTCTTAAAGTTTCTATTTTTGCATCATCATTTATTATTCGATCTCTATATTGCTCTATCTCTTTATCCAGTTTATTTAAGTGATTATTTCTATCATCTTCTTCTTTTTGAAGTTGAACAATACGATGCATAATTGCATCATATTCTCCCGTCTCACAAATTGTCACTGCTGTCCCAGAAATATTTGGAATCTCTTCATTGCTTGCAATAGCAATAACATATTTCGCTTCTTCTGCTTTTGCCGAATCGTATGTATTTAAAGTCTTTCTCGGATGATCCATCGAATCTAAAACACATGCCACCTCAAAAGACTGCGAAAATAACTGTACATTCTTAAATTGTTTGTGAATAAAGGACACAAACTCTTCCTGATAAAATTCTTTGATATGAAAATGATTTTTTTGATGATATAAATCCGAATAAATCCGTTTATTCGGAGTAGACATTACCAACAATCCACCTTTTCTTAGTATTCTTTTTATCTCGTTGAGGAAAGCATTCTGAACATCTTCCGGTACATGTTCGATCGTTTCAAAAGATATTACAACATCTTTCGAATGATCTGGTATCATATCCATTTTGGCAATGCTTCCACATACATAGGATAAATTATCCGTTTTCTCCGCATAATTTTTATTTGCCCGAATAATTGTATCTTCCGAAATATCCAATCCAATCACCGTTTTGGCAATTTCAGATAAAATTTTACTTCCATATCCTTCGCCACAGGCCGCATCTAATACATCCTTGCCCGCCGCCAATTCACAAAAACTCATATAGCGCTGCATATGTTCTATTTCAAGTTTTCTATCCTCAATTCCGGGAATAAATCGCTCTCCCGTAAACACTTCCTTATCCATGGTCTAATTCCTTTATCCTTTTTATTTATCGTTACGTTGAATACTCTCCCTATTACTTACCCAATGCCCCGGCAAATATACGATTCCCTGCTGCGCATCCTGACTTTTCTGCACACGAAATGACATTGCATTACTAATATAATCATATTCTTCTTCCTGAAGGTTCTGTATGCCTATATCCAAATAATATTTACCTTCCAGCAAATTATTTTTCTCTATTTCAAAAGAAATTTCACCTTCTTTTTCCTTTACAATCTGATATTTACAGAACAATCCAGATAATGCTGTTGTACCAAAACAATAAACGCCATCATCTCTTGTAATATTTAATGTAAAATTTATATCTTCTTCCGGTTGTTCTGCCTTGTATTTTAAACGTATTTCCATTGCTTCTCCAATGTGAAAATATTTTGTCTGTTTCTGTTCCGAATTAAAAATTCCACCATCCGTAAAAACAATTTTCATATTTCCTCTTCGAGTAGCACCTTTACGACAAAAAATAGGCATCCCAATTTCTTCCCGCTTTTTTTGATTTGCACGTAACTTTTCTTTTTTTTCTTCTTCTTTTTTTTCTAAAAGTTCTCGTTGAAAATCATCTTCTATCTTTGCAATACGTTTTTCTTCCATTGATGCCAGATAATGATTCCCAATCTTTTTGGGTTCCCCTTCTTCTCTAATCAATCCATCTTCTATCCAAATTGCGCGGTCACAAATACTTTCAATCTGATTCATCACATGAGACACTATTACAATAGTTGTATCATTCTTTTTTATTTCTTTTAATTTTTCAAAACATTTTTCTTGAAAACTAACATCTCCAACTGCTAAAATTTCATCTATCAAAAGAATATCTGCATCTACATTAATTGCCACTGCAAATGCAAGTCTCATGTACATTCCTGAAGAATAGGTACGAACAGGATTATCAATAAAGTCCTCTAATTCCGAAAACTTAATAATTTCCTCAATTCGTCTTTCTATTTCGGCATGGTTCAATCCAAAAATAGAAGCGTTGATAAATATATTTTCACGTCCCGTCATATCTGGATGAAAGCCAGCTCCTAACTCAATCAGACTTGAGACTCTACCTCTCATATCAATAGTACCACTCGTTGGGTACATAATTTTTGTAAGCATCTTTAGAGTTGTACTTTTACCACATCCATTTTTTCCAATTAATCCTATTGCTTCTCCCTTTTTGACATCAAAACTAATTCCCCGAAGCACATGATGTATTTCATGTCGATTTCTTTTTTTAAATAATATTTTTTCTTTTAAACTGTTTCCTTTATCCAAATACACTTTAAAATCTTTTTTTAAATTTCGTACTTCTATGGAATTTTCCGCTTTCATTTACATTTCCTCCACGAAATTTCTCTGTAATCTATCAAACACAATTCCTCCAATCACAAGGGAAACGACTCCTACAACAACCGTCAATATAAGATTTGACATATCCGGTATTTTTTTATAATACAGGATCTCACGGTATGCAATTGCTACTGACGTCATTGGATTTATCCAAAATATTTTCTGTAATTTTTCTGGAACATAACTAATATCATACATAACAGGCGTTAAATAAATCCATGCCATCATTAATACACCCATGATATGTTCCAAATCTCGAAGATATACAGTACAAGCCGAAATAATCATTGTAAAACCAAGGCACAATAAATATTCTACAACCATTACTATTGGAAGAAACAAAAGTGCCTTGAAACTAAATCCCCATCCCGAAATGATAAGAACAGCAAACACAACTATAAAAGATAAGATCATATTTACAAAACAACTTGTAACAAATGAAACAGGTAAAACTTCTCTTGGAAAATAAATTTTTGTCAACAAATCTTTGGAATTAACAACACAAACAGCTCCTCCCGTAACCGAAGACGAAAAAAATACCCATGGAATCATAACAACTGTAAGGAAAAGATAGTATTTATCAATATTCATTCTAAAAATTGCAGAAAAAACAAGTGTATAGATAATGATTTGACATAACGGATTTATAAACGTCCACAAGAACCCTAAAACAGAACTTTTATACCGTCCTCTCAGTTCTTTCCTTACCATACTATAAATCATTTCTCTATAATCAAATAATTCTTTAAATTTTCGTATCATTTCAGTCTCCAAAATATTTATCAGATTAAGTCAGTTATTTACGTAATTCTTCCTTGGTCATCTTCCGAAACCATTTCCACTGCTTCCGGAAATCTTCATATTTTACACATCTAAGCAGATAAAGCATCACCCGATACCAGTACAGCGGTAGCATCTTCCATTTCGACGCATGCAGATACTCCCTACAATAATAAATCTCACTTCGCACATTATGTGCAAAAGAGAATGCCCTTACATGCTGCGTACTACCCCCGTGCAAATGTTCAATCACCGCTGCCGGATCATACACGGTACGAAACCCAGCTTTTTCCATCGTAATTCCCAAAATCAATTCTTCTTCATATAGAAATGGATGTTCATCCAAAGGTGTAACTGTCTCTGCGCATGCACGCGTCATGAGAAAACAGCATCCCAACACAGCATACACCTCATACATTGTATCATAATTCCGGTCAAAACCAAAGTATGTCTTGTAAGAATGTCGAAAAATAGCATTTAATCGAGTTCTGACCAGATATTTTTCCTTCATCCCGGTCTTTCTACACAAGTTACTTTTTTGTATTTTTCCATCGCGATCTAATATTTTAGGCCCTGCAATTCCAATCTGTGGATTTTTCTGTGCACAATCATACAGTTCCTGAATGCATCCTCTTTCAAAACACACATCATTGTTTGAAATCAAGATGGCATCGCATTTAAGCTCCAGAGCTTTTGCGATGCCTACATTATTTCCTGCATTATAACCTTTATTTTCTTTATTCTTTATATATAGAATCTGATACTGCTGTACCATTGCATCCAGATCATATTCCGGCATATTTGGAGATGCATTATCTACCAAAATAATCTGAAAAGATTCTTTTGGCGGATTTTTCCATATACTCCGCACGCAACGAAAAGTATCATCCCAGTTCCGATAATTTAAAATTACAATTCCTATCATCTATTTCTATGCTCCAAATTGTTTTTTCCGACGTTTCTGCATAAGTTTTGCCGGAATCATTCCCGCTATCAAGGGTTTTATCACATACTTCCAATTTCCTTTTAATATGCCCAGTGCTCGAAATCCACGATACCGCACTTTTGCCTCATTGACACGATTTTGATATTTTCGCTTGGAAAAAGCATGTGCATCCTCTCTATATTGAAACAAGAATTCCTGCAAATTGTATCCACGCTCTCCGGCTGCGTACAAGCGCATAAACAATTCGTAATCCTCCGTCCGCAATGCACAGGTTTCTGTAGAGTACCCACCTAGTTTCTGCATAACTTCAGCTCGAATAAGTATCGCTGGATGAATGAAAACTGATGTTCTCAGGAAATCTTTCTTCTGTGGCACTTCTATCATCAATCGTTTTCCCCACACACCCTGATCGTCTATGAATTCCGCATTGCACCCCACAAGCGAATACTCCGGATGGCTTTCCAGGAAAAGAAATTGTTTTTTCAATCGATTTTCTTTCGAAATATCATCCGCATCCATCCTTGCATAATATTTTCCTCTGGCATGCTTCATACAACGATTCAATGTATAAGATAATCCCATGTTTTTATCATTACGCAGTAACCGAATGCGGGAATCCTTCCGACACACATCCTGCAACCATGCATAAAATTCATTTGTCGATCCATCATCACAGATAATAAACTCAAAATCTGTAAAAGACTGCTGCAGGATGGAATCAATTGCCTGAATCACATAATTTTTATTCTTTTCGTTATAAATTCCCATGAGAACACTAATTATAGGATTCTTTTTTTCATCGTCCATCTTGTTACTCCGCTATATACACGTTTTCCATCAATCTTTCTACCGCCGATCTTCCAAAGAACTTCACATTTTCTGCATTGATCTGTCCCATCCTCTGGAAATCAGCCAGTTCCTTATGCTTCATTTCATACAGTTTCCAAAATGCTGCTTCGTAATCTTCTTTATTTCCCGGTGATACCAATATACCACCCTTTCCATCTTTAATCAAATCTACATTTCCACGAATCCTTCCACACACCACCGGAAGCCCTTCTGCCATGGCTTCCATCAATGCCACCGACAATCCTTCCCGAAACGAAGACAGAACAAAGCAATCGGATGCCTGCAATATTTCATGCAGATCCGTGCGAAATCCCACAAATCGAATATGTTCCTGCAATCCTTGTTCTTTTACATACGCTTCTAATTCCGCTTTCTTTTCTCCAATACCACACATAACAAAATAAATATTCGGATTGTCCAGACTCTCTATTGCCTCAATTACAGTTTTCTGATTTTTATTCGGAGTGAACTCAGCAGCATTTGTGATCAAAAATGCTGCTTGTGGAATTCCCAACTCCTTACGTTTCTCTTCCTTTTCCTTTTGAGACAAACATTCCCTTTGTGTATCTATTCCAATCCCTGGCACGTAGGTAAGCTTTTTCATCTTAAATTTCTTTTTTGCCAGCTTGTAGTCCTCATGATTGATCGTTATCAACACATCCGTCCATCTGCTCAGCATCTTCTCCACCGGATAGTACACCAGCCAGTTCATAACCGGTGCCCCCTGATAGAAATGAAACCCATGTGCCGTATAGATCACTTTTGTTCTGGTCCGGTGTCCTGCAATCCTTGCGACCACACCACCGATCGGGCTGTGACAGTGACAAAATGCATAGGTATTCTGCTTCATCAGTCCTTCCACCTGCCACAACGCTTTCATGTTCTGCCCCATGTGTTTGATATTCCGTGCGAAATCAATCTGGTAGCAGCGCACATGCATATCCTGCAGTTTTTGCTTCAATTCTGCGACACGCTCATCGGAGCAGGTATTTCCTTCGATAAAATTGCAGGCAACATCTACCTGATAGCCCAGTTTCTGCAGCAATGCAATGTTTGGCATATTAAATTGGTCAATCATGGAGGCGACAGACGCCAACATTAGGACTCGTTTCATCTTTCCCTTTCACCAAATACTCAACTAATTAATTCTTCTTTTATAGTATGGTAATATTGATGTATCTTCTTCCATCCCAATACATCAATTCCACCAACCACCAAAGTCAATATTCCACCAATGATAGTTATAAATATACCGCCCCAATCATTTGTCTCAATCACACTTCCCTTCATTGCAAACATAAACATCTCATAAAGAAAGGCATGTTGATCCTTAAAAACAAAAATATCGAGCATTTCATACAAGACAAACCAAGAGGCAAGCACCATAAATGTAACCCATACAATTATCTTTACAATCGCCCAAAACAGATTCTTCCCCTTTTTATCATTTTCCAAGCTAACCACACGCTTTTCAAGGTCATTATCCGTTTTCTCATCTTTATCCTCTACCATCTCTACCTTGTCATCCCCGGTCACCGGAGCAACATTTTCTTCCGATTGCTCGACAACCACCGGACGAAATGGAATAATTTCTTTTTCCGGCTCGCATGTCATATGAAAGATATCCGGATACGTTTCTTTTGTATACTGCATAAAGTCATCCTTGGAAACACTGTAAAACGGTCTCCCCTCGTTTTCTACCCGTGCCGGTTCCAGGATTGCCTGACAATGATAGCATTGATACGAAGCAGCAAATCCATCACATACGAAGACATTCTGACTATGGCATTGTGGGCAGCTATAGTGCAGTTCTTTTCGAACCAGATTTTTTTCACACAGAACCTGCAGCATACTTTTGATATATGTAATTTCCAGATCCAGCCGTTCACTCAGGTCCTGCGTCGTAAACTGCTTACATTGCCTTTGTGTCAACTGCGGCAGGATTTTCATGCATTGCCGAACCGCTTCTCTTTCGTTCATACTCTTTATAAAGCCCCCATATCTGCTGGAATTCTTCTTCCGAATAATATTTTCCTTCCAAAATGTGCAGCGTCAGAAACTGATAATTATCAGCTTCATATTTCACTTGTAATACCCCTCGCGCTCTTGGAAAATTGACCGTCAGGGAAATAATTCTTTTCACGATATCCAAAGAATCCCTGATACACATAAACGTCTTGGCATCATAAATACAATCTACGCCATTTTCTCCTGTTAAGTTTGCCGACAGATTATCTCTGTCACTGAATCGAATTTTTGATATATATTTTTCATCGCTTGGAAGAAGCGTATTCAATGCATGATCTTCCCGGTAATCATATAATGCGGTCTGTTGAATCAGGCGATATAGTTCTTCCTCTAAATTAATGATTCCATCCGGCATATATAATTTTCCGTCTTTTTGTTCTACATGATGCAACGGAATATTTTGTAACATTGCATCGATAATGCTGCTAAGGCTCTCTCTCTTATCATCAATCTCTTTTATATTTGGAAGCCGTTCAAAAAACTGGTTGAACAATTCTTTGCTCATGTCATACAATACATTCTGCGGATCAGCCGCTCTATTGTTGTCCAATTCCAGTTCTAATGTTTCTTCTACGATACTATAGATTTTATCAAGCTGAATCTGCGGACGACTCTCCTGTATAATTCCATGCTGATTCCATACTTTAACAATCATGCAGCGCTGTTCCAGATCAATAGTTACCGGAAGATAGGAACACTCCTCCTCGATCGGACCAGCAGAATCTTTTAACATGCAGAATACAAAAATCAGATGCACCCTGATTAAATTTCCATTCCTTCTTTCTTCCTGTATCGCTGCAAGCTTCGTGGAGTCTTCCTTCTGTGGAATCGTCTCTATGATCTGGTTGTACGTCCAATCGGGGATCTGGAATTTGCGCATAAGTCTGCCCCACGAATCCCTGCTCTTTAATCGCAGACAGGTCGAAGCAGTTAATGAATACACGCGCATCAATCGATGATGACCATATAATAATTCTTGAAAGAAAAAATCATTCAGATCCTCAACAGAAATCAATCCGCTTTGACAAAGCTGTTCTAGCAAAACCCGATGATCCGAAAAAGACAGCCTCTGCTCATTTGCAATTTTCTGTTCGGTAAGAAATCTATTCAGGCTTGTTGATGATATATTATCGATAAGTTCCTTAACTATATGCATTCTCTTGTCCTCTGTCTTCCGTAACCCCAGATCCAATAAATATTATTTTTATTATATCACGAACCTTTATCTTACTCAATGTAAAAAACCGGTCAGACTTATCATCCAACCGGTTTTATCACTTCTACCGAAACTATGGCTCCATATTTTTTAATAATGCATTAATATTCTGCGTATATAAGTTTTCACATAATTTCAAAATTTCTGTTTCAATCTGCTCATCGCTGATTGAAACTCCCCTCTCGGATCAGCAATTAATATCTCCAATTCATGAGACGTTCTCCAGCAATTTACAGCTTCTACAACGTCAAGCATGATCTCCAATGCCTCACGCAGCTCATCCACTGTCACAATAACAAAATTATCCCCCGGATATCTTGCATCATAATAATAGTCTTTGAGTAATGCCAGATCCTTCCTCTCTAATTGCAAGGAAGTATCCACCCTTTTAATCTCATCGTATAAGGCACGCAAATTATGGGATGTCATTAGTTTTTCAATTCCAGTACAAACCAGTTCTGCCACAGATTTCAACATTTTTTCTGCAATTTGCTGTGCCGAAGCTGCAGCCGGATTGCAGTATACAGGTGACACTGCATCCCTTAAATACCAGAATTCATTGCACGCAATAGAATAATAAGAATTTGCCTTTATCATATTTTCAACTCCTTATAATCTCTTCTTAACTGTTGTGTAAACTTTGAATTATCATGTTCGAAATACTGCGGTGTTACAAAAACCACATCCGCATGCAACATCTCGAGTTCTTCCCGCAAGGCTCCCATCATCCATCTTTCCGGTTTTTCCGGAACTATGATGCAAAAGTCGATATCACTGCTGGCCTTATAATCATTTCTCGCGTAGCTTCCAAAAATCCCCAAACTCTGATATTTGATACTCGAATTTTTAATAATATCTACGCACTTGTTCAACCGGTCTTTAAAATCATTTTCAACAACAGGTGACACGTACGGCATCCCTAAACCTCCACTCTTTCTATTAATCTGTCCTATCACAGTTTCTACAGATTCTATCATTTTTTATTCTTCATGATATCTTCTATCAATTATAAGTTATGCAATTACCCGGGACACAAATTGGCGATTTTTCCCATTCTGATGCTCAAATTGAAATTCGAATTCCAATGTAACTTCCGAACTGTTCACCATATTATTTTCCCCTTCAAAATATACATAACCATCAAGAGAAACATCAGCTTCCAATATGCCTCTCACAATCGTACATGTATCATCCTCTTCCTGTTCTACCCGGACAACTTTGACATTTTCTATTTGATCCAATTCTGCATAGTCAACATATGTCTCAAACGCTTCATCCAATTCCTGACCTTCCATGTTCATAACAGAATCGTCAATTTCATTATACAAGTCATCCCAAAATTCGTTTTCTATGATTGTAGCGACCAGATTTCTATCATATTTCACGTATATCAGTCTCCCTGTGTCAAAAAATATTTAATTGCGTCCCAATAAGGTGGCAGTTCTTCTGAATATTCAAATTTTTTCAATTCCCGCTGTTTTTCTTCTCCGTTCAACTGGAACACATTAAACGTCCATAAAGCTTTTTCTCTGGCACGACATAAACGTTTATCATTCAGGTTCAACTTTGTAATTGTATACTCAGCTGCCTCATCTGTCTTTTCCGCCGGCTGTATTGTTCCATCCTGCTGATATCGAAAATGACTTTCACAATCCTTCTCCAGCGGAGAAATCATCCGCTTTGCATCAAAATTATTTTCTTTTTTATGCCCACAGTGCCTGCGATTGTCTCCATTACAAGAAGCATGAAGATTATTATAGGCCAGAGATAAATCCTGATTTTGTGCCTGAGGTCGAAAATGTTCCACATGAAAACTATTCTTTTGTACTTCAGTCTCTGTATTTTTAATATAAGAACAACAATAGCAGCAAAGATGTCTCTGTTCTGCAAGCAATGCATTCTTTAATATTTGCAGTTCCTTTTCATGCCGGATATCCTCATACCCTGCTTCTCTTTTATGCTTATTCTTGAATTTTTTCTTCCACCGGCTTACTTCTTCTGGTTCACCTGTCTTTTGAATATAAATCATAAAAACTTTATCGCCCTTTTGCAATCAAGATTCTTGCACGCACAACTTTCGTATTCTCTTCCGATGTCATCCATGCAAGCTTATTTACAAGTTTTTCTGCCTCATCATATGCTTTTTCATTCAGATACACATTTATTTGCTCTAAGAGTTCCGTTGTCTTCCTGTTATATACTTCGGTATCCATGTAATCTTCCAGAATTGTATTGACATCCCAGCCGTTCATCGGCTCCATCGGTTCTGCCAAAACCAGATGCGTTTCTGCATCTTCATGCAAACGTATTACCTGTATATTTTCATCCACAGACTCCAGCACTTTCGGAGCATGTGTGGAAACAATAAACTGAATATTTGGAAAAGTATTCTGTAAAGCCGGAAAAATCTTCTCCTGCCACTTCGGATGCAGATGCAGATCAATTTCATCAATCAGCACAATGCCATCCCCTTCCAACGGATTCTCCCTCTTCGGATTTGCAATTGCCAGCCTCCGGCTCAGATCGCCTACCAGTGCGATTACACTTTTTTCTCCTTCTGACAATTGATAAAATGCCAATTCCAATTCTTTTTTGATGACAATAAGTTCCGCATCTTCTTCTGTTACTTTCACACGAATTTCCGAAAATCCATCTCCCAATGCGTTTAATATGGCTTTTTTTACTGCATGTAACTGTGGATCTTCTGCATTCGGCGTTTCCACTCGTATACTGTTTTCATATTCCTGTCTTCCCCGGAACCATTCAAAAAATAACCGGAAATTGATCACTCCTCCAAATGCAGAATCTCTCCACGCATCCAGTTTCCCTGCTGCTCCTGTATAACGCCTTCTCAATTTACGTGTTTTTTCATTATAGCGGTCAACTCCATAAAACACATAAACAGGAATATTTTCATTATTTAAAGTAAACTCTTTCTGTGGTGTTTCCGTGTCATCGTTTTCATACTCTTCTTCTGTTTCCAAATAATCTCCCAGATACTGTTTTCGAATATATTCCGAAACTCTCTTCAGTTCTTTGGAATTATGCAGATTTTTCCCCTGAATTCTTTTTCGGTAATAGTGAAAATTATTTTCCTGGTCTTCAAGAAACAACGTTATTTTTGTTTCTTCTTCTCCAACTTTTACATCTTTTTCTCCTAAAAGAGAGGCTGTTATCTGTTCATCCTGTGCTGCTTCCTGCATAATTCTGGAAAAGAGAAGATTGCAGACATCCAGTATTGACGATTTTCCCATTCCGTTTACTCCATAAAAAATGGCATCTTTTCCGTTTAATACTATTTCTGTATCTGAAAAACCTCTGAAATTGTGCACTTGCAGTTTGTCTATTCTCACGCTTTTCTATCTCCTAAACCTTCGAATGCATACCATTAAGCTATTTATTATCTTTTCAGTAGTATCATACTTTAATTCTTTTATTTATGCAAGATTTTCCCATTCCAGCTCTTATCCTTCCGTCCTTCTTACCGACTCTTTCCAGTCACACACACGATATTCTTCCTTATATTCACTCATCTGCATATCGTACACACTGTCACCAAACGCTTTGCCCGTCAGGGTGCCAATTTTTCCCGGAATCTTTTTCATCAGCCGGATGATCCAGCCAGTCGCTGGAACCATCACAAGCCGGTGTCCTTTTACCACAGCGATCATCTGCACCAGATCCGAAGTATTGATATACTGCTCGTTCTGCGGAAAAAACACTCCGTTCTCTTCGTTGTCGATCATCCGTTTGACAAACTGTGCCAGATTTTCTATATAAAGCATGGAACGCTGATTATGTACAATCGGAAATAGCGGAAGCTTTCCTGCCAGTTTTGCAAGCTGTGGATAGTTTCCCTTTGATCCCTTTCCGTAAATCATCGGCGGGCGCAATACAACAACCTTAAAACGTTCATCTGCCAGTGCCTGTATTTTCTGATCTGCCTGCCATTTGCTGTCTCCATAGAAATTCAATGGTTTGGGAATTGTATTTTTTGTAATTTTCTTTTCTCCACATCCGCTGTACACAATCATGGAAGACATAAAGAGAAACTGCTGCACGCCTTCCTTTTTGGCTTTTTCGGCTGTCTCTACTGCCAGATCTGTATTCACGCGGTAATACTGCTTCTTTTCTTCTTCCGTCACCTGTCCCACATCTGCATGTGCGATTCCCGCCACATGATAGACCACATCATATGCTGAAAAATCGTGTGTCCGCCAGGTTTGGGTTCTCATATCCAGCGTGTCAACCTGGTAGTACTCCGGCCATTGTCTCAGCCATGCCTCCACGGAAGTTCCCACATAACTGCCGCTTCCGGTGATCAGAATCTTCTTTTTTCTCCTGCCCTTTTCACGTTCTTCTGTGTCTTTTGCAATGGTTTCCTTTTTTGCGCTGCTCTGTGCTGTTTCGCTTTTGTGTGCTTCTGTCTCTTCTTCTGCTTTGTTCAGTTCGCCGGTTCCACCTTCAACCACGCCATCGTGCATGAGCACGGATCCAATTGTGCCAAGAAAGCATTTCAGATCCATCCATGGTCCCAAATGTTTGACATATTCGCCATCCAGTCTTGCTTTGTCCGGAATCTCCAGTTCATCTCTGCCATTGATCTGCGCCCACCCGGTCAGCCCCGGTGTCACATCATTGGCACCATATTTCTCACGCTCTGCTACCAGATCATCCTGATTCCACAGTGCCGGCCGCGGTCCTACGATACTCATTTCTCCTTTGAAGATATTAAAAATCTGCGGCAGTTCATCCAGACTGGTTTTGCGCAGGAATTTTCCCACCTTTGTGATGTACTGCTCCGGATTCTCCAGCATATGTGTCGGCACATCCTTCGGTGTGTCAATCCGCATAGTACGGAATTTGTAAATCTGGAAGAAACTCCGGTGGATGCCGACACGCTTCTGCTTAAATAATATCGATCCAGGTGTATCCAGTTTGATCGCAATACATAAAAAAAGAAGGAGTGGTGATAAGATCACTATCGCCATCCCACTTAATATGATATCAATTCCTCTTTTGATGTAATGGTATCCTTTCATGGCTGACTTGCTCCTTCCTGATTTCACACTAACCTGCACATTTTCGTAATCTCTTGATTCGCAATAATCAAGCAATTTCTCATAAAATATCCATCCCCTGTTTATTTACCAATTCCAGTAATTCATCACTTCGAAACTGCTTTACAAAAGTATCTCCCATATAATGTTCCAAACGATATGCGCTTATATCTATCTGTTGTTTCTTTTGAGCCTGTACCAATGCATTGACAGCCTCGCTGCTATGTGTAGTAAGAAAGATCTGTATATCTCTTTCTTCTGCTGCTGATGCAATCCAGTCAGCAACCTGTACCAACGCTCTCTGATGAATTCCGGTTTCGAATTCGTCAATCAAAATTATCCCATGTTTTGTTTTCACAATTGCGCTCGCAAGTGTAAGAATTTTTTTCAAACCATCGCCAAACAAAGATACGGGCATCAATCCTATATTTTCCAACTCAATCAAAATCGTTGGCTTTGCATTTAACATTCCAATTTCTATGCCTATAATGCGTTCATCGAATAACCGCAGCAACTGAATTAATGTTTCTTTTTCTGATACTCTCATTCCTTTGTAAAAATTCGCATTAAGCACACGATTGGTGTATACATCCATAGGTGAAATGCATACTATACTCACTCTTGACATATTCTCTTTTTTTATGTCCAAAGTTTCTTTCATAGACACATCCGGTCTCAATTGTGTCTCTCGAAAAGAGTAGTTATTTTCAGAGGTCAGATTTTCGCTTATATATAAGAAGTTTCCGCTTATAACACTGATTTCCCCATCCTCTCCGCAATAAAGATCATATCTTCTCTGTTCACTCTCCGAAAGATCTTCTTTATCAAAAATTTCTTTTTTTATTGTTCCACATAATTCAATATGCCATTTCTTCAACTCATAATCTGTCGCATAAATTACTATATCCTTTTGTTCTCCCTGTACCGGAAAAGAATAAAGAAATTCATCAAACGGAATCAAATTTGCACTTTGCACCATTATATTCCTAGGTTGACGTTTTTTTGCAATTGACAAAACATTGTCCACTACCTCCGGATCTCTTAAAATCTGTATCGCTTCTAATATTGATGTTTTTCCGGTATTGTTTTCTCCCACAAGAATATTTACCCTGCTGAGATTTTGTAATGTAATATTCTTTAATCCCCTATATGCTTTTATATCAATTGCTTGAAACATGCCGCCTCCAAGTTTTTCCCCGTATTTTCAACTATTTATATGTATTATATCATACCCCATTTTGTGGGATATTGCAATAATTGTAGCCGGAGGCAACATTTTTGCTTAATTGAAAATATATAAAATTAAGATCAACCTTAATTAGATATAACATATTAAGATTAAAATTTGGCATCCCCTCCCAAAACAACTATCAGACCTATCACTGTATTGTCCCTACAAATATTAAAATCTGAAGGATAATAAATAGTTATCCATTTATTCTAAATAATGGGTAAGCTTATATTAAGAAATACTAAAGTTTGGAGAGATATATACATATGATTTCAACATGTTTTGTAATAATGGGCTTTAATATAAAAACAAATGAAGATGGAAAAGAATACAATTTAGATCTCTCGTATTCTGAAATAATTAAACCAGTATTAGATTTTTATAAATTAAATTATGTGCGAGCAGATGAAATTATGATAGCAGAAATGATTGATGATTCAATGTACAAATTTCTTTTGAGCGCAGATTTAGTGATTGCTGATATAACAACTTTGAATGCAAATGCTCTCTATGAATTGGGAGTTCGTTATGCTCTAAAACCTTATTCTACAATTATAATTGGCTCAACAGATACAAAAATACCATTTGATTTAAGTCATGTAAGGATTTTTAGGTATAAGCATGATGGTGCACAAATAAAACACGATGAATGTATCAAAATAATAGGAAGTTTAAAAACAGTAATCAAAAATATTATGGATAATACTACGCCTTTAATTGATAGTCCAGTATATAAATTTTTATCCAATTTGGAGCCGCCTAGATATAAATATATTAGTGATACAAATTATTTTGAAAATAATATTAAACGATTTAAATCTGAAGAAAGTTTAGGAAGTTTAATTCATTTTGCTTATCAAAAAAGAGATGCCGGATGCTTTAAAGAAGCAATCACTTTATATAAAAAAGCATTAAAAATATCTAAGGACGAGTATATTATTAAGGAAATTGCTGTATGTATGTATCAGGAAGGTACATATCAGTCCTATTACGATGCGTTAAATTTTTTAAATAAAAATATAAAAATAGAAAGTACCATAAATCCAGAAGTGTTAAAAACACTTGGAACAATTTATAAAAATCTTTGGTTAAAAAAAAGAATTACTGAATTCGCGGATCAAGCACTTGCTTGTTATGAAAAATCATTTATACTTTTAAAAACATACAACAGTGGATTAAATTATGGATTTATGCTCTTGGTAATGAGTTATATTAACCAAGAAAGCATAAATCAAAAATTCTATATGTGGTCACAATATATATATAGTAAAACAAAAGAAATATGTTTAGAAAAGTACGATGTAGATGATTATTGGACAAATGCATCTCTTGCTGAATGTTGCCTAGTATTAGACGAAAAAAATGATTATAAAAAATATTTGGAGCTCTCAAAACTGTGCTATTTTGAAACAGAAAAAGAAAAGAAATGGAAAAATGAAAAAACTCGAAAGCAATTAAATGATATCAAAAAAATGATTCAAAAAATAAAACACAATAATTAATATTCTAAATATTTAATTGTTTTATAAGTAGAGGTATAATATTGCTTTTTAAATATTCAAAATCAAGAGTATTATTTTTGGCATTAGGAAGTATATAATATTTAATAGGATCAATTGAATTTAAAAGTGCAGTGTCTTTTATTTTTGATTCTTTTATCACGAAAAATGGGAGATTATGAGCAATCGCTAAAGCAATTTCGATATCTAGCCATACACTTGTTGTATAATAATATTCACCATTCTGATCCATATATTGATCTTTTTCATACGCAATACAAAGAAAAAAATCGCATTGCTTTAAGGCATTATTTATTTTGAAAATGGGAGATTTATCTAAAACTTCATTTTGTACTTCAACTATACATATATTGAGCTTATTTAATGTTCTTTTGATATAGTTTAAAATTGTTATTTGCTGTTTGTTTATAGGTTTTGAATAACTTAAAAATAATTTATACATTTTCATCCTCCAAATGTATGCTTCGAATATTTTTTATATATACCAGTTTTTGATGATAGTTATTTTTTAAATATTGAAGGATTTTAGGTTGCAAATATATTTGTTTATATATTGTGATAAAAACAAAATAAAAATTAATTTTTTGAGAGACTGCATTTTTCTTTTTGGGGGTTAGACAATAAGTAATATGCCTTTTTATCATACGAAAAATTCTCACAAAAATATTACAATCAATATAAATAATACAATCACAGTAATCTAATCTTTCTGTAAAGGCATAATTAAAATAGTTTCCATCAATTATAGAGTTTTCTTTTTCAACAAAATCATTAATATCAAATGTTTTATCAACTATCCATGGAGATTCCCAATAATAGGAATCTAAATGAAATACTTCTAAATTCAATAATTTACCTAATTTATTTGAAAAAGTGGATTTACCACTACAGCTTAATCCTAGAACTACAATTGTCATACTCAAATTTTCCCGCAATTTCATAAATTTATTTTGAAGAAATATAAACTTCACCATTGTTTAGAATAAATGGATAACTATTTATTATCTTTCAAGTACTTCTTCTATTACATCAAGGATTATATCACATTTTTCCAAAAACTATAACAAAATCCCTTATTTTAATCCATTTTTCTTATTTAAATGGCAATTTATTGTTTAATCTCACCGTTTTCCCATCAAAACATCACCTTTCGATATCCACGTTTTGTATTTCCCCAAAGTCTATCCCATACCCTTTCCCACCCATACTGATACAGGAAACACCACTGTTCTATCCATGTAATTGTTACATATTGTACAATTTTTTCAAATTTTGCCTTATCCAACAAAATCTCCCCCATTTCATGTACCATATACTCCTAAACAAAACTTCATATACAAAGGAGACCACCCATGAATAATTTACAGACACACATCAACAACTATCTGGAACACTGCCGTCACCAAAAACGCCTGGATTCCAAGACTCTAAAAGCATATCGCATCGACCTTCAGCAATTTTATGCCATTTTTTCATGCGGGGATGTTTCTGATATTACACCGGATCTGTTGGAAAATTATATTGGCAGTCTGCACCAGAAGTACAAACCCAAAACCGTAAAAAGAAAGATTGCCTCGGTCAAAGCTCTTTTTCACTACCTGGAATATAAAGAAATCATCGCCCGGAATCCTTTCAACAAGGTGCAGATCAAATTCCGCGAACCTGTGATTTTGCCGAAAACCATTCCATTGCACACGATCAAAATTTTCTTATCTACGATCTATGAGCAGCGCACCGTCGCCAAAACGGATTATCAGAGAAAAAACGCTTTGCGGGATGCCGCTGTCATAGAACTTTTATTTGCAACCGGAATACGGATTTCCGAATTATGCGCTCTGCGTATCTGTGACATCGATTTGTACGATGGATCAGTCCTGATCTACGGAAAAGGTTCCAAAGAACGAATTGTTCAGATCGGAAACCACGAGGTCATACAGATTCTGTCGGAATACCGCAATGAATTTCTCCCCCAGATGGAAACCTGCCAGCATTTCTTTGCAACGCTAAACGGAACGGCATTATCCGATCAGTCGGTGCGGCGGATGATCAACAAATATGCTTCTCTTGCTGCAATTGAACAGCATATTACACCGCATATGTTCCGGCATACATTTGCCACCAGCCTTTTAGAAGCGGACGTCGATATCCGCTATATACAGGAAATGCTTGGTCACAGTTCCATTCATATCACAGAAATCTATACGCATGTTGCCATGTCAAAGCAGCGTGCCATCCTCACTACCAGACATCCCCGCAATACGTTTCATCTGTAAAAAGCAAAACAGCAATTCACGTGCCATGCACGGAATTGCTGTCATTGATAGCCGTTCTATTTTTACTTATTTATTCTCCCCTGCCAGTTCCGGGTGATACGTCGGCACGATTTTTTTGACACACTCCCGGATGTCTTCCGGTTCTGTCACAACGTACTCTTTTAATTCTTCCAACTGCTGCATGAATTTTTCTTCATCCAGCTCAATCGGTTTACCGATATGAATCAGATTGTTTGCGGTATCCTGCATCCCTTCTTCATCCATCAGCATCTCTTCATAAAGTTTTTCTCCCGGGCGAAGTCCTGTGAAAATGATATGGATATCCTCATCCGGCTTGTGACCGGAAAGAAGAATCAGGTTCTTTGCCAGATCCAGAATCTTGACTGGCTCTCCCATATCCAGAACAAAAATTTCTCCACCTTTGGCATAGGTACCCGCCTGCAGCACCAGAGATACCGCTTCCGGAATTGTCATAAAATACCGCACAATATCCGGATGTGTAACCGTGACCGGACCTCCACGCTCAATCTGTTTTTTGAACAGTGGAATCACACTTCCGTTACTGCCAAGCACATTTCCAAAACGCACGGCTACGAAATCTGTCTTCGATCTGCGGTTATAGGTCTGAATGATCATCTCACAGATGCGCTTGCTGGCACCCATGATATTGGTTGGGTTGACTGCCTTATCCGTGGAAATCATCACAAATTTCTTCACACCGTATCGATCTGCCGCCTGTACAATCTTCCATGTGCCAAGCACGTTATTCTTAATTGCCTCGTTCGGACTCTCTTCCATGAGAGGCACATGTTTATGTGCCGCTGCATGATAGATAATCTCCGGCTTGTAATGTTCAAAAATCCAGTTCATACGATTCGTATTCCGCACGGATGCAATCAGCACAACAAGATCCAGCTCCGGAAACCGGACTTTCAGTTCGTTTTGCACATCATAGGTCGTATTCTCGTAAATATCCACAATAATCAACTGTTTTGGCTTGTGTGCGGCAATCTGCCGGCACAATTCGCTTCCGATAGAGCCGCCGCCCCCTGTAACCATTATGATTTTCCCAGAAACATAATCCATGATGGACTGCAGATCAACCGTCACCGGATCCCGCCCAAGAAGATCATTGACATCTACATCTTTTAATTTGCTGACGCTGACATCGCCGTTTACAAGCTGGTAAATGCCGGGCAGACGTTTCAATGTGCATCCGGTTTCTTTGCAGATATCAAGAATCCCCTTGATCTGTTTCTGCGTGGCCGATGGCATGGCAATGATGATCTCATGCACATGCAGTTCTTCGACTTTTTCCAGAATATCGCTCCGATCTCCTACGACTTTCGCTCCATGAATATAATTGCCGATCTTGTTCCGGTCATCATCAATCACACCAACAACCTTCTTTTTCACATAGCGGCTGTTGTTGATTTCTTTGATGATCTGGTTTCCTGCATCCCCTGCTCCGATCACAAGTACATTCCGTCTGTACACACCGGCTCTGCGCATATTGCGAAGCACACGCAGTCCGCGGTAAGAATATCTGCATCCCATGACAAATACAAACAGAAACAATCCATACAGAATGTAAAAGCTTCTTGGCACCGGGTACATATCCCCCCAGTTCCGAAGCAATATCAGCACTGTCACAACAACGGTATCCAGAATACATGCTGAAACCACATACATCATTTCCAGTGCTCCCGCATAACTCCAGAGACTGGAATACAGCCGGAGCATCCAGAAAATGATCAGTGTAACAATGATCATAAAAGGAAGTGCTCTCCACACTTCATCCATATATTGAAACGGTACGCTTTTGATATTCAGATCAAACCGAATCAATAACGCAACTATGCTTGCAGCAAACACTGCAAGCACGTCGTAGCACATCAGAAAAATCCGTCTGATCAGTAATTGTTTATCTTGAATGATTTTTTTCATAATTTCAATCTGTTATTTTTGATTCTTTCTCTGTTTTCTCGATTGTTTTTTCGATGATTTCTTCCTGACTGAGGATTCTGTCACTCCAGCCCCTTGAGTATTCTGTACCATCTGCGCGGTATCTGCTTTTTCACTCTCTGCTGCTTTTGGAATACTCTGTTTTACGGCAGTATCACTTTCTGCAGAAACCGCTGTTTCTTTAACAAAAAGATTTTCTTTCTTTACGAGCATACGGTTCACTGCAAGTCCCAGACCAAGCATACCCCAGAATACCGGAGCAGTACATACATTGGAATCGTTTGCGATACCTGCAATCATGTACACCAGCACTGCCGCAAATAATCCAAATCCAACCCAGCTGATACTCTCGTGTAGATCGACTCTGCGGTAAATGCGTACCGACTGTACCAGATACCAGAACAGAAATACCAGAAGTGCCAGGGTACCGATCAGTCCGGTTTCCACCCACTGCTGCAGATACCAGCTATGGGCTTTTACGTCATAGCTGTTTGCACCGTAAACATAGTTCTGACTGATATAATCTTCCTGTGGCACTTCAAACATATAGGTATTTGCCCCACTCCCCATAAAAGCATGCTTTCCAAGAAGCGGAATCGTTTTATTCCAGATATGTCCTCGATTGCTCATTGCATCATCCAAAAACAGTGTTGAAACTTTTGGATTTTCAAACTTTACCAGTTTTCCTGCAGGATTGAGATATTCATATCCGTCCGTATCATTTTTTGAGAAATCCCATTCGACACCATCTATGATCATCTTTATTCCTGCTGTATTATCGGTAAACATGATCGGCTGAATCTGTATATTTGCAAACCGTTCATCATTGAGGGCCAAAATATGATTTTCCTGATCTACCTCTGTTGTCTGAATCTCCTGACCATCTGCATCTTTGCATACCACGGTGATTACACCGTCGCTCCCCAGATCATAGGACACATACAGAGGATTGTTCCAGATATCAAGTTCCACATCATCTGTGTTTGTTTTGATATCGTTTAAAGAGAACTGATCTTTCATATGATAGGTTCCAACAACCGTCTTTTTAAGAGTTTGACCGATGCCTGTCGTATTTACCAGCACTCCTGCTGCAATCATTCCAATGACAACTACAACAATCCCGGCTGCAAATAATTTTTTCTTCCGACTGAGTAAAACCAATGCGAGAATCACAGCACCAATTGCCAGTGCAATAAATCCGGAAGAACTTCTGCTACCAACCAGTGCTACAATGCAAAAAATCTCTGCAACCGCGATTACAAGACGATGCCACATCTTTTTCGCCCCAATAAACAGGCAGACCAGCAATGGTATCAGCATGCCAAAATAAAATGACAAAAAGTTAGGATTGTAAAGTGTCGTATACGCAGTCTTATCTGCGAAATTAAAGGAAATCTTATCTAATTGGTTCCACCAGCTTGTGTCCGTCATCAGATGTTTGCCCAGAGATGTCTTAAAATAATCCAATCCAAAGACCTGGAAAAATCCAATCAGAGTAACAATTGCGATTCCAATGCCGGACCAGCGCAGGATTACCTCTATCTGTTTTTCTTCCTGTACATAATTATAGACATAATAACACAGTATCATATAGACAAATACAACCCATACAGGCTCAAAAAGTTCATATGTACCATGTGCCACCCAGTATTTGTGACTGGAAAACAGGGCAGACATTGCAACAAACAATGCATACACCATCAGAAAATAAAAGGAATTTTCAAATTTAAACTCCTTTTTATTCAAATACCGGATCAGTAAAATTGCGAGCATTACAACTCCCACAAGGATGATCGCAATCATCTTCCATGCAAAAAAGAAATCCGTCTGTTTTGCGGCGCTCTCCGGATACCAGTCAAACTGTGCCAGATTTGTGTCATAAACAAAAGAATGCACAATGATTGGAATCAATCCGATCAACAAAATAACGGGAATCAATATCTTATTTGCTTTTAACGTGTTTTTGTTTCCATTCGTATTCAAGATTATTTTCTCCTTATGTTTCATTGCCTATAATCATACCCCAAATTTTATTTTTTTTCAATCATTCCGGCATGTGGATTTTATTTTTCTTGTTATTAATAGGTAAAAACACTTTTTTGTTACTTATGTGTTACTTAAAAATTTTACAAATAAATGTGTATGATTGACACGATAATATAAATTTTTACACATGAAAGGAAGAAAAATGAGATTACCAAACGGATACGGTGGAGTCGTAAAACTCTCCGGCAACAGAAGAAGACCCTACGCAGCACGCATAACTACGGGCTGGCACATCAATGACATCACTGGAAAGCGCATCCAGAACTATCAGATTCTGGGTTACGCTCCTACCCGGTCGGAAGCTCTGCAGATTCTGGCACGTTACAATAATTATCCCATCGATGGGGAAACACTGAAATTAACCTTCCGGGAAATTTATCTCCGATGGTCCGAAAAAAAGTTTCCTACCATCTCCCACTCCAACATCAAAGGCTATCGGGCGGCCTTTGCCACTTGTGAAAACATTGCTGATATGCCATTTCACAATTTGAGACTCAATGATTTACAGCAGGTGATTGATCACTGCGGCAAAAACTATCCTACCCTGAAAAAAATCCGTGTTCTTTTTAACCAGCTCTATTCTTATGCCATGAAGCACGAAATTGTCTCAAAAGATTATTCTGCCTATGTAAATATCTCGAAATACAAAGACCGGAATCCTAATAAAAACATACGAAGCTGTTTTTCCACTTCTGAAATTGCTCTCCTGTGGAAACACAAAAACGATCCCTATTGCCAGACAGTCCTCATGCTGATATACAATGGTGTGCGCGTCTCAGAGCTTTTGGATCTGAAAAAAGAAAACGTTCATCTGTCCGAACAATATTTTGATGTCATTGACAGCAAAACCGAAAACGGCATTCGAAAAGTTCCGATTGCTGACAAAGTACTCCCCTTTTACCAGCGCTGGCTTCATGACTGTTCTGATTGTGAATATCTCATCCATACTCTGGACAGCCAGCATTTTACCTATTATATGTATTACCACAATGTTTTCCAACCCCTGATGTTTCGTCTGCACATCGATCATACACCTCACTGCTGCCGGCACACCACGATTTCCCTGCTCGCCGAAGCACATGTCGATCAGACTACCATCAAAAAAATAGTCGGTCATTCCGGCGCTATGTCCCTGACGGAACGGATTTACACACATCTGGATGTACCTGCGCTGGTCGAAGCCATTAATCAGATTTAATCGCTTCTTGTATGTTGCTTGCGTGTTACTTGTAGAAGTGATTTTGCCCCAAACTCTGTTTACAAATCCAGTATTTCCAACACTTCCACGCAAAATACCATGCGTATTTCCGGTTAAGGTAACTGCTAAGAAGTCTGGAAAGAAAGTTTCTAAGACCCTTTATGC
>ERZ772870.869-NODE-869-length-27512-cov-5.679681_pt1 | contig 27512 bp, 41 predicted proteins | sample MGYA00511376_ERZ772870 | MGnify/ENA primary metagenome ERZ772870 (study PRJEB29015, sample SAMEA2737719) | human gut metagenome | biome: human gut; feature: human-associated habitat; material: faeces | place: China | collected 2012 ... | reverse complement strand
GATTGGCAGTCCATTATTAAGTTTTTTATTATGTTCCCTTTGTACACCGTTGCAAGCATTCCTTTTGAGAAAAATCAATTAGGAAAATTGAAATTTTCGTTTTTATCCGAATCATTTCAAAAGAGAATATTGAATCATTTGTTTGCTTTCAGATATGATTTAGCCTGTTTCAAAGTAACATACATGCTGCATATTCATCGTAATGCAAAATTGGAAATTGCCATTAAAACAAGCTATTATAATAATTTCCTTTATATAGGGGCTAAATGTTTGCATCCTGTAATTGTTCAAAGCTCAAATATAAAAGTTCAGAAAGAGGAATTTTCTGTATTATATAATAAGCTTTTGAAGAAGAAATTTTATTTTTCTCAGATGGTTATTTGGACAATTTATTTTATTTTGTTAATAACGGTTTTTGGCGGACTCGCTATCTATGATATTATACATTGGGAAGCAGATGCCTACATGGCAGGGTTTAATAAAATTTCAGCATTGTTTTTGGGCGTTTTTCCGCCGCTTATTATGATTTTATTTTCTTATTTTTTCTGTATTGTAAATCTCGTTAAACAATACAACAATAATTATTTATGCGAATAAATGATTATTGTTTTTGTAAAATATGAAGCAAAAGAAAATGCCCGAATGCTGCCGTAAAAAGCAGTATTCGGGCATAAAAAAGCCTCGGAACAAATTGTTCCGAGGTATTGGCAGAGGTATAACAACCTGTCAAGTCACGGTAGTATTTGCTTTGCAAATCTCCACCTTAAAGACTTGACAGAACGTTTTTACGGGTTTAATTGCATTATAAACCCGTAATAAGAACATCACCCATTTACAAAATCACAGATTTTGAATGGGTCCCGATAACCTTGTTACTCGCTTCGCTCGTAATAAGGATTCGAACCTAAAATGACGGAGTCTGAGCCTCGTAATCTTTTTTCAAAACCGCCTATTTAAGCCGTTTTTCAGACTTTGCGTCTCTCAAAAATCTCTCAGAATTTTATTTTTGCTCTGTATAGCAACTTCGTATGAGGAATTGCGAACCTTACAATGAGGTGTCGATTGAAACGCAAAGTCTACTACTTTATCAATCTTCTGTATTTCATAACCCTTAAGGCTATCAAACATAGCAGCTAAGCGATAAGGATCGCAATTTTCACCATCGACAAAAATTCGGAAGGGTTGATTTCTCGAACCCTTTTCGACAAACTGAAGGATATAGCTTTGGCTATATCCTTTTAAACACTTAAAACCTAAATGTTTTACTTTCCCCTGCTTTAAATTCAACTGTTTGTGATTTACCGTCGGCTTTAATATTAAGCTTTTGGTCAATATCCGAAGTAACGGTTGCGCTTATTGTTTTACCGCCGTCTGTCCATTTTAATTCAGTTACGGTAGCACGGTTACGGGTTTTAATCCCTTTAAGCGTTCCGTTTTCAAAACCCGAATTCGGGAGGGCCGGAAGAAACTCAATATCATTATTATGTGAATAAACAAGAGCTTCATTTATAATTCCGAGATAGCCTATCGCAAAATCAGTACAATAGCAACTGCCTTGGTCATAATCGTGGTTAGTCATTAGTGAATCGTACCTGATTTTATGGTTCATAAGTTTAACGAGGGCATCTGTTAAAGAATCTGAATCCTTTAACCTTGAAGCAATAAGACTGCGGTGAACAAGTGCGTGTGACGCTTCATTTTCACTCTGTCTGTTTGCAATTGCCTGCTCGCAGGCTTTTGACAGTTCATCATTTCCCTGCGTTTCAAAAAGCGGCCATACACCGTAAAGATGACTTAAATGACGATGTTTATTATTTTCATCAAATGAAGTTGTTGCCCATTCTTTAAGAGCGCCTGTTTCATCATAAAGATACGGCGGAAGATTTTTTTCAAGTTCCTGCCATTTAGAAGTATCAGCACTTTTATCAACATCGCCCATAACTTTAATAAGCATATTAAGATTATCACGGCAGGCAGAAATATCAATAGCACAGTTAGCATCAGATGGGCTGTTATAATTTGACGGATTATTTTCAGGCGAATAGCTTGGCAAAATGCAATATGTTTCACCGTCATTTAATGATGTTTTGCCCTCTTCATAATGAATAGAACCGTCTTTTGCGGTATAATATTCAGGGCTCATCAGCTGACTCCAATAATTTGCACTTTTCACCAAAAGCGGATATAAAATATCTTCTTCAAGCCTTAAATATCCACGCTTTTTAATTTCTTCAATTTGACTTTCTGTTAAGTCTTTTTCGGTAACGGAGAGAACCGATTTAAGATTTTCAAGGTCAAATTCATCACTTAAAGGAATATTGATATTACCATATGAAAGAAGAGTTTCATAAAGCGGGTTAATCATCCAAGATGTGCCGGCGTTCCAATATCTGAAAGGATAAGGATAGCAGGTTTCAGTAATTACTGCTTTATCACCGTCGGTATTGACCGGAGCCTGAATAGCGTCTTTAAACCCATGTGTTGCATATGCATTTTCTTCCCAATCAGGAAGTTGCCGCAAAATGAAATATGCATAGCCGATAGGGCTGCGTGACATATTGCTCGTATTCATTGAAGAAGTTTGCAAATTAACATTTGCGTCCATTGTATATTTACTGCCCCAGCCGGTGTTAAATTCACCTGTCCACATACCGTAAAGTCGGCTTGTGGAATAACCCGAACAGCAAAGATACGCATATCTGCCGGCATAATATGTACGCTGTGCAAGAGCGGAATTTATTTTCTTTTTACCCTTTTGTATTTTTAAAAGTGTTTCATTTGACTCAAAATTATCATCACCCAACGAAAGTGTAACGCTGTCGAATTGCGGCTGATAAATTTCCAAGTGATTATTTAATGCTTTATCATAATCAAAATCATTATTACCTGCATATTTTGCAGCTACACATTCAAGCTTTGCTATACAATCTTCGACAAGTTTGAAACCATTTTGCTTTTCAAAATCCTCAATTTTTCCCATATCGTAAGTTCTGTCACTTACGGTAAGAAGATAAACACTGTCGGCATCGGTTATTTTAATGCCTGTATTTTCACCCAAAAACTGTGTTTCGTCTGTTTTCTTATCTATCAACACTTTTTCTTTGTTTCCGCCTGAAGTAATTACATAAGTTACTGTTGCATAACCGCCGTTTTTAAGTTCACTTTTTTCATAATCAGGATAGTGTGAAACAAGCGCAAGGTAGTTTGCATTATCATCAGTTAATTTTTTATACTTCATATTAGCTTCGTCACTGTCGCCGAAATTTGCAAGAGTTGAAAGGTTATCAAATGATAAAGTTAAATTAAGCTTACTGCCGGAAGATGATTTATTAAGCTTGGTAATCACAACATCATCTGCCATTGAAGTGAATGATGTACGCTTCCAAGTGCCGTTTTTATCCGTAAAATCAACACCGACCTGCGATGTTTCATAATCTGTATAGCGAATATATTTTTTAGTGCTTTTCTTATCAAAATCAAGCCGTAATTGGCCGCCCGGGTGATAACGGTATACGTCATCATAGTTTGCATTATCCGTAATATCTTTACATTTAATAATACTTTGCTTTACTGTTTCAAGTTCATCATAAGTTTGAGGACAAGTACGCTGATTTTCATTAGGCATTATAAAATGCATATTTTGAAAAATAAATGTGTCGCTGTACGGACTGCCGCTTGTAATAAACCCTTGAAGTCCGTTTCCGGATACCATCCCCTGCCTCCAAGATTTAGTTTTATTTTTTCTCGAATCTTTAAGCTCGGTATAATTATATGAAAATGAAATTTTAGAAGTATCTTTAAAGAGAGATTTAATATCACCTTCGCTTACTTTGCCCCCTGAACAAGATGCCAACGAAAAAGCAAAAGTTACAGTTAATAACACACAAAGTGCTTTTTTTACATATCTGTTCATAAACTCACCTCGTAAAAATTATAACATACAGGCATAAAAAAACAACACGACATTATATTTATGTAAATGTCGTGTTACGTTATAATAAGCAAGGTGATTTAAATGGATTTCACTCGGAACAAAATACAATTTGCAATAACAGATTTGGGTGGCGGCAAACTCGGCGAAAAAATACCGATGCACGTTCACGCAAAAGACTGCTATGAACTGCATTTTGTAATCGAAGGTAAAGGCACGCTTATAGCCGATGGCAGAGAAATTGAATTAAAAAATAATGGGGTGGAAATTCAATGGAGGTATACCGATAGTAATGACTGGATAAAATTAATAGATCTGGAATCAATTAGAGGTCCCGCGGGAGAAACACCGGAATTTGAGATAAGAGAAGGACATTTATATGCAATTTACCAAAATGATTGATAAGGAGGATGGTTTTAATGGCAAGAGAAGTTGATTTAGGAAATATCATTGGTCCGCAAGGTCCACAAGGAAAGCAGGGAGAAACTGGTCCAACAGGGCCGCAAGGTCCAAAGGGAGATCAAGGAAAATCAGCTTATGAAGTTTGGCTATCGCAAAGTGGAAATTCTGGAAAGACAGAAGCACAATATATAGCATCCTTAAAAGGAGCTAAAGGCGATAAAGGAGATCAAGGTGAAAAGGGTGATACCGGTTCTGCGGGCGCAACAGGTCCTCAAGGTCCTCAAGGACAACAAGGTATACAAGGACCACAGGGACCAGCGGGAGAACCTTTTACGATTGCCAAGGTATATAAATCCATATCATTAATGAACAGCGGATACTCATCCGATGGAGTAAAAGTAGGTCAATTTGTTATGATTGATACTGGGGATGTCAATCATGTTGACAACTCAAAATTGTACAGAAAAGGTTCATCTGCTTATGAATTCGTTACCGATCTTTCTGGTGCAACTGGTTTGACTGGTCCGCAAGGTCCAAAGGGAGAACAAGGTATACAGGGGCCTATAGGACCACAAGGAGAAACGGGAGCACAGGGTCCCAAAGGAGACACAGGAGAAGTCCCAACGTTTAAAATCAGCAATGGTCATTTATATGCGGTGTATACATCGTAACTTTTTAAGGAGGATGTATATATGGCAAGAGAGGTTGACTTGGGGTCTGTTGTAGGCCCCAAAGGAGATAAAGGAAATTCTCCTTTTGCCTTATCAGTAGATGAGGACACTGGAATTTTATATCTGTATTATGAAGAAGGGGATCACATTCCAGAGTTTGAGTTAGATGAATCAACGGGAGATCTCTATGTAATAATTTCGGAGTAAATATGGAGGTGATTATGCGTAATGCCTAAAATCAAAATTGGAAATGTTCGTCCCCCACTCGCCAACAATACCACCACAACAACCGCAGGGAAATATGCGTTAGATGCAGTACAAGGAAAACTTCTAAACGAAAAAATTGAAGAGGCAAAATTAATGGTTGTTGATGGAGCAGATATATCAGATTAAGAATAGGAGGAGATATAATGGCAACATACCCAACAGGATGGTTAAGACTTCCGACAGATGCAAAAGATTTTAAAGAACGATTCGCCTGGTCTCATGTCAAGGCGATTTTTTATGATAAAGCAAAAAATATATTGCTCAAAGATAAACTGGATGCTATGGATAAATTGATTTCGGATCATGCTGATGCGATTGCCAATAAGCTCATGACCAATGATGCTTTTAACACGGCGATTGCTGATTATGTGACAAAATCTATGATGAGTGGTGTGCAAGTTAATGATGGAGACCATGTGCCGACTTCGGCATTGGCATATGCGATGCAACAGGCAATCACTGCGAATGCGAATGCGATTACTAAGTTAAATAGCGACCTGTCGGTCGCTCAAAGTAAACGGTATTTGCTCCTGTCCGGAACCAACCAGAGCGGAATAAAATTATACATCGATACAAGAGATGAGAGGACTAGTTTGTGTTTTTCTTATAATGGAAATTTTTTTGGCGCTTTGTTATTCGATAATGTTAATAAAAATTATTTACCGCCGAACCCTGGCGCATATGATTAAAGGGTGAAATCGTAATTTTACAAAGTAAAAAATCTTGCAAATGCTCTAAAATAAGGTAAAATAAAAGAGACATCGGCTTTGCTTGGCGGCTACCGATGCCTCAAATATCATAGATGCACCCACAGGGGGAGATCTGTCTTTATTATACAACAAGAGTCTCCTGTGTGCAATATAAAAAACAGGAGGTATCTTTATGTTAGAGAAGATCATTACCAATGTACTCCAAGCTATGAGTCACAGTTTGGAGAAAGAGCAACTAGAACAGTTGCAAAATGTTTTGTACATTAATTTCCACGGGAAAAAGATAGTGGAAGATAAGTGCGAAATAATCCCATTAGGAGCAGACAGTGACGTAAGAAAAATGCAGCTATTCAGAGCCAGTAAATTGGTTTCTGGGCGGCAGGAGAGTACATTGAAACAATATCTAAGAGAGATTATGACATGTAGAAATACCATCAATAAAAGTTTTGAAGATATCACAACAATGGATTTACGATGGTACTTTGGAGTTCTAAGAGAACGTGACAAGATTTCCATGCGTACATTGCAGGGGCGCAGAAGATATCTAAACTCATTTTGGACATTTTTGGAGCAGGAAGGTTTAGTAAAAAGCAATCCAGTGGAAAGAATAGAGGCATTCAAACTTGAAAACAAGTTGAAAAAGGCTTTTTCCGGGAAAGAAATGACAGATTTGCGTGCAGCGTGTAAAGACGTTAGAGAGACAGCTATTGTCGAATTTTTATATGCAACTGGATTACGCGTATCAGAATTGTGTAGTCTTAATGTGAAAGATATTGATATGCAGAAACAGGAGTTCCGTGTTATCGGGAAAGGCAGAAAAGAAAGAATTGTGTATATCCATGATAATGCGTTAAGATGGATTGAAAAATATTACTTATGGAGAATGGAAAAAGAAGATTTGACGTTATCGCAGCTAGGAGAGAAACCGTTGTTTGTGACAGCAAAAAAGCCATTCCAACGCCTTACTGTAGCGGGCGTGCAGTATCTATTAAAACAAATAGGCAAGAGAGCCAATGTAGAAAATGTACATCCACATAGATTTAGAAGAACATTTGCTACTGATCTTTTGAATCGAGGAATGAGAATAGAAGAGGTAATGGTTTTAATGGGACATAGTAAAGTTGAGACTACATTGATATATTGCAATATTCGGCAAGATAACATACGGGAATCATACAGACGATATGCTGCATAAGCGAAATTGAGATATATGTTTTTAAGCCAGCTGAAAAGGTGGTTTGTTTTGTGTGCAAAAATATAGTAAACTCAGTTATTGAGCAAATAATTATGGTATGAGAGTAATGAATAGGCTTAAAAATGATTTGTAAAATTGTTATTAAACTTTTAATGTTATTCGTCGGGCAGAAAATACTTCCACGTTCCATCTGAAAGTTGTATGCCGAATTTATTTGGGTTTGTTCGGTGTTCCCAATAAATTGCGATAATATTATCATTCCGGAGCGTTGCTTTTCTGGACAGATCGCTATTTACTGTAATAAATATGTGATGATTTGACCACTTATATATCCTGATGAAATTGTCTTTTCAGGCATATTGGCGAATATTTTTCCACCACTTATTAGGATGGTTCCGTATTGTTTCAAGGTGGTAACGTTGTCATTTGTTCTAACGCTTCCGGGTGTTCGAACTTCAAGAGTATCGCTTAAATGTGCCAAAGCTGGGATATTTCTTAAGTCATCCGTTGCTTCACCGTAATATTTATCAAAATCATCAACAAGTACGTTAACCCTTATCACTACAAGTTTTCCGAAGATGAAAACTTCTATTCTTGAATAGGTTTTATTTATTTTGTCTCTGAAATAGGATACAGGAACAAAAAAAGCCTCGCTATTTAACTTGCTACAAGTCTATTCCAGGATTCCCAAGTGGTCGGGGTGTAGTTTATGTTTCTTCGAAAATAAATAGCTTTATCACCCCAATCGGTCGAAATGGCAAATTGCGTGATCCAAGCGGTCGAACTATTTCCAAGGTTGTTGGATGTGTTAAAGGTTATTATGATCCAATAGCCCTCAAACGGAAGATTCAAGCCCGTTTTGCCCGTTTTGTAGATTCCGTTTGCTAGCATATAATTAACATTAGTGTTATATTGATATCTCGATTGAAAAGCAGCGCAAAAGCTATTTTCGCTACCACTTTCTTTTAGATGAGTGGAAGCCTCGCTATTTAAAGGACGTATTGCTATTAGATTTTTACACAAACAGCATAGGCTGTAAACGTCCCTGTTCCCGTCTGCGACGCATAGAAGCCGAACCAAGGCTCAATATCCGATGTATTTCCAATGCTAGCGATGACAGAGTCGTACGGAGTCAGCATGCAATTGTCTGCGTTGTTGTACGTGGCAGAAACATACAAAACTTTATATCCAACAGGTATCTTGATTTTTTCGTGCCAAAATCCAGTCGTTCCAGCTGTTATGCTCTTCTGAGAGACGGTTTTAAACACAAAAAAATTTCTGGTAGAGTCTAGCTCGCTATTTAATCTAAAATGACTTTTTACAAGAAACGCTTTTATCGTATGATAACTTTATCAAATTCAGAAAGGGGAACACGATGGAATCATTAAAACTTTCTGGCGGACAGATTTATAAGCTTGTTGCAAATGGAGTGCAGGAAAATGGAGACGAAATCAATTTTGTATTCATTCCAGATTCATCTAAGACATTCGAGCAAGTAGAAGCAGAGTTCACAAGCGAATCAAATACAGAAAAAATCTATGTTTTGGATTCTGCAAATGAAGTAATGCGGTCTATTGTAGGATACACACAGTACAAAGGCATGAAAAAGGAACCAGATTATTCGGTAGGTACCGATGAAGATGGAAACGAAAAGGCTGTAACTGTATTAATCGTTACCATGTCGAAACCGGATTTGCAGCAAAAATATGCAGATCTCCAAAGTGCTGTCGATATGCTGATTCTGGATCAGTTAGGAGCGTGAAAATCATGTATAACATTTTAAGAAGAATGTACTTATCCAAGCCTCAAAAGATTGATAAAGCAGGCTTAGATAAAGCGGTTTTAAAGGGATGGATTTCCCTGGAGCAGGAAAACGAGATTCTTTCACTTGCTTAGAAAGGCGATGATCCTTTATCTCTGGATCGGGCAGAATCCCGATTTAAAACATATTATACGCACAGAAGAAAGGTAAGGTATAAAATATGAGCGATAAAAATGTATGCCCTGTTCATGGCACAACAAATGCAAATGACGCACATAACTATTCGGCAAAGAAAGCAGTAAAATTGGGGCACCCGGAAATGACCGTGGATCCAGATTGCACCTGTGATGTTGGATGTACTGGTCCAGCAAAAGAGGGGAAAGGGAATACACCAGTAGGTCCGGGAGCAGAAACAAAAAAGCCGGGACCGGCTGACGATTGCAAATAGTCTGTTTTCCACTTATATGCGGGCGGTTCTAATTTTTTGAATCGTCCGTTTTTTCTTGGAGGTAAGAATGATAAAAAGTGAACAAAGGCTTGAGATTGGAGAAAAATCATTTTCCAAATTACAGCAAGAAGTAAAGGATGCAAAGCCAGAAGAACTGGAAGAGTTTTTAAATGCACTAAATCCTGATAAAATGGGCGCTCATGGAGAAGAAGGTGTTAATGATGGAGATTAAAAAAAAGCTGACACCATATAATTATAAACCGGGGAATATCAATCGAATCAAATATATTGTAATTCATTATGTAGGTGCAACAGGCGGTGCAGAAGCAAACTGCAATTATTATGCAAGCCAATATGTAGGCGCATCCGCTCATTACTATGTTGGATTTAGCGGCGAAATCTGGCAATCAGTTGAAGATAAAAATATTGCTTGGCACTGCGGAACCAGGGGAAAATATTTGCATCCAGAATGTAGAAATTCCAATTCAATCGGCATCGAATTATGCGTAAGAAACAAGGGTGATAGATCTGATACGAGTAAGGACTGGTATTTTGAAGATGCTACCGTACAGGCAGCTATTCAATTAACTAAGGAATTAATGTCTAAATATCATATTACTCCAGATCATGTTATTCGCCATTATGATGTTACTGGAAAAATTTGCCCGAATCCGTATGTCTATAATCATACAAAACATACATGGGCAGATTTCAAAGCTGCAATCTCTCAAAAAGTGCCGGAAGGATTCGTTCAAGCCGCCGACGGAAATCGTTGGTGGTATCGCTACAGTGATGGAAGCTATGCGCACAGCGGATGGTTTTGGCTGACAGAAAAAACAGGCGGGACTTCTGGATGGTATCTGTTTGACGATGAGGGATATATGCTGACTGGTTATCATAACGGACCAGATGGGAAACAATATTTTCTTTGCCCAGACAAAACAATACATGAAGGACAATGCATGGTAACTGATAAAACAGGTGCATTGCAAATCGTTGGAGAATATGATTTCCAGAATCATGAATATAAATCATGAAAGAAGCGGATCTTCCTTAATTGGTTGATCCGCTTTTGTTTTATTTATATTGGTTTTAAAATATGATATTGGAATAAAAAAACTCTCACTATTTCGTTAAGAATCAAGTGACTTCCCACATCCAACAGTTTCGGTGTAAAATATTCATAAAAGTTTAGTTTCCAAGAATAAACCCGCTTTCGATGCATATACTAGGAATAAGACCTAACTTGACAGTAACGGTCAGATGATGTAGAATATCAACATCGAACAAACGTTCTTAAAACAAGAACAGGCAGCCTAGTACGGGGAGGGTTGAACATGGAAAATTACAGGGAACAGATCGCGCAGCTTCTTCAGCGCATTGATGAAGAGAAAAAGCTAAGATACATTTACATTATTGTTAACGATATTGTGGGAGGAGAGGATGAAGATGACCAATAGGGTGATAGAAGCCAGTGGCGAAGAGCTTCGAATGGCTGAGGATAGTTTTGTTACTGAGAAGTGTTTTGGGAAACACGCAGCATACACAATGGAGATGCATCAACAAGTGCAAGCAAAAATGGAAGACCCATTAAACAGAACGGGACTTCCATCTGCGGCGCTTATGTATTTGATTATTGACCTGATAGGTCAGCAGGCAAACATGATCCAAGCCTTACAAGAATCTATTGTTCGGATGGAAGAACAAATCCGATAGGTTTTTTGGGATGATCATCGCTCTTATCCAATGATGTGAGCAAAAAATTCAACTGATTTATATGTTGTATAAGAGTAGACATTTTGCCATCAACGTAGCCTTTAAAAATCATGAGTACGGATTTTTCATAACTGATTTCAGTAACTTGCATAGTAACAGTTTGACCAAAATTAGTAAGAAGAAGTCCTACTTCGTGTTCCGAATCAAGTTTTGATTCGAATTCTTTTATATGCCGAGTAAGAATTTCGAATTGAGTGTCTGAATATGAATACGCTAACGGCAACGGTTCTATATTAGGCAACTTGATTTGACTAATATCAATTTTGGAAAAATCATCAAAATACCCCATAATACACCTCATTCGCTAAACAAGTTAATTAATTCAACAACGTGCTTCTTTTTGGCATCGGACAGCTCGAAGTATTTCTTCAATGCATCGGACAGTCCGGTGTCTTTTCTTATTTTCTCTGCCAAATGCGCTGCCTCGTCTGAAAAATCTTCTGGATTCTCCTCACCAGTCATTAGATAGTCTACGGATACATTGAAAAAATTTGCGATTTTTCGCAGGTTTTCTGCGTTTGGAGTACTTTTATCGAGTTTGCTTGCGTATCCCTTTGCAAAACCGCATTCGCTTTCCATTGCATTTAATGAGGTTTTCTGTTCTTTACATAGCAATTTAATTCTTTCTCTTAATGTCATTTTTGAACTCCTTTCATCTCTGAAAAAAACGCAAAAATAATACTTGACATTCTGAAAATATCGCTTATAATGTAACTATCGGTTCTGAAAATATCGCAATTTAATAAGGACATAAAGAATGCCTGGATTATTTTTATCTTCTAGTGTGGTAGCTTGATTATAGAATATATTCAGAATAATGTCAATAAAAGTTGTGATATTTTCAGAGACATCAAACAACGAAAGGGGGTATTGAATTGATTTACGATAAAGTTAAAGCGATTGCAAGAGAAAAAAATGTTCCAATTAGAAAAATCGAGATGGACTGTGGTTTTTCCCAAGGAAGCGTTTGTAAATGGAATGACATTTCTCCATCTGCCGAAAAGGTTAAAAAAGTGGCTGATTACTTGGATACAACAGTTGATGAAATTCTTAAAGATGATTAAGCGGAAAGGTGGCAATATTGGTGGCTCAGTTAATGACCATAAATTATGAAAATGAACAACCAACCATATCGGCAAGAGAACTACATGAAGGACTAGAAGTTAAAAGCAATTTCACAACTTGGTTTGCTCGTATGTGCGAATATGGTTTTGAAGATTCGGATTACAAAAAGTGCTTTCCAAATTTGGAAAGCGGTTGTAATGGCGGTCAGAACATGGTTGATTACCAGATTTCTGTTGATATGGCAAAGCAGATTTGCATGATCCAGAGATCTGAAAAAGGCAGATTGTACCGTCAGTATTTCATCGATCTTGAAAAGGCGTGGAACACACCGGAACAGATTTTTGCAAGAGCCTTGAAGATGGCAGATCGGGAGATAGAAAAGCTGAAATCTAGTAATGCAATCTTACTTGAAGATAACGAGCGAATGAAGCCAAAGGAAATCTTCGCAGATGCAGTTTCAACGAGCCATACTTCCATCCTTGTTGGAGACCTGGCAAAGCTGATCAAACAGAACGGTGTGGAAATCGGGCAGAGACGCTTGTTTGAGTGGATGAGAGAGAATGGATATCTCACAAAAAGAAAAGGTACAGACTGGAATATGCCAACGCAAAAAGCGATGGAAATGGGGCTTTTTGAAATTAAGGAAAGTACCCATATCAATGGAAACGGTTGCAATATCATAACCAGAACTCCAAAAGTGACCGGTAAAGCACAAGTTTATTTTGTAAACAAATTTCTCAACAAGAAAGGAAGCGAGACATTATGACCATGCAGGAAAATATCAAAAAACTTGCCGACTACATCATGGCAGACATCGAGGCTGTAAGAGCTGAAAACAAGAGTCCAGATGATAGACTTGGAATTGAAATCGTGGCACTCAATGCATTGTGTGGTGCAGAGAGGACTTTAAAAGACAAGTGCCAGTCTCAATAACTGATAGGATAGGAGAAAAAATGAAAAGTGAAATGAAAGCGGAACAGTTCTGCGGAGTGAATCTTTTTACATATGAAGATTATGAGCAGATAGTTGATGACGGTATCTATTTCCGTAATGTCCAGTTTTGTCTGGATTCCATGAAAAAGTACGATGGCATGGATGTTTACAGAAAAATAGATGGTACGTTCGAGATTTATGGGGATAACGGCAAGACGGACGCTTGGGCTGGTTATGTGATTGACATTGATGAAATTGCAGAAAAAATCAGTCAATTGAGGAGGTGTAGAAGCAAGTGCCATTAATTAGAGAAGATGTAGACGAGATTTACAGCCACATCAAAAGAAAAACATTCAAACTATTCGGGGAAATCCGAACAGTCGCATACGTGAAGTTTTGCCGGGATGTCCAGTTTGATATTGATTCCCAGATTAAACGCGAATATGGCGTTTCGTCGTTTTGGGAATTTGAAACAGATGATCTGGCAGATGTACATGATTTCATTGATTGCTACACACTTACCAGATACTTGGATGAAAAAATCAGAAAGGGGAAATAAAAATTGGGAGAAAAAGGATACAAGGCATTTGATCCAGGATTAATTTGCCGTGGAAAACAGTACACCGAAAACACAACCTTTGAGGAGTCTGGAAATGTCGCAGCGTGCAAAGAGGGAATGATGCATTATTGCCAGAATCCATTTGATTGCCTGAATCATTATGATTTGGTAAATTCAGACGGGAAATTTTCTGATTTTGCCGAGGTCGAGGCTCTGGGAGACATAAAAAGAGACGGAACCAAATCAGCGACAAATAAAATTCACATTGGGGCGAAATTGGGGCTGAAAGGTTTTATCAAGGCTGCTGTTGATTTCACGATTGAAAAAACATCGTTTGAGAAATTAGAACTTAATACAAAGACTCTTGAAGATCTCCCAGAAACAGACTCTGGAGATTCCGCCCAGATTGGAAGTTCTGGAAATTCCGCCAAGATTGGAAGTTCTGGAGATTCCGCCAAGATTGGAAGTTCTGGATATTCCGCCCAGATTGGAAGTTCTGGAGATTCCGCCAAGATTGGAAGTTCTGGAAATTACGCCAAGATTGGAAGTTCTGGAAATTCCGCCAAGATTGAATCAACTGGCAAAAACGCTGTTGTAATGGCAGCTGGATACAAGTCTATTGCAAAGGCAAAAATCGGAAGTTGGATTACTTTAGCAGAATGGGTTCAAGAAGATGGGGAATGGATTCCTAAGTGCGTAAAAACGGAACATGTTGACGGAACGAGGATCAAAGAAGATGTATTTTATCGCCTTGTTGACGGAAATTTTTGTGAAGTTAAATAAAAATTGGTGGAGTGAAAAATGGAAGAATTAAAAAGCAAAGTGACTCTTTCTGGCATTCTTTCAGGGGTTTCTACTCCCATCAATTATATCCCTAGTATGTACGAATCTACGATAGCGGTAAAACGTAAAAATGGCGAATTTGATTTTATTCAAGTGGTCATTCCTAACGGCTTGCTTGATGGGATTGATCGTTCCATAAAATGGGTTCAAGTTTCTGGTTTGCTGAGAAGTAGACAGGTTATTGAATATGGTCGTACACGATTGAGAATTTACGTTTACGTCAGTGAAATCAAGAATATTGAAGAATCAGCAGTGGGCGAAAATCAAATTACCATTTTTGGAAGCATAAAAGGGATGCCAATGATTAAGGATTTGCTTCCCTCAAATATGGTTGTTAATTTATCAGTCAGTATCGATCGTCATGGCAATGAGAAAATAATAGATTGCATCCCATGTGTTCTTTGGTCGAATGTGGCGAAATCAGCGGCTTTCTTGCGCGATGGAGATACTGTTACAATTTGTGGAAGAATGCAGAGCCGGAGTTTTTTTGACAAAAAAATAAGGTTGTGGAGGATAGTAAACGAAATAGCAGTCAATCATTTTACTGTTATCAAAAGGAAAGCGAGGGTAAGAAAGAAGAATGAGCAGGGTATCAATTAAAAGAATCGAACTGACCGATTTCAAGGGGCAGCATGAAAAAGAAATCTTGTTAAATGGAACCAATGCTATTGTAGCAGGTAAGAATGGAAGTGGGAAAACAACATTGGCCGATAGTTGGTATTGGACGATGGCTGACAAGGACTACTTATTAAAGAATAATCCAGATATTCGACCAGATGATGGAAGAGATTGTGTTCCTCGGGTAGACATGGAACTGGAAATCGATGGAAAACCGCTCAATATTGCTAAATATCAGAAAAAGAGCGTTAGCAAGCCAAAAGCGGATGGAACGGTTCGGGTTACATTGTCCAACAAATATGAAATCAATGGTGTGGCAAAAACAGAGAAAGCCTTTCGAGAGGATATGGCAATCAAAGGGATTGATTTTGACAATTTCATTGTATTATCCAACATTGACGCCTTTACGAATCAGAAATTAGCAGATATGAGAAGTGTTGTTTTTTCTATGGCAAGTACGCATTCTGATTTAGAAATCGCACAGGAATGTGCGGACTGTGAAGAAGTGGCTAAATTGCTGAATGATTATCGACTGGATGAGATCGAGGCGATGAATAAAGCCAAGAAGAAAAATGCTGACGAGCGGATTGATTCGATTCCAAACCAGATTAAAGGCTTGGAAATGGCAAAGGTTGATATTGATGTGGCAGAACTGGAATTGCAGAAAAATGCTATTAAAGAGCGGATGAATCAGATTCAGAAACAGTTGGATTCTATTTCTGATGACAGCCAGGTGGATGCTCTCCGCTTAAAAATGAATGAAATCAAAGCATTGATGATTGAAGAAGAGGAAAAAGCCCAGAAAAAAGTCGATGAAGAGTATCGGCGAAGAAAGGAAGAATTTAATCGCACAACATCAGAAAAGGAAGAATTGGAAAGAAGGATTTCTAATGTCCAAATGGATTTAAGACATGCCGAGAGCGGAATCACCAGAAATGCCCTGGAATTGCAGAATGCGAGAGGAAGATACAAGACTCTTCGAGACTCTACATATGATGATTCTGAAATTCAGAAGATTGAAGCAGAGTCATTTGGTGATGAACTTTCCATTTGCCCGACTTGTGGACAAAAAATGCTAGACGAGCAGATAGAACAGGCTAAAGAACAGTTTGAATCTTCCAAGAAAAAGCGGCTTGATATGGCTCGAAAAGCAAAAGAAGATTGGGAACTGCGAAAGAAGGTACAGTTAAATTCAATCGCAGCAGAGGGAAACGCAGCAAAAACGGATTTAGAAGAGTCTCAGAAAGCCAAAGAAGAATCAGAAAGTTCCGTCTCAGTATTGGAAGATGAACTGGCTAAGATTGCCGCAGAAAACAAAGTGGCAGAGGATGCCATGAAAAATTTCCAGAAAACTGCATCAATGGACGAAAATAAAATGTATCAAGAATACAGCAAACAGCTCGAGTCTTTAAAAGAGGAAATTCAGGTTCTTCCAAATCTGGCGGATAAAAAAGCCGAATACAATCATCTGTTAAACGAAAAACAGGCTGAATTAATCGCTGTAGAACAGGAAATTTCAAAATCATGGAACAATGAATCGATTAACGATCAGGTTTCTCAGATGAAACAGGCGTTGCGTGACAGCGCACAAAAGAGTGCCGACGCAGATAAGATTCTTTTCCAGATTAAAAGAATTCGCATGAAGAAAAATGAAATGCTGGATGCAGAAGTGAATTCTCATTTCTCTGGTGTAAAGGTACAGCTTTTCACATATCAGAAGAATGGTGATGCTGTAGATGCCTGCGATTGGTTCGTTTTTGATGAATCAAACCAGAAATGGACGAAACTGATTGGATGTGCGAATACCGCATTGGCAATCAAAGGAAAAATCGCAATTATTAATGGATTGCAGAATTATTTTGGAATGCATTTACCAGTATTTGTTGATTACGCAGCAGAGTTGGATGATTCCAATATGAAAAGCATCAATGCCGATTGCCAGATCATCTTTTTAAAAGTAACAAATCAGGACTTGTCTGTATCAGCAGTATAAAAGGCACATTTACTTTGCTCTGTTAGGTAGTGGAGAGGTGTAGAACAGTCCGGTTCTGCGAAGCAAGGGAGAAGCTGCGTTTTGAACAGAATAGTTGTGGAAAAGAACGGTGAAGTAGGGATGAGTCTCGTTTAGTTTTGCATCGGAATTGTATGGATGGATTGGCGAAGTGATGATTAGAAAAGGAACAGTAAAGTTTGGATCTGTGGAGGAATAGTGTGGTGTGGATTTGAACCGTTAAGAAAAAGAGAAGTTTTGACGAGTAATGCAGAGGAATAGTATCGCCTAGATTTGTAGTGAAATTCTATGGAAAAGATTTGCTTGGACACGGAAAGGTATCGCAACGCATTGGATTGGGTTAGTGAAGAAAGGTAGTGAAATGGAAAAGCTTGACGATGTATTGAAAAGGAATCGCGTAGAGAAGTAGTGTTTTGCTAAAAAATAAAAATTGAAAGGAAATCAGAAAAATGAAAGAAATGAAAGTTAGATTAACATTCACAGAGGAAGTGTTAGGAACAGCAAGCAATGATAAGGAGATTCATGCAGAGTTCATTGCTTCTAAAGCGCCGGACGCACTGTCCAGAGAGGAGGAAATTGCAGCGATTGGTGTAGATGAGGCGATTGCAAAAGGAAAGACCGTATTCCCAAAGGATGAAAACGGGCATCCATTTCTGTTCGATTATCAGATTAAGGGATTCTTCAAAAATGCGGCAAAAGCATTTGGCTATGTTGGTGGCAGCAGTAAATTACCTGCATACAAAACAAAAATTGATAATCTGGTGTTTATCCGGGAGAGACGCATCCCATTTATTATTCCTGATGGAGAAGAAATTGGAGATTGCCAGCGCCCACTTAGAGCACAGACAGCACAGGGAGAACGGATTTCATTAGCAAACAGTGAAACTGTTCCGGCAGGTACGCAGGTGGAATTTACCATTATGGTTATGGTGGATTCGCTTATGAAAAATGTCATTGAATGGCTGGATTACGGGCAGCTGAATGGAATAGGTCAGTGGCATAATTCCGGGAAAGGAAGATTTACTTGGACTGATATTTCTGCAACGGAATAGAGTAGAGAAGTAAAGCGATGTAACGGAAGAGTACCGATTCGAAATGAAAAGGAACTGTTTTGTTAGGAGATGATCGGTTCAGTCAACTAAAAACATTATATGAGGAGGATAAAAATGATTAAGGCAACGGTAAATGAGGATAGTTGTGGAGTTGAAATCTCTGGTAAAGGGGGAGATATTCTTACAGAGTTTTCTAGCATTGCTAGAAGTATGTTTGAAACATTTCCAGAAATAATAGTTAAACACGCAATGCTTTTGGGAGAGAGTATGGCTGATAAAAGCAAAGTTGAAAAGCATATGTCTTCAGATTCGCGCAACATGGAAAAAGCGCTCCGCGCACTTGCGGAAGAATTAAGAAAAATGGAGGAAAAATAAGATGGCAGCAGTAAAGCAGGAAATTCAGAAACAGCAGACAGCAACTGATTTGGTGGTAAACAATTCATTTATTAACGGTTTAACTCATCAGCTGGAAGAAAAGTGTAAATACGGAATGTCATTTCCGGCAGATTACAATCTAGCCAATGCATTGACAGGCGCATATCTGGTGTTAAAAGAAACCAAGGATAGAAACAATAAGCCAATCCTTGAAAGTTGTTCACAGGCAAGTATCGCCAACAGCTTAATGGATATGGCAACATTAGGGCTTTCTGTCCAGAAAAAGCAGGGGTATTTCATTGCTTACGGAGGTCAGTGTCAGTTCCAGCGTTCATACTTCGGAAATATTACCATTGCCAGACGCTACGGATTGAAAGAAATTCGTGCAGAAGTTATCTACGAGGGAGATGAGTTTTCTTATCATATCGAAGACGGAAAAAAGGTTTTCGATTCTCATAAGCAGGATTTTATGAACATTGATACAGACAAAATTAAAGGTGCATATGCGATTTCCATCACTAAGTCTGGAGAGCATTATTTGGAAGTAATGAACATGAACCAGATTAAGAAAGCCTGGGCACAGGGGTTCGGATACAAAGAGGGCGGAAACGGCACGCATGCCAAATTTACCGATCAGATGGTAAAGAAAACGGTTATTAATCGTGCATTGAAAATGTTCATGAATACGTATGGAGATGGGTACATGCAGGAGGCAAGCGACAGAAGCGAAACTGTATCATCCGATGATATGACAGCAAAGGATATGGCATACGATATCGAAACGAAAGCCAACAAAGAGGAGTTCATGGAAGATGTGCCAGATACGGTAGAAGCTGAAACAATTGAACCGGAAGTTGTAAACGCGGAAAGCATTCCAAAAGAAGTTCCGGAGTTTATGGAGGACTAAAAGCAATTGATACCGTGAGCGATCCAAACATCGATGGAGAATGGATGGACTTGTATATCGAAACCCAGAAATATACGATGCATACTAGGACGGTTTCAAACGGTAAATCTTCCCATACAGAAACATATTGGACTTGGGACACAATCGACTCAGAGTCCAAACACTGTGAAACGATCAGCTTCTGCGGCTCAGAATTTCAGCGTTCAAAAATAGATACACCAGAAAGCCATTACATTGACACAGTAGACACAGGCTACCATTTAAGGGAAGAATTCTTTGGAGTGGATTCAGTCCATACGGGTACGATTTTTACCAATATGTCAGACGGTACAATATCGGAACATTCGATTTTCTATAAAAACGAAAGTCCGAAAGAAGTGGTTAAATCTATAGAATATGGCGGATTTTGGTGGATAGTAATGTTTTGGATTTTCTGGATAATACTTACAGGCTTTGCAATTTATGGATTCTGTTACCTACAGAATAATTGGTTGGATTAAGAAAGAGGAGGCTAAATATGTTAGGAGATGCAATTGACAAACTGTCAGAATATGGAGATGAAACATACTGGAGGCGTTATGTGAAAAGTAGCGCATCAGATTTGGTGCATCTATTGAGCAAAACAAAAGAGGAAAAGAAATCAGGTAAAATTTTAGAAAGTGCTGACAGAGAAAATTTTGTTGGGTTGTTAGCAGATTTAATCATCAGTGCGGATGCGTTGTCTGTTTCATGCGGGTTGGACGATTCAGTTTCGAAAGAAATTAAAATTCGTCTGAAAAACATTTAGGAGGTCAGAACGATGATGATTGAGAAAATCGGTACGCCTGCCATGCTGGAGCAGATGGCAGAAGAAGCAGCGGAGCTGGCACAGGCGGCGCTTAAGCTGGCGCGGGTGTTAAGAGCGGAAAATCCGACGCCTGTGACACTAGAAGAGGCAAAAATGAATCTGACGGAGGAATTTACAGATGTGCAGCACTGCGCCGGAGAATTAAAACTGGAAACTGACTGGCGGCAGATTGACGCGAAAAACCGACGTTTTAAACAGCGCATGGATGAGATAGTGCTGAATAAGGAGAGAGCCCGGATTCGTGATGAAATCCTCGAGGAAGTGAAAGAGATGGGCGGTTGCGATGCATCGGATGAGTTCTCGAAAGGCTTTGATGCTGCGTGTGATGTGATCGCGGAAAAAGTTGCAGGAAGGTAGGTCATAGAATGAAAAAAATCGAAGAAATATTAAACAGCGAGCGGATTTGGGGGCACACCATCGTATTTCCGGTTCATAGCGCATGGATCAAACTTCCTGATTGTGGGACGTGCAGTGTGATATGGAGTGAAAACGAGGACGGAATGGAGCATGTATCCGTGTCTCCGAAGAAAAAGTTCAGAGTTCCCACTCGGGACGATATGTGCGTGCTGAAAGACGTCTTTTTCGAAGATGAGGAAGAAGCCTATCAGATCCATCCGAAAAAGAGTGAATATGTCAATGCTGTGGAGAACTGCCTGCATCTTTGGAAGCCGAAGGGGCATGAAATCAATGAGTTAATAAGCAAGGGGGAAGTATGAGCGAAAAATGCAATAGAGCGTGCTGGAACTGCTGGTATGACGAGTTTTGTGACTGGCATCCGGCGGGCGATGAGGATGCGTGCGAAGAATTTGTACCGGAGGAGGGCAATAGAAAATGACTGTATCGAAGGAAATAGCTGAGAAAGCAGCTCGTTATGAAAAATTAGTGAATGAGGCAAATGAACTTTTCGAGGAACTTGACGAATGGGCCAACGAAAACGGTTTTGATTACATTTACGCACATTCGTTTGGAGTTTCGAAGGAAGTGCATGGGGAAGAACAATCGGATGGTGAATGGTGTGATCAAATCATGATATATGAGGATTCTGGAAACGGCACATATTATTATCCTATTGAGGGAAGCAATATGTATATGTACGTTAAATATTCGTTTTGAGAAAGGAAGCCAGTGATGAATTTATACAGGAGGAAGAAGAGTGAAGAATTCTGAAAACAATAAAACAACCAACTTTCTGACTATACGATTATTGCAGCTTTAAAAGAGGCGTTAGAAAAGAGAATACCAGAGGAGAATGAGGTCGATGATTAACGGAGAGCTGATTGTAGACAACCGATACCGACGGCACTGGTAAAAGCAAATCTGAAAGAATTATGCGTTGCGAAGCGGCTGCCAAACTGCCGCGCGGATTGTCTGGGCGAGGATGCGGGCGGGCAGTTAAGGTTCGCGTAGGAAAATAGAGGGAGGTGACAAGACTAAAAATGCTAATAAACCGAGAATGCATCGACTGTGAAGAACCAACTAAATTTGTGGTGGGGTTCTATGATGGTCCGAAATGGAATCATGGTTGTCTGTTTGATTGTAAAAACTCGAGCTGTTCGCTCAATCAGATTTTCCGCTTAGCAGAATCTGAGAATATCCAGAAAAGTATGAAGATACAGGAAATCAATGGTAAGCATGGAATGTATGCAGAGAAAATAGCAGCATTGCGGAGAAATTCAAAAATTACAATGATGAAAATGTCGCAGATTGCTAGATGTAGTCCAGCAGAATACAGCGCATACGAGCATGAGCGGAAACCGTTTGATCCAGAAGTGTATAAAAAATGTAAAGCGTATCTGTCGAACATACTTGAAAGAGGAGATGGCGGATGAAAACATATCTAAAAGTAATCAGCACCGGTAGCCAAAACGGAAATTGCTATGCAGTATTTTCAGAGAACGAGATTCTTTTATTGGATTTTGGATGTCGTTACCAGAAAATTTTGGAAAGTATTGATTTTCGTATTTCTGATGTAGTGGGTGGCTTATTGACTCACATTCACGGAGATCATGCCAAATCCTATAAGGAAATCAATCGTTCCGGTATTCCGATATACAGCAACAAGGAGACGGCCGAACAGCTGGGGAATACAAGGATTGCGCTTGAAAAAGAGAAGTTATCGCTTGGTAAGTTTTCAGTGATTCCGTTTTATGTTCCACATGATAATACACCCAATTATGCTTACATGATAACACTTCCAAATGGAGAAAAACTGCTATATGCAACAGACTTTGGGTATTTGCCATATACGTTCAAAAAAACCAAAATCAATCATTTTTTAATTGAGTGTAATCATCTGGACATGGCACCAGATAAAACATCTGGCAAGTATAAGCATAGTATTAAAGGGCATTCTTCGTTATCAACAGTAAAGAAGATCATGCAGATTAACAAATCACCTAATCTGTCAAATGTGATTTTATGTCACTTATCAGAAAGCTGGGGAAATCCAGAAATAATGCAACATGAGATTGAAGCTGTTGTTGGAGATGAAGTGTCTGTGAAAATTGCGCATTCTGGTTTGATTTGCGAATTGTCAGAAATTCCGTTTTAAGACAGAAACATCTTGACAACCACAAATTAACACATGAGGATAAGATACATTTAAGAAAGAGAGGTAACAGAACATTGAACAAAGTAATACTGATGGGAAGATTAACAAGAGATCCGGAAGTCAGATACACTCAGGGAGAAAAGCCAATGGCAATTGCCAGTTTTTCATTGGCGATAGATCGTGCCAACAAGAATAAAGATGGCAATGAACAGACGGCTGATTTTATCAACTGCGTTGCTTTTGGAAAAAACGGAGAATTCGCAGAAAAGTATCTCCATAAAGGAACCAAAGTTATTGTCGAAGGACATATTCAGACTGGTAGCTATACCAATCGTGATGGAAAGAAAGTTTATACCACAGAGGTCTATATTGAGCGTATAGAGTTTGCAGAAAGCAAATTGTCGTCAGAGAACAACGTTCAGAACGAGCAGAGTGCACCTACGGCAACGCCAAATGATGGGTTCATGAACATTCCAGATAACGTGGAAGATGCAGGATTGCCGTTCAACTAAATCGATCAGCAAATTTTCCAGACTCATTTCGGTGGGTCTGGAAGAAAGAGGAATATATGGATTTTTTAGACTTTTTTGCCGGTATTGGAGGATTCCGAAGAGGGATGGAGTTAGCCGGTCATAAATGCGTCGGATTTTGCGAATTTGATAAATTTGCTACAGCTAGTTACACTTCTATGCATTTATTGACAGAAGAACAGAGAAAATATTTAAGCACTCTTCCATTAAATAAACGGCAAAAAGAGATTCTTAAAGAGGAGTATCGAAATGGAGAATGGTATGCAAATGACATTCGCAGAGTGTATGCCGGAGACATTCCAAAAGCAAATTGCTGGTGCTTTGGATTCCCATGTAATGACATATCAGTTGCAGGAAAACAACTCGGATTTCGAGGAAACCGTTCAAGCCTGTTTTTCAGAGTTATGCACCTTATCAGACAGCTCGAAGAAGAAAATAAACCCACTTACCTTTTCATTGAAAACGTTAAAAATCTGCTTAGTGTTAATGGTGGATGGGATTTCGCCAGACTGCTCATTGAAATGGATGAGGGGGGGTATGATGTTGAATGGCAGGTGCTTAACTCCAAAGATTTCGGAGTGCCACAGAACCGGGAAAGATGTTTCATTATCGGACATCTTAGAGGAAGAAGTAGCGCAGAAGTATTTCCTATCGAAGGAGCAGGTGGAGAAAATCGCATTTCAATAATCGGTCATAAAGATGGATACAGAAGAAATACACAAGTATTTTCATTTGATGGAATCGTAGAGACACTTGATACAGGGCAAGGAGGCGGTCGTGGACATCACGTTGCTTTACCGTGTTTCATAGATTTGTGCTACCAGGGCTCTCAAACGACTGATATTGCCCGGTGCTTGACAGCAAGATATTACAAAGGAATGGCGAATCATGCTGGGCAAGACAGTGGAATTGCGATTCCAGTATTAACACCAGATCGAGCAGAAAAACGTCAAAATGGACGTCGGTTCAAAGAGAATGGAGAACCAATGTTTACTTTAACAGCGCAGGATCGGCATGGTGTAGGAATTGGCATTGGAAATCCGATAGAGAAAGATTCTGATGGAATTTTCATCAAAATATCCGAAGAATTGACAGTTTATGCAGTATGGTATGAGAAATACCAATGCTATATTGCCATTCGAAAATTGACGCCAAAAGAATGCTTTAGACTTCAAGGATGGACGGATGATTATTTCGAAAAAGCACAATTTGTGAATTCTGATAGTCAGCTTTATAAGCAGGCTGGAAATGGTGTGACCGTTTCTGTTATCCAAGCGATCGCAGAAAAATTGAAAGAAGGGGATGGTAAAGTTGATAAACAGAGAGAAATACAGAGAACAGATCATAAACACTTCTTTACACCAATTTGATTTTGGAATAAACAACGAAACTGGTCGTTTGTTTGATTGCAGCGAAACGCAGGACTGTGAACATTGTCAATTTAATGCTGCTGATTATTGTTCAGAGTCGAGAAAAGTATGGTTGGGATTGGAATCAGATTCTGATACATCAGATATGGATTGGAATTCAATTCCAATAGATACATTAATTCACATCACAAACAAAGATGGCTTTACAATAGCAAGACATTTTGCGGGTCTGATCGGTGGAAAAGTAACATATTTTGCCGATAGAAGAAATTCGTCCGATTTCAAGGCAATCTATCCAGTGGAAGAGTCTGAAACAGTCAAACTGGAACCAGATAAAGGGATGTAAAGAAAAGGTAATTTAAGTGATGAATAAACCAAATTATAAGCAGATTTACGCCATGAAGGGTAAGCGCGAAAAGCAGATAAAGGTTATCTGCCCCGGCATTCCATACAAAAGTGGAATCTATGTTTTTTATCGCATAGATGAAGCAGGAATCCGGAGAGCCTATTGCGGGCAGGCGGTTTCATTATGCGAACGTTGCGCTTCACATCTTGCGGAGTATGATCATATCGCATTGAGCTTGAAGAAACATGGCTTTCGCAGCACAGAGAATCCGTATGGATGGGCATTGAAATTCAAGGTTTATCCTAAAAACAAACTTGACGAAGAAGAAGTGTCAACTATTAAAGCACTTGCTGATGCAGGCTATCAGATGTACAACGTCACAGCCGGATCTCAAGGAGTTGGAAAGCAGGTAGTAGGGCAGTACAAGTCGCCCAAGAACTATCATCAAGGCATCCAGCAGGGGAAGAAATCTCTTGCCAAGGAACTTTCTGGAATCGCAGAAAAACATCTTGTTATCGGCTTGAAACCAGAAAAGCAGGGGAACAAGGTTTCAGAACGGCAGCTTGAAAAATTTATGAATTTGATTAATGAAGACAATTATTTGACAGGAAAGGAATAACGAATGCCCGGTAAACCGGGTTGGTGAGTAGTGAACGGCGGTGACGCACCGAAAAATTTCAACACCGTGGCCATAAGGCTTTCGCCGGAAACCGCGTAGGTCGTATAAGGGCAAACGAATGGTGATCCACGATACAGCATTTGTAGCGTGGTGTTATGACAAAAAAAGTGTGTTGGGTTTCGGCAGGAATAAGCAGTTTTATGGCAGGATATCTTGCAGGTGATGTAGATGAGTGGATCTACATAGACATTAAAGATCAGCACCCAGATAGTTTAAGATTCATTAAAGATTGTGAATCAGCCATTGGGAAACCAATTCAAGTGTTGCGTTCCAATGAATACACTTGCGTGGATGATTGTGTGAGAGCATTTGGAGGATTCAGAAATCCAGGAAATGGATTTGCACCGTGTACCAATTGGCTGAAGAAGCGTGTCAGAAAGGAGTGGGAAAATAGAAACAAGGATTATGAACTGATTTATGTATGGGGGGTCGATTTTAAAGAAAAATCAAGAGCGGAACGCACGGTTGAATCGAATCCGCAGGCTAGACATGAATTTCCGCTTATAGATAGGAATCTGTCAAAAGAAGAAGTTCATGGACTATTCGAGAGAACATTCCCATTCAAACGCCCTTTTATGTATGAATTGGGATATCCGAACAACAACTGCCTCGGCTGCACGAAAGGAGGCATGGGATATTGGAATAAGATCAGAAAAGATTTTCCAGATGTTTTCAAAAGTAGATCCGAATTAGAATGATTGGTCGGACATTCTATTTTGAAAGACAGTAAGGGATCTCCTATTTACTTGGATGAACTGGATCCAAACAGAGGAAACATGAATACAGAAGTTTTCCCAGAATGTGGGATTATGTGCTATTTGAACTCATAAAACACTTGACAGCCACAAATTTACACATGAAGATATAAATACTTCAAACAATCTCAGCTATGAGTAATAGCGATTTTTTATTCAGACGTTCGGCAGTTCTGTCGAAAAATTCCAAAATTCAATACTTTAGAAAGGAACCGAACCTCCGGCCGGGGTGACGATATATCGGGTTCCTTGAAACGAATGAATTACAAAGAATTTTTACAAAATAAACGATTTGTATTGGAAAGCAGCGGTTTTGATATTGCTAAGGATCAACTTAATTCAATGTTATATGACTTTCAGAAAGATATTGTCAGGTGGGCGCTAAAAAAAGGCAAAGCGTGCATTTTTGCTGACTGCGGATTAGGTAAAACTCCAATGCAGTTATCATGGGCGCACCAAGTTCATAAACATACTGGTGGAAAAATTCTAATTTTAGCCCCATTGGCAGTAGCAAGTCAAACCAGAAGAGAGGCTGAGAAGTTTGGGTATTCAGCCAAGGTTGTAGATCAACAATCTGATTGTATTGATGGAATCAATATCACTAATTACGAAAAATTGGATAGATTCGTAGCAAACGAATTTGTTGGAATCGTTTTAGATGAAAGTAGTATTTTGAAATCATACAGCGGAAAGGTTAGAACAGCAATCATTCAGAACTTTCATGATATTCCATATAAATTAGCGTGTACAGCGACACCGGCTCCAAATGATTATATGGAATTAGGAAATCATTCAGAGTTTTGTGGAGTAATGACACGACCAGAAATGTTATCCATGTTTTTCGTGCATGATGGAGGTGAAACATCAAAATGGAGATTGAAAGGTCATGCAGAAGATGTTTTCTGGCAG
>ERZ772870.866-NODE-866-length-27552-cov-33.696767_pt1 | contig 27552 bp, 17 predicted proteins | sample MGYA00511376_ERZ772870 | MGnify/ENA primary metagenome ERZ772870 (study PRJEB29015, sample SAMEA2737719) | human gut metagenome | biome: human gut; feature: human-associated habitat; material: faeces | place: China | collected 2012 ... | reverse complement strand
TGTAGGCATAGCGTCCGATTATCGCAATGGACGCCAGGTTGACCAAAGCCATCAGTGCCATGAAGAGATCGGCGAGATTCCACACCAAACCCAGTTCGGTCACGCTGCCGATGAAAGCCATCAGCACCACCAGAGCACGGAAAATCCACAGCGCCGCCGGATGCTTGCTGATAAAGCCCATGTTCATTTCACCGTAGAAGTAGTTGCCGATGATGGAGCTAAACGCAAAGAAAAGCACCACGACCGTGATGAAATGGTTCATCCAGGAACCGATCTCGGAGGAAAGCATGTGCTGGATGAGTTCGATGCCGGTGAGCCCTGATTCCTTCCAGCCCGGCACGATCAGAACGATCATGGCCGAAGCCGTACAGACAACCATGGTGTCGAAGTAAACGCCGAGCGCCTGAACCAGCCCCTGCTTGACCGGATGTGTAGCATCGGCCGCAGCGGCAGCGTTCGGAACGGCACCCATACCGGCTTCGTTCGAGAAGAGACCACGCTTGATGCCGGTCATCACGATCATGCCGAACGTCGCACCGTAGGCGGCGTCGAAGTCGAACGCGTTCGTGACGATTTCATAGAGCACGCGCGGGTACTGATCGATGTGCATGCAGGTAAAGAAGATCGCGACCATCAGGTAGGCGCCAGCCATGAAAGGCACCATCACGCCCACGACGCGGGCGATGCGAGTCAGACCACCGAAGATGATGAGTGCCGTGAGAACTGCAACCGTAAGCCCCGTGGCAAAGGTCGAAACACCCCAGCTCGTCTGCACGGACAAGGCCATCGTGTTTGCCTGAACCGAATTGAAGATCAGGCCGTAGGTCACCGAGATCAAGACCGCAAAGAGGCCCGCAAGATGGACTTGTACACACAATATGCCATTGCAGTAGCCAAAGAAGCGGTAGGTGACTCTGGGCTTGACGTCGAAAATGAGGATTTAAACAGAATCGGTGTCATCTTCGGCGCCGGTATCGGTGGCATCCGTACATTCGAAGAAGAGGCGGGCAACTATGCCCTGACCGGTAAGGAAAACGGCCCCAAATTCAATCCGTTCTTCATCCCCAAGATGATTTCGGACATTGCTGCCGGACAAATTTCCATCATGTATGGTTTCCATGGTCCCAACTACGCAACTTGTTCTGCATGTGCCACTTCCACAAATGCCATTGCCGATGCGTTTAACCTCATCCGTTTGGGTAAGGCAAATGTTATCGTGTCCGGTGGTTCGGAAGCTGCCATCGCCGCTTGCGGTGTAGGTGGTTTCAATGCCATGCATGCATTGTCAACCCGCAATGATTCTCCCGAAACTGCATCCCGTCCGTTCAGCGCAAGCCGTGACGGATTCATCATGGGTGAAGGTGGCGGTTGTCTCGTTCTCGAGGAACTGGAACACGCCAAGGCACGCGGTGCCAAAATCTATGCGGAAGTTGCCGGCGTAGGAATGTCTGCCGACGCTCATCACCTGACAGCCTCTCACCCCGAAGGTTTGGGAGCCAAGTTAGTGATGCTGAATGCGTTGGAAGATGCAGAAATGAAACCCGAAGAAGTAGATTATATCAATGTTCACGGTACATCTACTCCCGTAGGTGATATTTCGGAAGCAAAAGCAATCAAAGAGGTATTCGGACAGCATGCGTATGAGTTGAACATCAGTTCGACAAAATCCATGACCGGTCACTTGCTGGGCGCTGCCGGTGCGGTAGAATCCATTGCAAGCATCCTCGCCATCAAGAATGGCATTGTTCCTCCGACCATCAACCACGAAGAGGGTGATAACGACGAAAACATCGACTATGGCCTGAACTTCACGTTCAACAAAGCACAAAAGCGCGAAGTGAACGTAGCTTTGTCCAATACTTTTGGATTCGGTGGTCATAATGCGTGTGTCATTTTCAAGAAATACGCAGAATAATAAGGTCGTGTTACGTAACCAAATAGATAAAATAAGGCTCTTGTTCCGCAAGGATAGAGAGTCTTATTTTTGTTTTTACAGAATTCTCGGCTTCTTTCCACGTGACATCAAGGTCTATCAGCAGGCTTTGCTGCATAAATCCATCTCCATGCGCTCCGAAAAAGGACGTCCCATCAACAACGAACGGCTGGAATTCTTGGGCGATGCTATCCTCGACGCCATTGTAGGAGATATTGTCTACCGCCATTTCGAAGGACGCCGCGAAGGTTTCCTTACCAATACCCGTTCCAAAATTGTACAGCGGGAAACACTCAACAAACTGGCCGTGGAAATCGGACTGGACAAACTGGTGAAATACTCCACCCGCTCCTCATCCCACAACAGCTACATGTACGGCAATGCATTCGAAGCCTTCATCGGCGCCATTTATCTGGACCAGGGCTACGACCGCTGCAAGCAGTTCATGGAAGAGAAGATTTTCAAAAACTATATCGACCTCGACAAGATGTCTCGCAAAGAGGTCAACTTCAAGTCAAAACTCATCGAATGGAGCCAGAAGAACAAAATGGAGGTGTCATTCGAGCTTATCGAGCAGTTTCTCGACGAAGAATACAATCCGATGTTCCACACCGAAGTCCGCATCGAAGGGATATCGGCAGGTACCGGCACCGGTTATTCCAAGAAGGAGTCGCAACAAAATGCGGCACAGATGGCATTGAAAAAAATTAAGGATGCCGCTTTCAAGGAGGAAGTCCAGGCAGCCAAGGAGCGGAGCCATGCAACAGAAACCGCCACAGAAGAAAATCCCATGGCAGAAGCTGTTGAAGAATCCTCACAAGAAAAATTAGCCGAAACAGATTCCCATCCTGCGCCCCTGGACAACTAAGTCATTGTCTTCCGTCACCAGCTTCAACTTGCCCGCAATCTCCTCCAGCGGTGCAGAAGCTATTTCATTTCCCTTTAAGGTAATCATCCGCCCGAACTGCCCGTTGGCAATCAGTTCCGTGGCATGTCCGCCCATACGTGTGGAAAGGTTACGGTCAAAAGGTGTGGGTGAGCCGCCTCGCTGAATATAACCCAACACAGTCTCACGGGTCTCGATACCCGTCTCATACTCTATCTCCTGAGCGATATACTCGGCGGCACGCTTCCGCCCGTCCGTCTGTATACCTTCGGCTACCACCACGATGGAGTAAGGCTTTCCTTTCTTCAGCCGATTCAGAATCGTTTCTCCGATACGGTGGATATTATAGGGAATCTCCGGAATCAGAATCACGTCACCACCGCCTGCCATACCGGAGTATAAGGCTATCCAACCTGCCTTGTGCCCCATCACCTCAATCACCATCACCCGTTTGTGCGAGCTGGCCGTGCTGTGCAACCGGTCGATGGCATCCGTAGCAATGCTGACGGCAGAATCGAATCCGAAGGAGAAATCAGTTCCCCAAATATCGTTGTCTATGGTTTTAGGTACAGACACAATGTTCAGCCCCATAGCAGAGAGTTTGGCGGCTGTCTTCTGCGTACCGTTCCCGCCGATACAGACTACACAATCAAGCCCCATCTCTTCGATATTCCGCGCTATCAGTGCCGGTTTGTCCACGCCGGACATCACGCCGTTCTTCTTAAAGGGCTTCTCGCGCGAAGTACCGAGCATCGTACCTCCCAAGTTCAGCAAACCAGATAAGGACTTTTCGGTAAACGACTCCACATCCTTGGTCAGCAGCCCCTGAAAACCGCTGTGAATGCCAATTACCTCCATTCCATAATGGTTGATAGCTGTTTTGCATACACCGCGAATGGTAGCGTTGATGCCGGGACAGTCGCCTCCTGAAGTCAAAATACCTATTCTCATGATATTTTTGTTTGAATTATTGTTCTATAGGTCCGTAAAGATAGAAAAAAAAGAGAAAAAAGATAGAGATGCCGATAAATAAGATTATTTTTGCGGTTTAAAATAAGATTTCACAAAGAACGATGAATATTACAAAGTTTCTGAATAAGGTATATTTTGCTCCCCGTCTGAAAGAAATCGAACAATACACCAGCCATGCCGGTGAATTGCAACAGCTTGTACTGCAGCGCCTCGTCCGGACAGCGGCAAACACGGAATGGGGAAAGAAGCATGACTATGCCTCTATCCGTACTTATGAAGATTTCAAGAAGCGCCTTCCCATACAAACTTACGAAGAAGTAAAACCTTATGTAACCCGCCTGCGTGCCGGTGAGCAAAATCTGCTTTGGCCTTCGGAAATACGTTGGTTTGCCAAATCATCGGGTACCACCAACGACAAGAGCAAGTTCCTGCCCGTCAGCCGGGAGTCCTTGCACGACACGCATTACAAGGGAGGCCGGGATGCCGTTGCCATCTATCTGGGACAGAATCCCGAAAGTCGCTTCTTTTCCGGTAAAGGGCTTATCCTTGGAGGCAGCCACGCTCCCAACCTGAACACCAACCACAGTCTTGTAGGCGACCTCTCCGCCATCCTCATAGAAAATATCAACCCACTGGTAAACTTTGTCCGCGTACCCAGCAAGCAGACAGCCTTGATGGAGCACTTCGAGCCCAAAATGGAGGCCATTGCCCGCGAAACCATCCATGCAAATGTAAGCAACCTTTCCGGTGTACCGTCCTGGATGCTTGTACTCATCAAACATATACTGGAAAAGACGGGAAAGCAGAGCCTCGAAGAGATATGGCCCAACCTGGAGGTATTCTTCCACGGCGGCGTTGCCTTCACTCCCTACCGCGAGCAATACAAAGACGTGATCCGCAGCAGCAAGATGCATTATGTAGAGACTTATAACGCCTCCGAAGGCTACTTCGGCACGCAGAACGACCCTGCCGACCCTGCCATGTTGCTGATGATTGACTACGGTATCTTCTACGAGTTCATCCCGCTTGAAGATGTAGGCAAGGAGAATCCGCGTACCTTCTGCCTCGAGGAGGTGGAGCTGAACAAAAACTACGCCATGGTAATCTCCACTTCTGCCGGTTTGTGGCGATATATGATTGGAGATACGGTGAAGTTCACATCGAAGAACCCCTATAAGTTCGTCATCACCGGACGTACCAAGCACTTTATCAACGCGTTCGGCGAAGAACTGATTGTGGATAACGCGGAAAGAGGACTTGCCAGGGCATGTGCCGAGACCGGTGCACAAGTAGTAGATTACTCTGCTGCTCCCGTGTTTATGGACAAGCATGCCAAATGCCGCCACCAGTGGCTGATAGAGTTTGCACAAATGCCGGACAGCCTGGAGAAGTTCGCCAAAGTATTGGACGATACCCTGAAAGAGGTGAACTCCGACTACGAGGCTAAAAGGCAGAATAATCTGGCGCTGCAACCGCTGGAAATCATCGTTGCCCGCCCCAACCTCTTCCATGACTGGCTGGATAGCAAGGGGAAACTCGGCGGACAGCATAAGGTGCCCCGGCTCAGCAACACGAGGGAGTATATAGAGGAAATGCTGGAACTAAACCGGTAAATTACTATATCATAAAAATCAAGCGCGGATTACGCAAATTACGCGGATAAATTAATAAATCCATGTAATCTGCGTAATCCGCGTTTTACAAATCAGTCAGTACGTTTTGACTTTACTTTTTCATTTCAACAATCAGCCTCAAGGATTAGAAATTATATGCCAGCCCAATTCCCAGCACTTCCTTAAACTGCACCTTGGCGCCCTTCTTCACTCCATTGTCATCAAACGTTTTCACATCATTGTCATACTTCAGAGTTGTATTGATGGTAGCCGACAATACTTTATTGATTTTCATGCTGATAAGTACATCCCAATTCACATCTATGTTTCCAAAATCTTTGCTGTAAGGAGTAAAGAAATCAGCCGTAGTAATCAGATTCACATTCTCCATCACGGGCAATTCAGCACGGGCTTTCACAAAAGCGCCACCCTCTATCTTGAAGTGGTCACCCGGGTCTACACCAAAAGCACCCAAATCGGAAAGATAGTCATCAGTCACGAAAGTCATCTTGGTGGAAACGGGTGAAAGCAGTAGAGAATAGTTACTCTTAGGCCTCCATTCCATACCCAGGGCGATATTCGAATAGGCAGGAGCAAAGAAATTGGAAATCTGGTGCTCTTTGTCGGGATAGTCATATCCTTTGGCAAACTGGGTATTCAAATCACCCATCAGTGTATAGAACCAGACGTTGTCTGTAGAATATCCCAACTGAGTGGAAAGCCCTATTTTATCACTACTTTTCCTCATCCCCTGAGATTTGGTTTTCGACAAGCCATAGTCCAGCACCATGTTGGTGACCCAGAGCCAGTTTCCTTTCTTGTGTGTCAGTGATGCATTCAAGTAGGCATTTCCAGCAATGGAATTCTCACCTCCTGCCGACCAGTTGGCCATGGCAGTCTGTGACATATTAAGACCAGTCACTCCTTTCAATACCCAAGCTCCCTCCTGATAACCTTTATCATCCGTCTGAGCATAAGTTATGGTTGCTAAAGCAGCAAACAACATTACAATATATATCCTTTTCATATTACAGTTCGTTTTAAAAGTTTCTCATAAAAAGACGTCTCATAAAATTAACAACATTTACTATCTTTTGTTCGAGAAGCTATAAAACGAATGTAAGGTTCAGAGAATAATTCCACCGCCCAACAAGTATCCGTCCTTATCATAGAAAGCCGCTGCCTGCCCGGGTGCAATGGATTCCAGCGGCTCTATCAGACGGACACGTAACAGACCTTCCACCGTAAGAGTCACCCTGCACCGGTTTGCCTGCTTACGGTAGCGTATCTTCACAATAACCTCGTTTGCACCCAGCACACGACTATTCTCCACCAGGTTCCAGTCTCCCAGCCACATTTCCTGCCTGTAGAGGGAAGAGAGCGGAGCTAAAACGACTTCATTGCTTTCCACTCTTGTCTCTTTCACAAAAACAGCCTTGTTCAGATGGATACCCAAGCCCCTACGTTGCCCTACGGTATAAAACGGATAGCCCTCATGCCATCCTAAGAAATTCCCCTTTTCATCGACGAATCTACCTTTACCGGGTAATAGTGTTTCGGGGACTTCACACTTTAAAAAGGAACGGTAATCCAAAGGACAAAAGCACACCCCTATACTGTCTTTCTTCGCAGCCACCTGTCCGAAACCACGCTCCGCCGCATACGAGCGCGCCTCATTTTTCGTAATATCTCCCATCGGAAGCAACATACGCTGCAGGATGTCCTGCTTCAATCCCCACAGAAAGAAAGTCTGGTCTTTGTCCTTATCTGCGGCAGGAGCTATATAATACTTTCCTCCGGACAAGACTTTACGCACATAATGTCCGGTAGAAATCCAATAAATCCCCTTTTCATCGGCTATTTTAGCCAACAGCGCCCACTTCAGCTCATTATTGCAGACCGTGCAAGGAACGGGAGTACGCCCCCTTAGATACTCTTCCACAAAATAGCGGATAATACGCGAACGGAAAAGCTCGCGTGCATCATAGGTAATGTGTTTCATCCCCAGCTTCAGGGCCAGAGCCCGTGCATCTTCCAAATACCCGGTCTCATCTCCTGCCTCATAGAAACGGAAAGTCACGCCAGTCACCTCATAACCGGCTTCCTGCAACCTTATGGCGGCCACGGAACTATCCGTGCCGCCACTCATGCCAAGCAATACACGTTTATCTGACTTCATGGATACAAAAGTAATAAACGAAGGTGAAATCCGTTGCATTTACTCTTATAAAACAGAATATCATTATAGATTTTCACAGATTTATTATACCTTTGTACTCCTAAAAGAACTAATAATCAACTGTTATGGAACATCAACTGACCATTTACAACACTTTAAATAGAAAAAAAGAGCTGTTCGTACCGCTGCATGCACCGCATGTAGGCATGTATGTCTGCGGACCGACCGTGTACGGTGACCCGCACTTGGGACATGCACGCCCTGCCATCACTTTCGACCTGCTGTTCCGCTACCTGACGCACATCGGCTACAAGGTGCGCTATGTCCGCAACATTACCGACGTGGGCCATCTGGAGCACGATGCCGACGAAGGTGAAGACAAGATTGCGAAAAAAGCCCGTCTGGAACAACTGGAACCAATGGAAGTGGCACAGTACTACATCAACCGCTATCATAAGGCGATGGATGCATTGAATGTGCTGTCTCCCAGTATCGAGCCACATGCCAGCGGCCACATCATCGAACAGATAGAACTTGTAAAGGAGATATTGAAGAACGGATATGCCTACGAAAGTGAAGGTTCCGTTTATTTCGATGTAGAAAAATACAATAAGGACCATCACTACGGCAAGCTCTCCGGACGCAACCTGGATGATGTTCTCAACACCACCCGCGAACTGGACGGACAGAGCGAGAAGCACAACCCCGCAGACTTTGCCCTCTGGAAATGTGCGCAACCGGAACACATCATGCGTTGGCCTTCCCCGTGGAGCGACGGCTTCCCCGGCTGGCACGCCGAATGTACAGCCATGGGAAAGAAATACTTGGGCGAGCACTTCGACATTCATGGTGGCGGCATGGACCTTATCTTCCCGCATCACGAATGCGAGATTGCACAATCCGTAGCTTCCCAAGGGGAAGATATGGTACATTATTGGATGCACAACAACATGCTGACCGTGAACGGACAGAAAATGGGTAAGTCTTACGGTAACTTCATCACATTGGAAGAGCTCTTCAAAGGCACACACCCCATGCTGGAGCAAGCCTACAGCCCAATGACCATCCGCTTCTTCACCCTGCAAGCCCACTACCGCAGTACGGTAGACTTCAGCAACGAAGCTCTGCAAGCCGCCGAAAAGGGATTGGCAAGACTGATGGATGCTGTACATGGACTGGACAAGATTACCCCTGCTGCAACCTCCACCATAGACGTGAAATCCCTGCGTGCCAAGTGTTACGAAGCCATGAATGATGACTTGAACTCACCGATTGTCATCGCCCACCTCTTCGACGGCGCCAAGATGGTAAACAATATCCTAGCTGGAAACGATTCCATCACAGCCGAAGACCTGAAAGAATTGAAGGAAACCTTCCACCTCTTCTGCTTCGACATCTTAGGATTACAAGAAGACAACGCCTCCAACGAAGAGCGTGAAGCTGCCTTCGGCAAGGTAGTGGACATGCTATTGGAAGAGCGTTCAAAGGCAAAAGCCAACAAAGATTGGGCTACATCCGACAAAATCCGCAATGAACTCACCGCGCTCGGTTTCGAGATTAAGGACGGTAAGGACGGAAGCGAATGGAAGCTGAATAAATAACGAAGGTATCATAACTCACCACAGAATCATACAGATTGGGGTAAGTTTTAGACAGAAGAACAAAAGAACATATTTCTCTCTCTTGTTCTTCTGTTCTTTTAACTGAAAAATAAAATCTGTATAATCCTATGGTGATTGTGTATTTTGATACATCCCTGTTAGAATACGAATCCGAACCCGGCATACCACCCTACTTTCTTCGTCTGGTTGGACCAATTCAATTGTATCTCCACTGGTCCCAGAAAACTCTTGTACATATAGCCGATGCCTACCCCTGCCATATCAACCGATTCGGAAGAGTCAAGAATCTGATGAAACTTCCCGGAGTTTCGCCCATAACTGCCCATCACTGATATATACTGGTTTTTCAAGATACGCTGTCTGAGGTTCAGCCCTGCAACCAGCAATGCGGCTTGTGACAGTTCCGCACGGTTGATGCCCGTAAACGGTATCTGCTGTGGCATATAGCGCCCCGGTATGGTCCCCCCCACCATATTGATGATGGCAAAAGGATAATTATCGCTTCCGGACAATACGCGTCCATAAAACGAAGGAGTGACAGTGAGCTTACTCGACGGAGAGAAACATCCCTGCCAACGGGCATCGAAAACAGAAATAGGATTGTTGTCTTTATACTGGAAGAGGTTATCCGTATAGAGATGGTAGGATACCGCCCACGACATGCCTTTTGTAGGGGCGCTCCTCTCATTCAAGTTGTTGAACACAAGTCCGGCAAAGTAACTGAATAAGGACGAATTCTCAAACAGTGCCGAAGCCAACGGGTCGAGCGACAGCAAATCATGATAGTGGTAGTAATCAAAGTCAATGCCCAAACTGACCTGGATATTGTTCCAGTCCTTCGCCGCCCCCATACGGACCAGCTGATGTGTAAAAGTCAAATCCAGCGTCAGTTTGCCTTCATTATAAATATTCATATCTTTATAGTCGAACTGATAGGCAAGTCCTGCCTGCCATCCACCGTCCCACTGATAACTATATCCGAGTCGTGCCAGTGTACGCTTGCCCAGACGGGCGGTGAGGCTGGCCAGCGACTCCCGCTGCCGGCCGAAATAGAAGTCCGTATTTGCCTGCAACGCCGCCAGTTCTTCCGTATCAAAACGAAAACCGACATTCAGCTTGTTCTCCCGTACAGCAGGGGCGGCTATTTGGGAATCAACGGGAATCTCCCTATCAACAGCCGCGCCGGGCAAGCGGAAAGGTCCCGGGCGGCGAGGCTGATAATCTTCTGCAAGTCCCAGCTTCCGTTTCAGGGCAATCAGTCCGTCCCAACTGTCCATGGCAGCACGCTCTCCCCGCACCATCAAAGTGTCGATGGCCTCTTTGGTGAAACTTGCAGCCGAATAGCCGGTGACATCCACCTTTATCAACACGTCGGTATTACGCAGATTCTCACGGTATTTCTTCTCTCCTTGCAGATTAATGATTTGCCCGAAGATGTCTTTCACCGATTTCAGCTCGGAAGCCTTAAGCAGCGGACTCTGCACATCCACCCCGATAATGTAGTCGGCCCCCATGGCAAGCGCCACATCTACCGGATAGTTATTCACCATTCCACCGTCCACCAACACCATTCCATCCAGGTCTACCGGAGCAAACACACCGGAAATGGACATGCTGGAACGCATGGAAGTGGCCAGTATTCCCTCATGGAACACTACTTCGCTGCCATTCACCAGATTTTCCGACACGCAGGCAAACGGAATAGGAAGACGGCTAAAATCCACAGAATCCTGGTAACCTTCTGTCAATGTGGAGAACAAACGTGCCAGGTTCTTCCCTTTTATGATACCCGCATCCGAAACAGCGGCAGATTTCAAAGAAAACGGAATGGAGAGTACATAGCGCTCCGACTTCAACCGGTCATCCAGCAACACATCCTTAGGATTGGGGGCATCCGAGAGCAAGAATTTCCAGTTCTGGGCATTCACCATACTGTCCAATTGCTGTGGGGTATATCCGATAGAATACAAACCGCCCACAATGGCCCCCATACTAGTGCCCACCACATAATCTATAGGGATACCCGCTTCTTCAATTACTTTCAGAGCACCGATATGCGCCGTCCCTTTGGCGCCACCCCCACTGAGTACGACAGCCACTTTCGGACGCCCGGACGCCCAAAGGACCATCGGCAAAAACAACAAACAAGCCCATAGTCTATACTTCATCTCCATCATTTACTTAATACGTATTGGTAATTTATTCCACTCTGAATCAAACAACCCGCTCCGACAAATAGTTCACTATCAGTCGAAGCGGGTCGCAAAAAACGTTCAAGCAATTTATGGAGGATTATCTATAACCCATTTCCAATCAATAAGGTATCATATCCTTCAAGATACCTTCCTTATACCAAGGATCATCAATTTCTTTCAACACTTTGCCCATCTCTGCGCAAAGGTCTTTTACGACTTCTTGGTTTTCTTCCAAAGAAAGGTTATTCATCTGATACGGGTCCTTTTCATCGTCAAACAACAAACTTTTGACCAGCTTATGGTTTTCGCGGTCAATGTAGAGCGCCAGCGTGTAGCGCGCCGATTTAAAGCCGCGCGACGAAGGGAAGTAGGAACGGACCATACCTTCCGCATCCTTCTCACCGTCCAGGTTCTGGATGTAGAGAGCGCCGGTGGGACGTACAATATCCGCCTTTTCATCGAAGAAAAGCGGTGCATAGTTGCGTCCCTGCACCTCGGCCGGAATGGAGTCGGCAAGACCGGCAAGACCCAACAAGGTAGGCATGATGTCCGGCGAGGAAAGCATCAAGTCGTCCACGCGGGGCTTAATCTTATCGGGAAAACGCACCAGGAAAGGAACGTTCATGGACTCGGAGTACGGGGAATTCTTCGGGTCTTCCGTATGCTGGCTGCACATGGTCTCTCCATGGTCGGAGGCAAACACGACAATGGTATTCTTGTCCAGTCCGAGTTCCTTCAAGGCATCGAGTATCTGACCGAAAGCACGGTCGACACCCGTCACAGAAGCAAAGTAGTAGCGTGCACTCTCTGCCTTGAGCATCTTGGAGTCGGCATTCGGACGGACGAGCAAGCTGTCCAGAGGCTGGTTTTTATAGAGATTGAAATCTTCCTCCATACAGTCGTCCAAAGAACGGTACGGACTATGGGGAGGATTCATGCCTACCATAATGAAGAAAGGTTTCTTCGGGTCGCGTACATTCCCCTCGTTCTTCAGATAAGACACCACCTTGCCCGATTCGTGTAACGGTGACCACTCGCGCGGGTCGTGGCGACGGCCTTCCGTATCCCAGTAATGCGGATTCTTGTGTTCGTCAAAGGTACCGTAAGAATACCAGTAATTGAACCCATGACGACGTTCTTTCGGCGTATAGGCATCCCATGCAGGTACACGGTCTTCCACATACTGTCCGGGACGTTCGGGGTCGTTGGGGGTAGGAAAGTCGGCATGCAGTTTGCCAAAGTAGGCACAGTCATATCCGGCATTGCAGAAAACATCACTCACACACACAGCATCCTCACGCAGGGAGCTGATGGGACGGCTCGAATTGCAATTCAATGGAATACCACTCTTATTAGGATACATTCCCGTCAACAGAGAACCACGGTGGGGACTGCTCAACGGGCAGTTGCTCATGGCAGATGTCAATACCACCGACTCCCGGGCAAAATCATTCAAGCGTGGGGTATGCACCGGGTCATTCCGAAAGTTCACTTTCTCGCGAAAACCTTCCTGGCCCCAGAACTCCATCGCCTGGTTACGGTATTGGTCGGGAAAAACGTAAATGACATTCGGCTGGACGGATTGTTCCGCCTGCGGGGCTTTACAGCCCTGCAAGGCGAACAAACCTAAACCACCTAACAAAATATTTAATTGAGTTTTCATTTTTCCAAGTCTCTTTTACGCATCAATCCTTCCAGGAAGTAATAGTCGGCATAATTCAGCGGTACATCAATCTCCGCACCGTGAGGAATACTGCCCACAGAGTGCATCAGGATGAAGTTGCCGTTGGTACCCACCTTGGCACGGTAGGAAGGAGAAGCGAGGCTTTCCATAATCCGGTCGGCGGTTTCCTTGTATCCCTTATCCGGCAGATAAGTACTCAGCTCGTAAAGGGCGGACGCCGTGCAGGCAGCTGCCGAAGCATCGCGAGGTTCATTCGGGATATTGGGAGCATCGAAATCCCAGTAGGGAACCAAGTCTTCCGGAAGATTCTTGTTGTTGAAGATAAAGTTGTAGACCTTTTCAGCCTGCTCCAGGTATTTGGCATCGTGTGTATAGCGATAGCACATGGTATAGCCGTACAAGGCCCACGCTTGTCCACGTGCCCAAGCAGACTCGTCGGCATAGCCTTGTGCAGTCTGTCTCTTACGGACTTCACCGGTTTCGGGGTCATAATCCACCACATGATAGCAGCTGTTGTCCTCACGGAAATGGTTAGCCATAGTCGTATCGGCATGCTTCCGGGCTATGTTATAGAAAGTGGAGTCGCCGGACAGCCTGGAAGCTTCGAACAGCAGTTCGAGGTTCATCATATTATCAATGATAACGGGACATTTCCAGCCACGTTCAGCCTGCCACCCCTTGTCTGCATCCCATGACTGAAGTACGCCTGCTGCAGGGCGGAAACGGGTAGACAATGATTTGGCTGTCTGTATGATGACCGGCTTGTACTCCTCCTTACCCGCAAAACGGTATCCGTTCAGGTAGCTGCTGCCAATCATAAAGCCCACATCATGGTGCCAGGTAAGGTATTGTACCGAATCCAAATCCTCGGTATACTTCTCTGCCAGCGGCAGCCACTTCTGGTCACCGGTCAACTCGTACATATGCCAGATATTACCGGGGAAGAAGCCGGAACACCAATCGTCGATAGGTACATAGACAATGTTCCCATCCTTATCAATGGTACGGGGATTAAGGATTTTACCGGATTTTTCGATAATGTCTGTCTGAATTGTCTCCTGAGCCACAGCATTATCAATGTTTTCTTGGATAAAGTTGCTTTCAGCCTGCTTTTGCCCTGCGCAACCTGCCAATACAAGGAGGGAGATTCCCAATGTAGTGAGGACTGTTTTCATAATAAGGGATTTATTTATTAAGAGTTTATGATTTTTCCTGCTGCAAAAGTAGAGCAAGTGTACAGATTTGACCCGCCTAAATAATTCAATTAATGGCTAAAATCGTTACTTTTGCGTCCGGAAGCACATATTTTCCACCCATTAATCATTAATCACTAAACATTAATCATTACTCCCCATGACCGCACAAGAGTTTTTTAAGAACGACCGCTTCGCCACGAATGCAGGTGTAGAACTGATAGAAATAAAGGAAGGATACAGCAAGGCACGCCTGGTTATCACGGCAGAGCATCTCAATGCAGGAGGCCGTACGCAAGGAGGGGCCATCTTCACCCTTGCCGACCTGGCACTGGCAGCAGCAGCCAACTCCCACGGAACATTGGCCTTCTCTCTTTCGTCCAATATCACCTTCCTGCGCAGCAGCGGACCGGGCGATGTACTGTATGCCGAAGCACGCGAACGCTACATCGGCCGCACCACCGGATATTACCAGATCGACGTCACCAACCAGGAGGGAAAACTGATTGCCACTTTCGAATCCAGTGTATTTAGAAAAGGGGATAACATCACTTTTTCCTTACCACAGACGTCATCGGATAGCGGTTGCCCCGGACACTCTTGAAGAATGCCTTGGCCGAACCGAAATTCAAATACATGTCCAAGCGAATGGGAAGGTGGTTCTTATCATCGGATACGAAGAAGGTGATGACCTCCTTCTCCTTACCTTTCTTGTACTCTACGAAAGAGAATACCAAGCAGCGGTAAACGGTGTCGTTATTCGCCTTGACCTCCTCCTTGCCGCGGTAAATCAACGTCTGCTCTTCCACCCTGCGTCCTGTGGCCATGGGAAAGAGTATCTTCTGCCCTACCTTGTAGTCTTTAGGGTCATAAGAGCGCGCCTGCGCCAAAATGCTCAACATATCGAAGATACAGCGACTATCACTGTATTCCATCTCCTGAGCCTCACGCACGGGATTGTGCCAGGTGCGTCTCTGCTTTACATTCGCCAGTCCGTCCGAGTAGGAGAACCAAGCCTCGTCCACCGTATGGCGGCTTCCCTCCTCTGCCGCTTTACGGAAGTAGAGCGGCTCCAACCTATCGCTGACATAACAAGTCAACGTATCACGCATCTTGAAGAAAAAATCGGTCTTTTTACTGCCTACACAAAGCAAGTTAAAGCGAAATGCAGGCTCGGAATGGTAAGTCGTGGCATTGGTAGTGAGGCTTGCCAGACCCACCTTCTTCCAAATGAACTTCCAATTGAAATATAAATCGTACATGACATGCTCGCCCGACTGGAAAGCTTCATTCTTTGCAGTACATTGGGCCTGAACAGACTGGGAGGTTCCCAAACAGACCGCTCCCACCATTAATAGAATGAACAATTGCTTCCGCCTAATAGCTATGGCCTCTACCACTGTTGCGGCTGCTATTGCCACTGCGGTTATTTTTGTTCCTGTTTTGCTTTTTCTTGTCTTCATCTGGTTTTTGTTTTTTTAGTTCGTCCGGCTTCTGCCTATCCAGGGACTTGGCCTTAATATCCCATTCCTGGGTCAAATCAAAGTTCGCTTTAAGCTCCAGAACCATCGGATAATAGTAAACCATTTCAGGCTGGCGCTTCTCGGCGTAGTTTCCCGTATCCCAGACGCCATTCCCATTCGTATCATTTATCAGCCGCGCTCCATATTTGCCCGGATTGAGGAAATAGAAATCGGCTTTCCCATCCACCACCGGCACCGTGCGCAGCACTTTGTCCTGACCGTCCAGTAGTTCCACAAAAGCCAGAGAGTCCGCTCCATGCACATTAAAGAATATCTGCCCGTACTCTTCCAGCTTCTTGGCCTTGAAGTCCTTCTTTATCTTGTCGGAGAACAACCCGTACAACCCGCGTATGGCAGCAGAATCCACTTCAAATGTATAGCTTTCGCCGGGTGCCCATTCGGCAAACAGATTATAACGCTTCAAGTCCAAAGAGTCGCGCATAAAGTCGAACGGGATATCCTGCCACAACGAGTCCACTTTCAGTTTCAGATGGAAAGCGGTGGTATCTATGCTTGCCACCGGCTCCGTAAACGACAGAGTAAGATAATCATATACATCGATTGCAGAAGGGGCATACACATCTACAGCCAGGAATTCCGTCGGCTCGGGCTCTTCCACCTCACCTTCCTTCAACTTCTTCTTTTTCTTCTCACGCTCTTTCTGTTCCTTTTCCTTCGCTTCCTGCTTCTGCTTCTGCTGCTTGTCGTATGTCAACTTCGCCAGCACATTCAAAGTATCGGTACGGGGTACCAATCGTTTCAGGCTATCCGTATACAAATAGGTGATACTCATTTTCAGGGAATCCTGCTTATAGAGCAGAGAATCCTTTATCCAATAATGAATCGTATCGTTCCGGCCGGTAGGCTGTTCTATAACAAACGCATCTTCCTCATTAAAGTTCAATCCTTTCAATAAAGGCAACGTGTCTGCCGGAGCAGTGAAATAGAGCGAAAACTTCTCCGGAGTCAACCGTTCGGCCTTCAAAAAACGTTGCGAGAAGGAAAGCTCCTTGAAAGCACGCAGCAGAACATCATCCGGCAGGTAGTGGGTATATTGACGTTCTACAATCGTATCTACTGTCAGCGAGTCTATCCAGGTCGTATCCTGGCGCATGCGCTCTTCCATGGAAGGAATGATGATAGAGTCATTAAAAGCTATCACTTCCGTCGGCTGGGAATAGGCAAAATTCTGGTCGGCATCCTGCAAGGCATAAATGCGATACTTGCCGGGAGCCACTCCACGGATAGAGAAGCGTCCGCGACTGTCCGTACGCCCCACCCGCTCAAAAGGAAGTTTGGTAAAAGCGGAGTCGGCCAGATTGGCATGCAGACCGACCAGCATTCCTTTCACCGGTTCAAGATTGGCCGCATTCAGTACTGTACCGGCCACAGCCATAGAGTCGAGACGGTCGCCCGTAGAGAAAGAATAGAAGAAATTCTCCAAGGGATTCCCCTCATTATTATCCTGGATGGCATCACCAAAATCGAATGTATAAGTGGTATTGGGTTTCAATGTATCCTGCAGGGTGATGACCACCTTCTTCCCATTAGACTTAATTTCGGGCTGCTGCACCTGCGGAGGGGATATTACAATCTTCTCATTCGGCTTGTCAAGCTTGATAAATTCGTCGAACTCAATGGAAAGTTTATTTTTATTGTGATGGAGTGCGCCGGGCGTGGGAGTACCGGAAATAAAACGCGGAGGAGTCTCATCATAAGGTCCTCCTTCAATGCGGCCTACACTGGCACAAGAATACAGTGCGGCAGCTATGGCAACACCCCCCAACAACCTGCGGAAAAGCGGCTTCATTTTAGTATGGCGTTTACGTTCTAACATGCTGCAAAAATAAAGGTTATCTGCCAATTAGCGGTATGCTTTACAGTATTTTAATCAAAAAATGTCCTTTCGTTCTCATCTATGTATGAAACATAGTTAAAAAAGGAAGTGTTTCACACCTTATATACTAAGAAAAGAATATTTTTGCAGACGAAAACTGAATAGGAGTATTCAGTTTTCTTTTTCCTGCCTTATTTCTAAATCATGAATTACACACAAAAACGCCTTTCAAGAATCGAAAAAAAGAAGAATATAAAATTATACAGAGAACAAAAAAGAGTATGAAGAGTAGATTAGTATTATTGGCATGTTGCCTGGCACTGCTCAGCAGTTGCGGACAAGGCGACAAAGGAACGGGTAAAGCTCCCGAATTTGCAGTGATTGAGGCAAAGACCACCACTGCCAACTTGACAAACAGCTACCCTGCTACTATCAAGGGGAAACAAGATGTAGAAATCCGCCCGATGGTGAGTGGGTTCATCACAAAATTGCACGTGGACGAAGGCGCAACAGTGCGCAAAGGACAAGTGTTGTTCAGCATCGACCCCGTACAGTATCAAGCAGCCGTAAATTCGGCCAAAGCTGCTGTTGAAACAGCCAAAGCTGCCGTAAACACACAAGAACTGACTGTAAACAACAAACGTGAACTGAACAAGAAAAACATCATCAGTGACTACGATTTGCAAATGGCCGAAAACCAGCTGGCACAGACAAAGGCACAACTAGCACAAGCCAATGCCCAATTGGTCAATGCCAAGAACAATTTGTCATACACCAGTGTAACCAGCCCCAGTGACGGTGTAGTAGGTAGCATTCCCTACCGCGTAGGTAGCTTGGTTAGTCCTTCCGTAGCCAGCCCGCTGACTACCGTTGCCGACATCTCCGAAATGTACGCCTACTTCTCCATGACCGAACGCCAACTCTTGTCACAGATTCGTGAAGGCGGTAGCACCAAGGAAATTCTGGAAAAGATGCCGAATGTACAGTTGCAGCTCATCGACGGAACCATGTATGCCGACAGTGGCCGCGTGGAGACAATCAGCGGAGTCATTGACCAGACTACCGGTTCGGTAACCATGCGTGCCCTCTTCCCCAACAAGCACAACGTGCTGCGTAGTGGAAGCACCGGCAATGTGGTATTCCCCAACCCGCTGCATGATGTCATCATGATTCCACAGTCTGCCACTACCGAAATCCAGGACAAGCAGTTCGTATTCGTACTGCAACCGGACAACACGCTGAAAAATACCGAAGTTAAAGTGTTCAGCTTAGACGACGGCAAGTATTATTACGTGACGGAAGGTTTGAAAGCAGGCGAAAAAATCGTTATCGAAGGGGTACAGAACCTGAAGGACGGACAGTCCATCACGCCCATCACGCCTGCTGAAAAGGAAGCCGAATACCAGAAGGCCCTAAAAGACCAGAAAGAAGGCAATATTCAGACTGCGTTTCAATGAAAGAATGAAAAATAAAAAAATTCTTCAATTTTTAATTCCTTAATTGTTCATGAAATGAAATTAGATAGATTTATTAACCGTCCGGTACTATCAACGGTAATTTCCATCCTGATAGTAATCTTAGGAGTTATTGGTCTGGCTACCTTGCCTATCACCCAATACCCGGACATTGCACCTCCCACCGTATCGGTAAGTGCGACTTACCAAGGTGCCAATGCCCAAACGGTGCTTAACTCCGTTATCGCTCCGCTGGAGGACCAGATTAACGGTGTGGAAAATATGATGTATATGAGTTCGAGCGCCACCAACAGCGGTTCGGGCGACATCTCCATCTACTTCAAGCAAGGTACCGACCCCGATATGGCAGCGGTGAACGTACAGAACCGCGTTTCCATGGCGCAAGGCTTGCTGCCTGCCGAAGTTACCAAAATCGGTGTAACCACCCGTAAACGCCAGACTTCCATGTTGATGGTATTCTCCATCTATGATGAAAAAGACCAGTACAACATCGAGTTCCTGGAAAACTACGCCAACATCAACCTTATCCCTGAGGTGAAACGTGTCAACGGTGTGGGCGATGCCATGGTATTGGGACAAGACTACTCCATGCGTATCTGGCTGAAACCTGATGTAATGGCCCAATACAAACTTATCCCCAACGATGTGGTTGCCGCCTTGAGCGAACAGAACATCGAAGCGGCTCCCGGCCAGTTGGGTGAGCGCGGTAACCAAACCTACCAGTATACTCTGCGTTACAAAGGACGTCTGCAACAGACTACGGAGTTCGAGAACATTGTCATCAAGGCCTTGGAGAACGGTGAAATACTCCGTCTGAAGGATGTAGCAAATGTGGAACTGGGCCGTCTGTCATACGGATTCAACAATATGGTAAACGGACATAAAGCCGTGAGTTGTATCATTTTCCAGATGGCAGGCAGTAATGCCACGCAGACCATCTCGGATATCGAGGCCCTACTGGACGACTATTCCAGCAAACTGCCCACCGGCTTAAAGATAAACATTGCACAGAGTGCCAACGACTTCCTCTTCGCTTCCATACATGAGGTAATCAAGACATTGATCGAGGCCTTTATCCTGGTGTTCATCGTAGTGTATATCTTCCTGCAGGATATGCGCTCCACGTTGATTCCCGCCATCGCCATTCCCGTGGCGTTGATTGCCACCTTCTTTGTATTGAAACTGATTGGCTTCAGTATCAACTTGCTGACCCTTTCGGCCATGGTGCTTGCCATTGCGATTGTGGTCGATGATGCCATCGTCGTCGTCGAGGGCGTCCATGCCAAGCTGGACCAGGGCTACAAATCGGCCCGTACAGCTTCCATCGACGCCATGAGTGAACTGGGTGGTGCCATCGTCTCCATTACGTTGGTGATGATGTCCGTATTCGTTCCCGTGAGCTTCATGGGAGGTACGGCAGGTACTTTCTACCGTCAGTTCGGTTTGACCATGGCGATTGCCATCGGTTTCTCGGCTCTGAACGCCCTGACCCTGAGTCCTGCGCTGTGTGCCATCTTCCTGAAACCTCACAACGGCGGACACGAAAGTCTGAAAGAGCGTGTAGGCGTTGCCGCCAAGGAAGCCCGCAAGATTATGATTGCACGTTATGCCGACTCTATAGGCCGGTTGATGCGTCCCGGCATTACACTGCTCTTCGTGACGGTAGCTATCCTGGGCATGATTTTCGGTCTGTTCAGCTTCAGCGAACACCCCATTCTGTGTAGCTTGATGATTATCATCAGTGTGCTGGCGTTGGCAGGTATGACTACCGACAAGTTCAAACAATCCTTCAATGACTCATACAACGGTATCCTGGGCAAGTATAAGAAACAAGTGCTGTTCTTCATCCAGAAACGCTGGATATCGGCAGGACTGGTTATCGGCTCTATTGTACTGTTGGGCGTATTCATGCAGATAACCCCGACCGGTATGGTGCCCAACGAAGACACCGGTACCATCATGGGCGCTGTGACACTGCCTCCGGGCACTTCACAAGAACGCGCACAAGAGATTTTGAACCGTGTGGACAGCTTGGTTGCTGCAGACCCTGCCGTACAGTCACGTACCGTTATCTCAGGTTATAGCTTCTTGGGCGGTCAAGGCCCCTCCTACGGTTCACTCATCATCAAGCTGAAGAACTGGGAAGAACGTTCCACGATGCAGAACTCCACGATTGTGTACGCCACCTTGTACATGCGCGCCCAAAAGATTATCAAGGAAGCGCAGGTATTGTTCTTCGCGCCACCTATGATTCCGGGTTACTCGGCTTCAAGCGACATCGAGTTGAACATGCAGGACAAGACGGGTGGTGATTTGAACCACTTCTTCGACGTGGTGAACAACTATACTGCTGCCCTGGAAGCGCGTCCGGAAATCAACTCCGCCAAGACCTCCTTCAACCCCCACTTCCCGCAATACCAGCTGGACATTGATGCTGCCGCTTGTAAGAAAGCAGGCATCAGCCCCAATGATATCTTGACTACCTTGCAGGGATATTACGGTGGTTTGTATGCTTCCAACTTCAACAGCTTCGGTAAGATGTACCGCGTAATGGTACAAGCCGAACCTGATGCTACCAAGAATATGGAAACACTGCAAAGCATCAAGGTGCGCAACGGCAACGAGATGGCACCTATCACGCAGTTCATCTCCATCAAGAAAGTATATGGTCCTGACGTCATCAGCCGTTTCAACCTCTACACCTCCATGAAGGTGATGGTGGCTCCCGCATCAGGCTACACTTCCGGTCAGGCTCTGCAAGCCATTGCCGAAGTGGCGCAGGAAAACCTGCCTGCCGGTTTCGGTTATGAGTTGGGAGGTATGGCGCGTGAAGAGGCCGAAACGAGTGGCAGCACTACGGGACTCATCTTCATATTGTGCTTCGTATTCGTTTATCTGTTGCTGAGTGCCCAGTACGAAAGCTACATCCTGCCTTTATCCGTATTGCTGTCCGTGCCGTTCGGTCTGCTGGGTAGCTTCCTCTTTGTAGGCGGTATAGGCGCATTGGGCAGCATCCCGGCACTGAAAATGATTCTGGGTACGATGTCCAATGACATCTATATGCAGATTGCCCTCATCATGTTGATGGGTCTGTTGGCCAAGAATGCCATCTTGATTGTAGAGTTTGCCCTCGAACGCCGCAGAATGGGTATGAGTATCACCTGGGCAGCCGTATTGGGTGCCGCAGCCCGTCTGCGTCCTATCTTGATGACGTCGTTGGCAATGATTGTCGGTCTGCTCCCGCTGATGTTTGCTTCCGGTGCGGGTGCCAACGGTAACCGTACGCTGGGTACGTCTGCCATCGGCGGTATGTTAATCGGTATGATTCTGCAAATCTTCATAGTGCCCGCACTGTTCGTGGCATTCCAGTACCTGCAGGAGAAATTCAAGCCGATGGAATGGGAAGATGTGGACAACTCGGATGCAGAACCGGAGATTGAACAATATACAAAATAGTGATTAACGATTAGCGATTATGAAGAAAATAATATGCCTGATGTGCGCAACTGCTTTATTGAGCAGTTGCCACATCTACAAATCATACGACAGACCCGAAGACATAACAACTGCCGGACTGTATCGCGACACGGCGTCCGTGAACGATACATTAGCCGCAGATACGGCCAACTTCGGTAATCTGCCTTGGAGAGAAGTGTTCACAGACCCGCAGCTGCAGACACTTATCGAGCAAGCACTCACCAACAACGGTGACCTGCGCAGTGCCGCCTTGAACGTGAAACAAGCACAAGCCGCACTGATGTCTGCCCGCCTTGCCTATGCTCCGATGCTTGCCTTGTCTCCGCAAGGAACCGTCAGCAGCTGGGACAAGGGAAAGGCTACACAAATCTACTCCCTGCCCGTCACCGCAAGCTGGCAAGTCGACCTCTTCGGTCAACTGCTGAACCCGAAGCGACAAGCAAAGGTTAGCTTGAAGCAGACGCAATTCTATGAACAAGCCGTTCAGACGCAAGTCATCGCCGGCGTAGCCAACATGTACTACACCCTGCTGATGCTGGACCGCCAACTGCAAATCACCGAAGGCACCGTCGAGATTCTGAAAAAGAACCTGGAGACCGTGCAAGCCATGAAAGATGCAGGCATCTACGGAACCACTTCTGCTGCCGTAGAGCAGAGCCGCACTGCCTACGCTCAAGTCATGGCATCACTGCCCGACATACGCCAGAGCATACGCGAAACCGAAAACGCCCTCTGCCTGATGTTGCACCAACCGGCACAGAGCATCGCACGCGGTGTACTGGAAGAGCAACAGCTGCCTACGGAATTTTCAGTAGGTATCCCCTTGCAGTTGCTATCCAACCGTCCGGACGTGAAAGCTGCCGAGATGTCACTGGCTGCCAGCTACTATAATACCAACAGCGCCCGTGCCGCTTTCTACCCGCAGATTACATTGAGCGGTTCGGGAGGCTGGACCAATAACTCCGGTGCAGGTATCGTCAACCCGGGTAAACTGCTGGCTTCCGCCATCGGTTCGCTGACGCAACCCTTGTTCTATCGCGGTGCCAACATTGCCCGTCTGAAACAAGCCAAGGCACAAGAGGAGCAGGCTAAGATTCAGTTCCAAACCGCCCTGCTGAATGCCGGAAATGAAGTGAGCAACGCCCTGCACCTGTATCAAATGGAGAAGGACAAAGCCGTTTCACGCACTATTCAAGTAAATTCTGCCCGCCAAGCTGCCTCAGATACAAAAGAATTGTTTAACTTAGGCACGTCGACCTATCTGGAAGTCTTGTCTGCCGAGCAGTCTTACCTCAGCGCACAGCTTGCAGAAGTATCCGACACCTTCAGCAGCATGCAGGCAGTCATCAGTCTGTATCAAGCGCTTGGAGGAGGAAGAGAATAAAATGAGCGATAAGTGATTAGTGATTAGCGATTAATGAAATAGTAAATCCTAATCACTAACCATTTATCACTAATCATTAATCATTAATCATTAATCGCTAATTACTATGATAAGTCCGTTAGCTTATGTAGATTCTGCCGCAAAAATCGGCAAGAATGTAACCATCCAGCCCTTTGCATTTATCGAAGGGAACGTGGAAATCGGTGATGACTGTATTATTATGTCGGGGGCAAAAATTCTGCACGGTACCCGCATGGGAAAAGGGAACAAGGTGCATCACAATGCCGTTCTGGGTGCCGAACCGCAAGACTTCCATTATACGGGAGAGAACAGCATGCTGATTATCGGTGATAATAACGACATCCGCGAGAACGTGGTTGTCAGCCGTGCTACCCATGCAGGAAGCGCCACCCGCATCGGTAATGAGAACTACCTGATGGATGGTGTACACCTCTGCCACGACGTGCAGATAGGCAACCATTGTGTACTGGGTATCAAGACTACCGTAGCCGGAGAATGTCAGATAGACGACTGCACCATTCTGAGCAGCAACGTCATTCTGCACCAATACTGCCACATTGGAAGTTGGGTACTGATTCAAGCTGGCTGCCGCATATCAAAGGATGTGCCGCCCTATATCATCATGAACGGTAATCCGGCAGAATACCACGGTATCAACGCTGCTGTGCTTCAACACAAACACCAGGTGACCGAACGTGTATTGCGCCATATCGTAAATGCCTACCGTCTGGTATACCAGGGAAACTTCAGCGTGCAGGATGCCTTGCAGAAGATTGAAGACCAAGTACCGATGAGTGACGAGATACACAATATCATCAATTTCATCAAGAATTCCAAAGGAATCGTGAAGTAAACACCCTTCTTCGGGCACGAATCACGCAGACAATACGGATGAATAAATTCTTTTCTGTAAGTCTGCGTAGTTCGTGCCCTTTTCTATATTCCTCTACAATAGTTCCTGCATTATCTTTTACTATTTTTTGATGCACATTCATTCCAGGCAGTATGCTAAGTAAAACAAACTGTTTCCTTTAACTAAACATTTTGTTTCCTTATAGAGAACACTTTGTTTCCCTTAACAAAACAGTTCGTTCCATTATATGAAAACAAAGTGTTTTTCTATACTGAAACAAAGTGTTCTCTAATGCTGGAACAAACTGTTCAGTGTTGTGAACTAACGGATTAAGTATATAAAGGGTATTTATTATACTGTTTCTGTAGACAATGGTCTGTCTTGTCCTATAAAAGACGGGGAAAGAAGCAGGAAGCAACCGGGTACGCTCGGAAGGGTGAGGGTAAAATTTGCCCTCACCCTTTTTATTTGCTCTCACTCACCCTTGAAAGGGCGATGAATAGGGAGTTTCAGAAAAGCGGTGATAGTGGTGAGGGCAGGTTGAGTAATTTTTTGTTCTACTACTACTCGAAATGCAGGGTACCGAAGAACTCCGGGCAATGGAAGTTCGGCTTCTCCAGACCTATCGGATTCCAGGAAAGGAAATGGGGAGTCTGGAGCTTGTCACCGCATTTATAAAAATTGGCACGGAGCGTCTTTCCATCCAACGAAGTGATGTCATGCAGGAAGAAAGCGGAATAAGGGATGACCAGGGCCATTTCCCAGGCACACTCACCTACTCTTTCGTCGAAAGCCTCACGTCCCAAAGAAGCCCAACGCTGTACTTTATCGAGCACCTCTTGCGGGGCATGCTGGCGGTTTCCACGTCCGGCACCCGCACCGATAAGCAGCGTTCCGGCACAATTACACTCCATATTGTAGTACACTCCGTCACCGGCAGGCACAGAGAAGAACTCTACACAAGCATCTTCCCAGACCGGACCGTTATCGTGTCCTGCCACTGCGCGTACACTCGCTTCCCTTACCTTGAAATGCAGCAGAATGGCATCTTCCGTATGCGCTATGCGGAACTCCACATCGGGAGCATAAGGAAAAGCAGCCCAATTCACTGTGTTTACGGGCTGAAACGCCACCTTCTCTTCATCCATAAGAGCCGGAACCGACTCTACCGGTATATTGGCCACACTTACTTTCTTTACATTCAATTCTTTCATTTTACTATTTTGGGGATTAATTGCAGACAGCGGCAGGACGCAAAGGAGTGCCGCCATCATCATCAGATACTTTTTCAGATACATGAGTCAATGAACTTTTTCATCTCCGGTGTATGTTCCTCCACACTCTGCAACAGTTTGAACTGAGCCTTGGTACGCACAAGATTGTGCTCCGGATACTGGATTTTATAATAAGTATCACCGTTGATATAATCTGCCAGGAAGCGTACGCACTGCATGTATGGGAACAAGGCAGCCGCATAAGGCAGATTCTCAATCTCTATCGGCAACAGGAAGGACTTGCCCGATTCCAGATAGCCCTTGGTAAATGCCCGGAATATTTCCATATTGAAGTTCACATTATCCGGATTCTTGTCGTCTTCCAACCCCGTGTTGGCACCTGAGCGAAGGAAATCGCCATAATCGGAGAAGATGAAGCTGGGCATCACCGTATCCAGGTCGATGACACAAAGCACCGTACCGTCTTCGTCGAACATCATGTTGTTTACTTTCGTATCACAGTGGCATACCCGTTTGGGCAGTTTGCCTTCACGGAACAAGCGTTCTGCCTTGCACATTTCATCCGCCCGTTTTTCTATTTCATCCAAATAATACTGCACTTCTGCTACGCGTCCGGCTGCGTTGGTTGCAACGGCGTCACGTAATTGTTTCAGGCGGAACTCCATATTATGGAAATCCGGGATGGTCTCGCCCAGCGTACCCTCGGGTATATCGGACAACATGGTCTGGAAATCACCGAACGCTTTGCCAGCCTCATAAGAAAGCTCAGGAGTTACTTCCTCATAGCTTTTGCTGCGAGGGATGAATAGGCATACCCGCCAATAACTATCTCCATCGAAATAATATTTTTTCCCGTCTTTAGTCGGCAAGAAGGTTAATACCTTACGGTCGATATCCGTTTCACCTTTTTCCTCCAGCTTCTTGCGGATATGAGTGGTAACCACATGGATGTTATTTTGCAGCATATCCACATTGGTGAAGATTAAATGGTTGATACGCTGTAGCACGTATTTGATCTCCCCTTTCTCGTTGGTCACTTTCAATGTATCATTAATGTGTCCGTTTCCGAATGGTTCAGCGGAAACTACTTTCTCGTCCAACTGGAACTGATCCAAGATGTTTAGTAATTGTTCTTTCGTTTTTGCCATGATATTTCATTATGTTAACTCCCGCGAAGATACAAAAAAAGGCCACGATACAAATCGTGACCTTTTTTTATTTCTTAAAGAAAGAAATCTTATTTCTTGTTACGGTTACCATAACGGCTCATGAACTTATCAACACGTCCGGCTGTATCGACCAACTTAGACTTACCAGTGTAGAACGGGTGAGAAGTGTTAGAGATCTCGACCTTTACCAACGGATAAGTTACGCCGTCGATCTCGATCGTCTCTTTAGCGTTAATAGTAGAACGAGGGATGAATACATCATCGTTTGACATGTCCTTAAATACTACAGGACGATAATTTT
>ERZ772870.865-NODE-865-length-27565-cov-19.971610_pt1 | contig 27565 bp, 23 predicted proteins | sample MGYA00511376_ERZ772870 | MGnify/ENA primary metagenome ERZ772870 (study PRJEB29015, sample SAMEA2737719) | human gut metagenome | biome: human gut; feature: human-associated habitat; material: faeces | place: China | collected 2012 ... | reverse complement strand
TGTTCACCGCCTTGAGCAGAGTTTATACGCCTTACGGAACATTTGCTGTGATGGGTAAGTAAGTCGCTGATTATTAAATAGTTAAATCAATCATAAATGATTAATATAGCACTCTTTACGGGTGCTATTTTTATTTGTGCAAGCATCGTTGTTAATCGTTGCTAAGCCTTTTTACGCCTGTTTTTGTACCTCCTGTGTACCTCGCCGCTTGAAATGCGATTTTGCGTTGGCGAGGTGATGGAAGAGTTTTACGCCATTTTACGGGAATTTACGGAGTTATACAAAAATATTGGTGAAATAAAGAGAAAAGAAATGAGTAGCAACATTGACATTAAGCGAATTTGTGCGTGGTGTAAGCAAGAATTCATCGCACACAAGACAACAACAACCTGCTGTTCGCATCGCTGCGCTAACTTACTTTATAAACAAAGAAAGCGTGAAGCAGCTGTAAAAGCCAATAATCAGGTTGTCGAGAGAATTATCACAGAAAAGCCTATTGAGAAGATTAAGGGAAAACCATTCCTTACTATTACGGAGGCTGCGGTCTATCTTGGGGTAACTCGCCCTACACTTTATGGCTATCTAAGGCGAGGAGAACTTAAAGCATCTCGTCTTGGGTATAAGTTTCTATTGCGAAAAGAGGATATTGATACGCTCTTTAATAATCCAGCAGAATTCAGAGTGCCGACAAGGGACAAACCAGTTATCACCGACTTCTACACCACAGCCGAGATTAAAGAGAAATTTGGTGTTAAGGAGTCGTGGATTTATGAGATTGCGAAGGGGCATAATATTCCTCGCACATTCAATCGTGGTAGAACATATTGGAGCAAGAAGCATATCGACTCCTACTTTGCCAAGAAAGCTCCTGATGCGAGCATTACCGAGTGGTACAGCGTAGCGGAGTTGCAGGAGAAGTTCGGTATGACGCTATCGGCAATCTACACCTTCGTATATAAGAATGTAATTCCCAAGCGCAAGGAGGGCAAGATGGTCTATTACTCGAAAAAGCATTTCGACATTGCCAAAGGTATAGCCACACCCGAAGAGCCGCAATACTACACCATACCCGAAGCGATGGATAAATACAATCTCACTCGCGACCAACTCTACCACTATGTGAAATATCACAACATCACTCGCATCAAGGTTGGCAAGTACTCCAAGATTTTGCGCTCCGAACTCGACAAATTCTTTGAGCCACCGAAGATTGAGTAAAGTTACTTGATGGTGATTGATACCACCATCGGAACACCAATTTAATTTGCAGCAAAAAGTATAAACAATTAATTTATAAGACTATGACACTTACTTGCACAAATGTAACCTTGCGCCAAAAGGCGTTACGGAACGACCGTATTTCACTCTATCTGGATTACTACCCAGCAATCCGCAACCCCTACACGATGAAGATGAGCCGCCGAGAGTTCCTCGGTATCTATCTCTATGCCAAGCCACGCAACGAGCAGCAACGAATGTTCAACCAAGAGATGCTCAACAAGGCAGAGGCAATACGCTGTATTCGTGTGCAGTCGCTAATCAACGAGGAGTTCGGCTTCCTCGACAAGAACAAACAGAAGGTCGATTTCCTTGCCTACTTCCGAGCAAAGGCACGCGAACGCTACGAAAAGTGGGATTGTGTCTGTAACCACTTTGAGAAGTTTTGCGGTGGTAAATGTACCTTCGGAGATATTACCATTGAGTTGTGCGAAAAGTTCCGAGATTATCTATTGAAATGCAAACAGATACATCATCCCAACTCATATATCAGTCGAAATTCGGCAGCGGGATATTACTCCACTTTCCGCGCCCTACTGAAGATTGCCTACAAGGAGAAGATGTTGCGCGAAAACCTCAATGATTTCCTTGAAAAAATCGAGTGGAAAGAGGTTAGAAAGGAGTATCTGACACTTGACGAGGTAAAGTTACTTGCTGCCACTCCCTGCCGCATTCCTGTGCTGAAACAAGCATCGCTCTTTGCTTGTATGACAGGACTACGCATCAGTGACATCCTCAAATTGCAGTGGAGCGACTTTGAGATGGGACCCGATCAAGGCTACTACATTCGCATCTGCACCGAGAAGACCGAGACCGAGGCAACACTACCCATTAGCCACGAAGCATTGGAACTATGCGGTGAATGGGGCAAAGGATTGGTGTTCAAAGGACTCACCCGCGCAATGACACACCACCCACTAAAACAGTGGATTGCCGAGGCTGGGATTAAGAAGAAAATAACCTTCCACTGCTTCAGGCACAGCTATGCGGTCATCCAGATCTCTTTAGGCACAGATATTTACACCGTATCGAAGATGCTAACGCATAAGAATGTTACCACCACCCAGATTTATGCCGACCTTGTGAACTCCAAGAAACGCGAAACAGCAAACAAAATCTCGTTAAAGTAGGGAGAAAACCGCTAAAAGGTAGGGTGAAAACTCTGGAAAAGTAGGGAGAAAACGCCATAATTACTATCTGCATCATTCAGCGATGAGTGGTGCAGATTTTGATTAATGTTATGCTGTTCGAAATTTGGGTATCATAATAAGTATACTACCTAATATGTATAACACTACTCTACATATCCAACCAAAATCCCTTTGAGTTTCAATAACACTAAGTTCTTCTTTTATACTACTCCAATCTTTAAATGTTCTTACATTGGCATCCAAATAATTAAACCAAAACAAAGGCATATTGCCATTTCTTAAACACTCCGTTTGAAACCTGTCTGTATGAACAACCTCATCATACGCAGCAGCCCAAATAGCATCTAACTTCTCGTTAATATTTAATATATGTGCCTCATATACAGCCTCGTTTGAATTATCCTCAAAACATTGCCATCCAAAGGATATTAAAAGTAACAATAACCCTATTGCTTCAAGGTTAATTTTAATAACACTCAATATCTTATACACACTTTTCTTTAAACTCATATTATTATAAAGTCTTGATATCAATGATATGAATATAGTACAAAGATACGCAAAATTTCCTCAAATGTAGAATATGGTGTAAAAATAGAGTTGCTATGACACGATAGGACAACCTATGACACGTGCGGTCAAAAGGGAAAAGAGCCATTTTTCGTATTGATTATTCATATATCTTTGCCCAAGAACGATTAACAAAGATGACTATGAATAAGAGACAAACGGAATATATTGCACTCTATTTGTTCGTGTTTGGAGCGATATTGCTCTTTGGTGTATTAGCACGAAAATTTGTGCTTGTCAAAGGGTATGATGAGTTCAGTGCAGCGGTTGGATTCTTCGCAACGGTGGTTGTGTTGTCGGCACTCTATATCAGTCTGCAAATGACGCTCAATGAGTTGCTGCTGCCGAGATTGGAGAAGTTCTTGATGCGCTTTCCAGCATTTCAAAAGTTGGAGGAGGTAGCAGTTGTTGCCGAAACTACCGCTGTCGTAGCCGAGCCTATCGATGATGTAGCGGTTGTGGAGGCTACCCCACAGCCATCGGAATATGAGGTATTGCGTGCCAATGCTATTGCCGAGCAAGAGCGTGCATCGCAAGCGAAGTTGGAGCGTGTACTCGACTATACCAAACAGACAATGGTTGCCTATATGAGTGAGGCGGAACTTGACCGACTTTGTGGGTATATTACCGAATATAGTTTGGGCGACACCCCACGCGAGGTATCGCCCGTATCGGTTGATTCTGCACTCAAAAGCATCGACCTGATGCACTTCGGCTGGAACATTGGCAAAGCTTTCGGCAAAAAGCGCATCCACACCGCAACATTCATTAAGAATGTCTTTGCTCACGCCCTGCATGATGTCGAAATCTCAACCATCGAACGCAAGATGTCGCACACCGAATCCGAGTGCAGGATTAAGTTAGATGGAGAGATTGGGCAATCCTATGATTAAATAATACTATTTATTAATTCTGCCTTATATTTATTGAATAGTCTGATAAAGATTTCATCAATTAGTATTACAATTGCAAACCTAAAAAAATAGTTCTCATATTTATAAGTATCCGATATTATAGTAGTTAATGTTGGAAGATTATCCTGATACGATTTTAAATTATGAGCACATCGATTTCGATGTTTGTAAACAATCTCATTATATAATTCTTTTAAGTTTGTGTCAAACAACGATTTATTTGACATAAAACTTTCACTATAAATATCATTGTAATTTGATTTAAAAAATAAAAAATTCTGCTGTTCCCATATTGAAAGAGGAGAATCCTTGACCAATTCAATGATTTTACCATTTATGTTTCTCAATATCATTTTTTGTGCAAAAATACTTCTATCTTTATCAGTTAAATTTTGCCTCATATAATAATGAGTCATACCATCAGATAACTTATTAATTTCATTAGCATATAGTTCTCTTCCTTTTTTGCGTATTTGATTTGCAATTGCCGTATCTATTTTTGTTTTTAAAGATTCTTTCACAATTGGAGTTATATCAATATCAAAAAAAATGGAATGCCAATTAAATGATCTATTAATTCTCGCTATTGCGTTGATTAAATCATTATATACATGATTTTTATCGTTATAACTAGAACACTCTCCATAATTCTTTTTGAGATATTGATATCGATATTCATAATCATTCGATGCAATTTCCCAGCATATGCACTTCATTTTTTGTTCTAATGCACCAGTCATTTTCAAGAATGTTGTTTGCATTACATACTCACTAAGAGCTTGTGTTTCTATACCAACTCCAATCCCACGGCACGCAATTATACTTTCTTTAAGAATGCTTAAAATAGGTGTTAGTATAAATTTTGTATGAGTATTATTTCGCATATGCACTATAGATATCAATTGAAGATTGTATTCTATTTCTCAAATTATTCAATCTATTTGTATTCTTTGAATAATTCTCATCATCTCGTTTTTCTTTTATAACTTTTGCAAGTTCGTCTATTAGTTTCTTCTCAAATTGTATTGTTTTTCTTTCAAATAATACAAAGTATATTAACCCAAACAACCAATAGTCAGCATCCACCCAAGACGTAAATGCCTGCCTTTTGGCATCCAAGCCAAGTTGTACCTTTATGGAGTTAAGACTATTGTATAACGAATCGTATAATTGTAGCCAATCATTATTAGGGAATGTCTTGTTAAAATCGAACTTACTGAATTTATCAGTACGATCATCTTGCTCTAGATTTACTATATAAGACACATAGTCAGCATAATAATTTTCCCTTGAACTATAAGCAGAATACCCTACCAAGACTTTTCGTACATCTTTATTATTTGCAACATACTGCGATAAAATTGACATATACCGAACAATGTCTATCTTTCTCAATTGCATTTTTTCATACATCTTGATTTCGCATAATACATCTTTTCCTTCTGATGTCTGTCCATCAAAATATTTTTCTAATTCGGCATTTAAGTAATACAATGAACGACGACTTTCTAATGGAGATAGTTTCAACCCTAAATAGTTCATATTTCTAAATAGGGTTGAGAAGAATTTTTGTGTTTCATTTTTATCAGTTCTTGCCGGTATTATGTATGAAAATCCCAAAAAAGTATTCTCGAAAAAATCCTCTTTATTTGTTATCGAAGATATTTTTAGTTCTTTATATTTACCTGTTATAGTGATTCTATTTTTAATTGCATCAATATTATTGTTCGAAACATTATCCTCTAGCATTTCTTCAAATGTCCAACCAATAATTTTAGTTGTATGTTCATCTCCTTCGTCGCTATCATCAGACGAAGCGAGTTCATCAACACTAGAAAATTTATCTTTATCTGGAATATATCCTATGTAAGACAAAAGAATAGATGTTAAGCGTTGTTGACCATCTAACAGCAAATTTTGCCCACTTTCTTCGCAGTTATAATTTGCGATTGTGATAGGTTGTACAAATTGACCCTCCCCCAATGATTTAATTAAACGCTTTATATCTTTTTCATCCCAAACAAAACTTCTTTGATAATTAGGAAGAACTATATTGCGTTTTAGCAGCAAGTTGATCCAATGCTTCAATGAATACTCACCATAATAAACTCTACTTTCCATAAATACCTTAATTGCAAGTTTAGTTAGTTAATGCAAAATTACCTAAAACTTATCATTCTGCACATTTTAGTACCTGATTTTATCATCACACATTCCACATTTTACAAAAATCAGCACTTTAACTCACCACCAACCACCATCCAAAAGTTATTTTGCAGTTATATTTTGGTGGGTGATTTCACCATTATAACACCGATTTCCTTTGCCAACGAAATATTAAAAACAGTTCGAGTATGGCAAATGAAATTACTTTTGATAAGCTGCCGCAGGCGGTGGGTTATCTGACAGAACAGGTGGAGCGAATCCACAAAATTGTGGCGGCACTGCAACCACAGACCACAACCGACAAGCATCGTATTGTCGAGATTGACGAGGCGTGCAAAATCACACGCAAGGCGAAACCTACTATCTACACGCTCGCACGCAAAGGTCTTATCCCTGCCTACAAGCGTGGAAAGAAACTCTACTTCTACGAAGATGAGTTGTTGCAATGGATTGAGTCGGGGCGAAAGCCATTACAGGCCCTCAATCTCCAAGAGCAAGCGGTAGAGATTGTTCTCGGCATGAAACGCAAACCCAAAGGTGGCTTTAACATCTAATGCACTCGGCTATGAACAGTAAATTGACAGCAGAGGTCATAATGGGTGCGGCAATGCGTATGGGTGCTGAGCTATCAGGTGGCGAGTTTCCTATCAGTGTCTTTCCTCACAAGATTCAGCGCATCATCACCGAGTTGCACACCTCGCAGGGCTACCCCATCGACTACATCGCTGCGGCTATGCTCTCGGCATTGGCGGTGAGCATAGGTAACTCGCATCTTGCACAGGTGAAGCGTGGCTGGGTGGAGAGTCCTATTCTATATATGGCACTCATCGGACGACCGGGAGCAAACAAAAGCCACCCTTTGAGTTTCGCATTTCACCCATTTATCGAGCACGACTACCGCCACAACAAGGAGTATCAGGAGCAGTATGCCGAGTATGAGCGCACGATGTCGATGACCAAGAAAGAGCGATTGGAGGCAGGCAAAGATGAGTTTCCCATTCCACCCAAGCGCAGTCGTTTTCTTGTGTCGGACATCACGCCCGAAGGGTTGAGCCTTATCCACGCACAGAATCCTCGTGGGCTGTGCTTGTGGTCGGACGAGTTATCGGCGTGGTTCAAGAACTTCAACCGCTACAACAACGGTTCGGAGGAGCAGTTCTGGTTGTCAGTGTTCAATGCCAAGCCGACAATCTCGGATCGTAAGAGCTCGCAAAGTTCAATCTTCATCAAGCGACCCTATATTTCGGTTGTCGGGACTATTCAGCAGAAGATTCTCGGTGAGTTGGGTAAAGGCGAAAGGGCGAGCAACGGATTTATTGACCGCATACTTTTCGTAATACCGCAGTCGGTACAGAAGAGCCGATGGAGTGACAGAGAGACTCCCGAAGAGTTGGAGCAAGAGTGGCAACGCATTGTCAATAGACTCATCGAGCAAAAGTGTGAGTTCAATGAGCAGGGCGAATTGCAATCGCAACACCTCCCCTTTCGTGAGGCGGCAAAGAGAGAACTATATGCGTGGCAGCACGACAACGCCCGAAAGTGTGATTTGGAGAGTAACGAGGCTCTGCTCGGCATATACTGCAAATTGGAGATATACATCATTCGCTTTGCACTGATAATCCAACTTGCCCGCTGGACTTGCGGAGAGTGCGACAAGGAGGCTATCGACATCGAGAGCGTGCGTAGGGCCATTGAACTCGCGGAGTATTTCCGCACCACAGCCATAAGGGTACAGACCTCGATAGGCAACGAGCAACTCAATGAGCTGCACCGCACTATCTACCACCATCTGCCGCAAAGGTTTACCACCGCAGAGGGTATCGCTTTGGCTGAGAGTTATGGGATGAAGGAGCACGCATTCAAGATGATGTTGAAACGCCATCTGGGGACACTATTCAAGAAAATCAATCACGGAGAGTACAGTAAATAACTTGTTACTATCCACATTTTGCAACCGTTGGTTTTGTGAAGTTGCGAAAATGTGGATAGTAACAACAAAACCGAAATTAAAATGAGATACCGATTCATATTAGAACCATACAAGGGTGTCAGTTCGCGGCACATCTGCCCCAACTGCCACCGTAAAAGTTGTTTCGCACGCTACATAGACACCAATGAGCAGATACGCTTTCCCGACTATGTAGGACGCTGCAACCACGAACAGAAGTGCGGCTACAACTACACGCCGAAGATGTACTTCGCAGAGAATCCCGAAGCAAGGGAGCGACTCAATGATGACTACCGACCTGTGGTAAAGCCAGTAAAAGTAGAACCACCGCCACCATCATTCATCGAGCCGAAGATGATGCAACTCTCGATGCAGCACTTTGAGAAGAATCATCTTTATCAGTTCCTGAAAACGGTGCTCGGCAGGTCGGCAGCAAGCGAGCTGATGCAACGCTACAATGTCGGATCATCGAAACATTGGACGGGTGCAACGGTCTTTTGGCAAGTGGATATTTCGGGGCGTATTCGCACAGGAAAAGTGATGCTCTATAACCCCGAAAATGGGCGAAGAATTAAGGAGCCGCACAACCATATTACTTGGGTGCATTCGCTCTTGAAAAAGGAGAAATTCCACTTGCAGCAATGCCTCTTCGGGGAACATCTTTTGAGTGCCGATAGCCACCAAACAGTAGCACTTGTGGAGAGCGAAAAGAGTGCTTTGATAGCCTCACATTTTCTGCCGCAATACCTATGGATTGCAACGGGCGGGAAGAACGGAGCGTTCAATCGAGAGGCAATGAGCGTGCTGAAAAATCGGCAAGTTTTACTCTTCCCCGACCTCGGAGCAACCGACTATTGGAGGGGTAAAATGGAGATGATGCAGCGGCTCGGAATAGAGGTTTCTCTCTTCGATTTTATGGAAAATAACGCCACCGATGAGGAGCGAAAAGCGGGTTACGACATTGCCGATTATCTCTTAAAAGCCGAGACAAAAGAGTCCGTTTTAAGCAGAATGATTGTCCGAAATCCGCATCTCGAAACACTCATTTCTACGCTCGATTTAGAGGTCGTAAGCATAGAGAAACACCCTTGAATTTCAACAGAAAAGAGGGAGTTTCATACTTTGACTTAAAAGGCTGAAATCTGTCTATTTTCAGTTGAGCAAGTTTATGTCGGTGTATTACATTTCCCGACAACTTGCTCACCTGAAAGGCAGGTGAGACAGCTCCCGATGGTCACGAAATTAACACTAAAAACACAACTGAAAATGGAAAAGAAAAATACGATTACAATCCGACTTTCGGATGAACAATACGGTTGGCTGCGAGCACTGAGCAGACGAAGTAAACGGAGTCAAAGTGAGGTAGTACGCTCACTCATTGAACAAGGTACAGTGCGTGAACGAATCACTCGCGAAAACCTCGACATCATACGAAAACTCATAGGCGAAAGCACTAATCTAAACCAGCTGGCAAGGCAAGCAAACCGACAAGGATTTTTCCGAGTGAGGGACGAGTGTCAAGCCACAGCATTGAAGATTTCACAATTGATAAAACGGATAAAAGATGATAGGTAAAATTGTAAAAGGCACATCGTTCGGAGGGTGCGTGAACTATGTGCTGAAAGAAGAAAAATCGCGCCTGTTGGAGGCTGTCGGAGTGGAGGGCTCACCCTCGGAAATGGCAGAGCAATTTGAGTTGCAAACGCTGCTCAACGATAAGGTCAAAAACACAGTCGGCCACATATCGCTGAACTTCTCAGCGGAGGATGCTGCAAGGCTCGCAAACGATGACAAACTGATGCTCAAAATAGCCCACGACTATATGAAGTTGATGGGTATCGAGAATACCCAATTTATCATTGCCCGACACTTCGACCGCGACCATCCGCATTGCCACATCGTCTATAATCGAGTGGATAATGACGGGCGAACGATAAGCGATAAGAACGACCGTTTCCGAAACGAGAAGGTGTGCAAGATGCTGACTGCTCGCTACCGTCTGCACTTCTCGGAGGGCAAGAAAAATGTGAAGTTTGACAGATTGCGTAAGCACGACCAAGTGAAACATTACATTTACCATGTACTCAGACACGAGGTTCCGAAAGCGGTAAGCTGGAGCGAGCTGAGGCGTGCATTGCGTAGGTATAAGATTGACACCGAGTTTAAGTTGAATCGCAGAACAGGTGAAGCTGAGGGTGTAAAGTTCATCTGTAACGGATATAAATTCAGCGGCTCCAAGATTGACCGCCAATTCAGTTTTGTCAATATCGCTTGCCGACTTGAAGAGAACGCCTTTGATGCAGGTATCTACCCAAGACGCAACAGCACTCCTACCCAGCAACGCGAGGAACCTCGCCAGGAGATTGTTCGTCAGGAGCCAAGCGAAGATAGTAGCCTCAGTGCTGGCTTGCTCGACCTCGTTACTGCCCCTGCCACCGATCCCGAAGAGGAGATGCTGGCAAAACAATATGTAAAGAAGAAAAAGAAGCCACAGCGCAAGCGTGGATTCAGATTATGATAATTTATTGTTAAACTATTAAAACTTTTAGACTATGTACGAGTACAAAGCTAATTACAATGACTTGATTAGTGACTTCAATCTCTACCTCTGCGAGAGATATGGTTACAGAAATGCGTGCAGTGTTATGTGGAACGAGAATGGCATCTGCATCAGTATTCACAGGGGAAGTTTGGATATTTATATCCGCTTCTGGGAGTACAGCAAGGGTGTAGGCAACTACCCCGACTGGAGTATCATCATCGCCCGTTGCGAGTTCCGCGATGAACTGCGAGAGGATCGCTTCGAACTCCTCAAAGACCTTGTACGATTCTTCAAGGAGTATATGCCCCGCTACGGGTATAAACACCTCTGCACCGAAGATGACGACTACAAGTATTACCAGACGCTCAACCTCCCCTGCATCAAACGCGGCTTTATGGGCTACCATTGCAACTACGGAGCACCGCTGAAGGATGTTGATGTTTAACGGTTGAAGCAACCTTAGAATGTGAGTCCCATTTGTCCAGAGGTATCCAAATTTTTCGGATAGTATCGGACAAATGGGGCTCTTTATGTATTAGGATTGAGAAATATACTTCCACGTCAGAGATATCTACAGAGCATTTGTCCGAGGCAATTAGAAAAATTCTAATACCCTCGGACAAATGATAGCTATTCCCAAATACTAATCTATCTTGACCATTTATCCGAGGCTTACAAATATTCTTTGTAACCGTCGGACAAATGATGCTTTACCAACTTAACCCCCTCTTGTTTACGCCTTATATTACAACTAAAACCAAATTTACTTACAATCTATAAGGCAAAATACACATTATTCCACAATGGAGAGGCGTTTTTCTCCCTCTTTTTCTCTTTATATTGCATAATCTTTTATAACTTTGTGGTAAAATCGTAAATAATAACAAAATGGATAAACCCATGAACCGCATAAAAGAGGTGCTCGAAGAGCGCGGCATCAAACAAACTTGGCTTGCTGAGCGCCTTGGCAAGAGTTTCTGCATTGTAAACTCTTATGTTTGCAACCGCCGCCAACCGAGTCTCGAAGTCCTCTTTGAGATAGCTAAAATATTGAATGTAAATCCTAAAGAATTAATTGATGGCGATGAAAACAAATAAACAGACATATACATTCATCGATTTATTCGCAGGACTTGGAGGTTTTCATATTGCATTAGAATCTCTTGGATGTAAATGTGTGTTTACTTCTGAGTTAAAAGAGGATTTGCGACAACTCTACAAATTAAATTTTCCAGATGTTCCTTTAATAGAAGGAGACATTACCAAAGTTGATTTAACAACAATCCCTCATCACGATATTTTGTGTGCAGGATTTCCTTGTCAGCCATTTAGTCAAGCAGGGAAAAGAAAAGGATTCTCAGATGAAGGACGAGGAAATATGTTTGATTATATATGTGCCATTATTGAAGAAAGAGGCAAATTAAATGATAAACCAAAATATCTATTATTGGAAAATGTCTCTAACTTGAAAGGGCACGATGAAGGCAATACATGGAGGATTATACAAGAGCGATTGGATGCTTTGGGATATTATGTAAGTGGTGAGATTCTTTCACCTCATCAATTTGGCATACCTCAGCATCGTAAACGCATATACATAGTAGGACTCCGTAAAGATTTAGCTAGCAATAATAACTCACAGTACTTTGCCTTTCCTAATGAAAAGAAAGAAAAGTGTTGTGATATTACTACGATTATAAATGAAACAGATAAAGATATTCAACCTCTAACACTTAAAACACATCAACACCTAAAGGTCTGGCAAATATTTCTAAATGAAATTAAAAAGCATAATCGCAAAATTCCAAGATTCCCAATTTGGGCAATGGAATTTGATGCAGATTATGATTACGAAGATATTGCTCCTTTCAAACAACATAAAAATAAATTAAAGGGACATAAAGGTAAATTGGGATGGGTGATAGACGGTCCATCCAAGGAGGATTGTCTTAAACAACTTCCAATATATGCCCAAACTGATACCGCAGAAAGATTCCCTGAATGGAAAATAAGATATATTAGACAGAATAGAGAATTTTGGGCAGATAATTCTGATTGGTTGAGTTTATGGATTGAGTATATCAAGGAGTGGGACAACAGCCATCAAAAATTTGAATGGAATTGTAAAGGGTGTGAAGATGGTAATATTAGAGATAAGATTGTACAATTTAGGGCATCGGGAATTCGTGTGAAGTTACCAACATTCTCACCAGCGTTAAACCTTGTGGGAACACAGGTTCCTATTCTTCCTTGGGTAAAACTCCCATCGGAATGTATTCCTAAATATTCGGACGCTGAATTAGAACAATATGGGCTCACACGAGAAGATATAAGTTATGGTAGATATCTATCAGTAAAAGAAGCTGCGGCTCTACAAGGTATGGGGCAACTAAAGTTTGGCAACTTATCTAAGACTAGAATTTATGAAGCTTTAGGTAATGCTATAAATGTAGATATTGTTAAAATCATTGCTAAAAAAATGTTGAGCTATGAATAACATCAATAAACAAGTGGTTAGTATCGAGATTGGTACAACTATGTTCGCAAGATATGCAGATCTTCCGAATACCGTATCACATGCCATTGCGGAGTTTATTGATAATGCTCTGCAATCATACCGAGACTGCAAAGAATTGCTTTTAGCCAATAATCCCGATTTTAAGTTTAGAGTTACCATTGATTTTGAATGGAATTCTGATGACAATCGAGCCAAAGTAATCACTATATCAGATAATGCAGGTGGCTTAAATTTCCGTAGTTTTCAAAAGGCTTTTATGACTGCTGAAACTCCAGAGGATAATAAAGGTCTTAATGAGTTTGGCATGGGAATGAAAACTGCGGCGGGTTGGTTGGGCAATACTTGGTCTGTAAGAACTACTGCAATTGATGAACCCGTAGAGCGTTTTTATGAATTTAACCTGCAATATGTTCTCGATAATGATGTAAAGGAACTCCCATATGAGGAAATTCAATATCCTAACAAAGAACACTATACTATTGTTACTATAAAATCGCCAACAAAGAATTCTCCCTCAAGTAGAAGTCTCGAGAAAATTAAGGCAGAATTAGCCAGCATATATAGGCAATCTCTCCGTGCAAACGAAATGGATTTGTTTGTTGACGGTGAACCTCTTTCGTTTGATGAATATCCAGTCTTAGAGGCTCCATTTGCTAAAACGCCCAATGGGGATAGGATACATTGGAAGAAGGAGATAGATTTCAAATTTGGCAAGTATCGCGCAAAAGGATTCATTGCAATTCTAAAAGATATCAACAATACTCAAAATGGACTGGTGTTGTTACGAAGAGGTCGTGTAATTGTTGGAGCCGAAACAGATGGACGATATTTCCCTAAATCATTGTTTGGAGCACAAGGAAATTTTAGATTCAAACGATTATTTGGCGAATTAGAGTTAGATGGTTTTGAAGTGTCATTCAACAAAAATGATATTCAGGACAAAGAAAACCTTGAGGCTTTAATGGAAGCTTTAAAGGGCGAAATACACACTAAAGATTTCGACTTGTATACACAGGCTGAAGATTATCGTGTTGATGAGAATCGCAAGATTGTTAAAAAACTTGTTAAGAGGCATAATACATCGACCAAAGCCGATAGAAAACCCATTGACATCTTCACTCCTAAACCTGTGCAAGGAACTCTACCTGTTGTTGAGGTCCCTGTGGTCAAAGAACCTACGGTTTTGGATGGCTTTGAAGACACATACAAGATAAAAGGAATATCTTATACGCTCAGTCTGCAATATGTAGAGGGTGCGGGTGATGACCTATGCTGGGTTGATGTGTCTAACAAAAGTGGACATGAGATTATATGTAAGATTGATGTGAATCACATATTCTTTCAGCACTTTGGCAAGCCCACAGATGCTATTTCTGCAATTCTAAAAACCATTGCCATTGCAAAGTTCACAGCAAAGGAACAGGGTAATGACACTGCTGGAGAATTGCTCACCTATTTTAACCAGTATATCAAAGAAACAAAAGTATAATGACGCAGATAACAATTAATAATACTGAAAGCAAGAAGTCGTTGCCTAAAAATGCGCTGCAGGCTGTATCTACCGGCGAATTCTTTGAACGCTTTTTGGAGTCACAAAAGATGTCTCCAACGAAAAGGCACGGTCTTTCTGACAATGCCGCTGTGACATTTAGAAACGAAACTTGTGATATTTTATGCCACTGTAACCCTCACAATGCTATTCACGCACCAGAAACAACGCATTTGGTAGTAGGATATGTACAGAGTGGAAAAACTATGTCATTTACAGGCTTGACTGCTTTGGCATTAGATAATGGTTATCGTGTAGTAATATATTTAGCAGGCACTAAAAACAACCTATTAGACCAAACTTCAAAACGATTGAAGAAAGATCTTATTGGCAATCGTGCAAAGAATAACAACTTCTATAAGATTCATCCTAATGCGACCTCTAACGAAGTTGAGGATATTGTTGGGCATCTTGAATCATCAGATAATCCAATAATTTTGATACCCATCCTCAAGCACTCTAAACACATCGACAAACTGATTCAAGTTGTCAACTCGGCAGAGTACAAATCTGTAATGAAGGATGAAACAGTCCTTATAATAGATGATGAGGCCGATCAGGCATCTTTGAATAATTTTGGAAGGAAAAACAGTAAAGAGGAAAGGGAGAAGGAAGAGGAAGAAAGATCTTCTACATACGATGCTATATTGCGATTAAGAGCCGCTTTGCCAGGTAATACTTACATACAATATACTGCAACACCTCAGGCAAATATTCTGATTAGCATGCAGGATTTGCTTTCGCCCAAGAGTCATACATTACTTACTCCAGGGGAGGGATATATTGGAGGTAAACTATTCTTTGGGAAAGGCCCTAATCACGATTTGTTTAAGGGTGGTCTAATTATTCAAATACCCGAAGCAGAGGTTTTCCATAAAAAGAGAAATCCTTTGGAAAGAATGCCTAAGTCTTTGCAGGATGCATTGATGTTCCATATACTTGCCGTAGCCATTGTAGTGAAATGGCAAGACTCCGAAGATATTACATATCTGTCAATGATGGTGCATCCAGATAATGAAAAGAAATGGAATAAGACATTCAAAGGTTGGATTGATAATACTCTTAAACTTTGGAGAATTGCATTAAACAAACCTGACGGATACGACGATAAGGTCGATCTGTTAGAGCGGTTTGAAAAGATATTCTCAAAGGCAGTAGAGTTCTATTCCCCAGACAATAGACCTACTTTTGAGCAGATTAAGCCATATATTGCAGAGGTTATCCGCGATAAAAAGGTTTATCTTGTCAATACGGATAAAGATGCTCAAACAGAAATAGAGTGGGATAATTACAAGATGCACATATTGGTTGGTGCAGAGATGCTTAACCGAGGCTTTACAGTTGAAAAATTAGCAACTACATATATGCCTCGATATGCCACAGGTGCTACAAATGCAGATACAATTCAGCAGAGATGTCGTTTCTTTGGGTATAAACAAGATTATATCCGCTCTTGTCGCGTTTTCTTACCGGCCAAAACCATCGAAAACTATCACTCTTATGTGAATCACGAGGAAGAACTGCGTCTATTGTTAAGCAAATGTGACAATTTGGCTGATGTAGAGCGTAGCATTCTGCTATCACCATCATTGCGTCCTACTCGCAGCAATGTGCTGCCAGTATGGGTGGTAAACGATAAAATGCAAGGAATGTTTGCTTTACAGGCTTTTGCTAGTAGGTCAACAATAGAGCACAACGATAATGTTGTAGGAGATTTTCTTAAAAAGCACGCTAATGATTTTACAGTAAGACCAGATACGACCAAAGACCGTACTCATCGATATATGAAGTTGAGCGTTGATGAGGCGATAGAGTTCTTATCAAGTTTCAACTTTAAGAATTGGCCTGATGCTCAGCGTAAAGCCAATACTATAAGATACTTAAGATACTTGTCAGCTGAAGATAATGAGAATCCTATAAAGTATGTTTGGTTCTACCAAATGGCATTTGATTCAGCACCGCGTCATCGTAGCTTTGATAAGGAGAAATGTCGTCTGGCTAAAAATACCGATTTGTTTGCGGGTCCAAGTTCTGTTCAAGACTCGACAAATTATCCTGGTGATAGGAAAATATATGGTTCAGAGGATACAATAACGATTCAACTTCATCATATTGAGTTTGATGGCGCTGCACTTGATTTCCCGAGAACAGCATATACATTGGCAATGTACTATCCTAAAGAATTGGCTGCCAATTACTGTATGAATATAGAAAATACGATAGATGATTCAGACGAAGAATAGAAAGTGAAAGCATGATTGATTTTAAGCAAATATTCAGCGAGTTTAAGGCATTAGAGTGCATATCTAGTAATGAGAAAACCTATAATGTTATCTCTTTACCTGAAATGTCGCACAAGTTGGGCATCTCCAAAGAGCATTTCCCTATGTTCTTTGTATCTACAAGTGATTCACAGGATAATGTGCCGAACACTATCAGAGAATTACTTTCTGTTGAGTACGATATGGAGTGTACCGTTAAAGAGTCTGACGGACAGATGCTGCTGAGTAATTTTGCAATAATTACTTTGCGAACTAATGATGAACACCTTCAATCGTATTTTATAGAGATTTTTCTAATGATGTTATCAAAGATGAGCCATCAGCCATCTAAGCAAGCATTGTCTATTGAGGTTGAACGACTGGTAACAATCTTTTCTGCATTAACATCAACCCCAAGAAAAAAGATACAGGGATTATGGGCAGAACTATTAGTTATTGAGCGGAGTAAGAACTATGAAGTATTAATAAATGCTTGGCATTCTTCCGCATCATCTAAATACGATTTCACATTAGGTCAAGATAAGATAGAAGTAAAAAGCACGTCATCCGAGGAGAGGATACACAAGTTTTCATTAGACCAACTTAATCCATCTCCTAGTTCACGGTTGCTAATAGCCTCAATGACGGTTCGTGAGTCTGGAAAATGTGCTCAAGGATTATCTGTTAGAAATCTTTATGACCGAATATGTGAGAGTATTTCGAATATAGATGTTAAGATTAGATTATATACCATAATCGCACAAACACTTGGTACTGATATCGATAAAATAGGAACTGTCTTCTTTGACTATGTGGCAGCTGCTGATACTTTGGCGTACTATGATTACCAAGCTATACCTCGTATCCTGAAAACTGATGTTCCAGCTAATGTTTCAGATGTAAAGTTTGCATCAAACATTACTAAATTAGAGGATATAAACAGTGCTAATTACTCTTCAAAGTTTAGTGATAGTGAGTTGTTTAATTGTTTATTTTAAGCATTATGATTAAGAAGATTAGCAGATATACATTACAACAAATTTTCATCGAAAGTTTGGAAGAGTGCGACTCTTTCAGAATCATTGATGGACTCAATCCATTCCACATAATGCTGAATGGCAAGGAATTATACATATATATCAAAAATCTTTCTCCAGCATACTTCACCAATCCTGATGTGTGGAGAGTTCAACTTCCTAAAAAAGAAGAATTTGACACGATAAAAGAAGGAAATATTGACTTCGTACTTCTTGGATACGATGCAGATAATGATGTATATACAACTTGGCATCCTAAATGGACAAAACAACGCTTAAATAATGGTGAAAGTGTATCATTCTATTCGCGTTTGTCATTACAGGAGGAGGTAGCATCATCGCAGGATATCAAACGACTTTCGTTAAATAATGACGGTGAAGTAATTGCATTTCCACGCGAGCACTTGGAGTTTATTCTATCAAACTTAAAAACATTCTTCCAAGACGATAGTGATTATGTTGCAATGGGATCCAAGAGACGCCCAGAAGCAAATGATGCGTATAAAACATTCTGCGATACAAAGAATGTAGAATTACTAGCTCGTAGTATGAATGATGACGGTTATTCTGGCGTAACAATCGGGAACTATTGTCGAGCCATTAAAACATTGATTAACGATGGTCACATCACTCGTTATCGTAAGATCTTCCTCTCTTGTGATAGCTTAAGTGAATATTTAGATATCGTTTCAGAGTTTTGCAATCAACCAGACATCAAGGAGCAAAATGAGAAATGGCACAATATGCTGTCAGCCGCACTTAGAGCATATATCAGTTTCCTTATCAAACAAAATTATTCTAAAGAGTCTACACCTATCGCAACAGAATCTGAAATGGTAGATTATTTAGATATTCTTGTTAATAGAGATATATTCGAGGATTTTGGTTCATTTTTATTCAACAAGGGGTATAATCCTAGTACAGTCGGGCATTATCAGAAAGCTATTCGAATACTACGAGACCTTAATTGGTTGAATCAATATAAAACATTGTTTGAAGATTGTGTATCCATTGAGGATTTACAAGAAGCATTCACGAAATTCTTTGCGATTCCTGAAATAGACGAGTTCAACAAAGCAAAACATCGTGATTTGTCTGCAATGTCAAAGCAATTAGTTCAATATATAGACCATATTTGTCATTTGTCTGGATCTATTGAAGATGAAGATACCCCCAAAAATGATAATAATGCTACGGAGGCAACAGTCAATATATCAACCGAAAATGTTGATTGGGAGGCGATGTTTACAGATGCGAATGGTAAACTAACAAAAATCGCCAATCCTGCCCTGTTAGACAAACTACGTCCACATTTGGACTCCGAATACGTCAATCCGGTTTGCGCATATAGCGAGGTTGAGGATTTCTATGGAGAGAGATACCCAACAATGGATATGGGAGAATGGATGAGACTTTTCAAGGCTATTGATTGGAATAATCCATATGTCTCGTTATCTCCCACTAAAGAGAATAAAACCACAGAAAGAACAAAATCAAAAACAGAGATTCTGCGTGTAGAATACCCTGATGGAAGAGTTGTGCAATATCAAAAAGCCGTTGATACTTTCGTTGAGATTATCGAGAACAACTATCCAGACTTAATACACGAGTTGAACATTTTGCATGCCAATGTCAATCTTGTAACAAAAGAATGCAGCCAGCAGTATGCTTCTGCACAGCGTGAAATAGCCGATGGCTGGTTAGTTTTCACCAATATAAATACTCGCAGAAAGAGAGAGGACCTTATCAAGATATCTAATGAATTAGAATTGGATTTGAAGGTAGATATTGTGTCTGTTGCTACTGGTGAAATTATCAATCTAGAGGATGAACCAAGTACATCAACCAGACAAAAGATTAAGGTAACATTCCCCGACGGTAGAACGATTCAGCCAAATAAGGTTTTAGAAACTCTGGTTGAGGTTGTTAAATATGCTGGTCCAGAACGAGTACGGGATTTGGGTATTATTGTTTGTGCAGATAATTTAGTTCTAAAGAATCCTAAACCAAGATATGAAAAACCATGCAAGCCTGTTGGTAATGGTTGGCTTGTAAATACCTGTTCAGATACTCCTACAAAGTATGAGCAGATAAAGCAGATTTCGGACGAACTAGGATTAAATCTACAGGTTGAAATTATATCCAGCGAAAGCAAACCATCATCATATGTCAATAACAATATAAATAGTAATAGTTGTATTGTCAGTGATTGCCCCTCTAACTATGCAGTAAGGGATACTAATAGTATGTTAACTGTTGATGATATTGTTCAATGGACTGAAAACTTGAGGACTTTCAAATATAATGGTATAGGAAGTCCTCATAAACCTGTATACATATTAAGTATCATAAAACTCATCACAGAAGGTCATATAGTAGATGGCAAGATATATTTAAATAATCTATTAATAGACACATTTAGAAATATTTGGAATATAGTAGTTCCTAGACCAAATTCCTTTACAATGGATATTTGTAATCCATATATCCACATGGCATCAGAACCGTTTTATAAGTTAAAGATGAAGCGAAACGATATTTCGTATTTAGAGGTTAAAAAGAGTATTGGAGCAATTCAAGAGTCTTGTGAATATGCCGAAATAGATTCTCGTTTTGTGGAAATTATAAGGAATCCTAAAAACGCAACTATTATAAATGAGCATATTTGTGAATATTACAAGTTAAGCAGTATTATTTAAGTTCAATTCAGAGATCGTGATTACAAATTATAAAGAATAAATATGGCTATTACAACCCCATCTGACATATATTTAGATTTTGATGCTTTTTTGCGTTCAATCAAACAAAATCTTGATGGAAGTTTTGGCGTGCTTTTAGGTGCTGGAGCTTCTATCTCATCGGGCATACAATCTGCTAATGATTGTATATGGGATTGGAAAGCGTCAATCTATCAAACCCTATCTGGGTGTCAGCAAAATTTAGTTGATCCTAAAAAATCTGACAGGAGTAAAACTATTATCCAAAAGTGGATAGATTCTCAAATTGGCTTTCCGAAAGAGGGATCTTCTGATGAATACTCCTTTTATGCAGAAAAAGCATATCAAATTGAAGCTGATAGAATTAAATATTTTCAAAATCTTTGCCAGGATAAGACTCCATATGTTGGATATAAATTACTATGTTTATTGAATAAATATGGAGTTGTGAAATCTATATGGAGTACCAATTTTGACGGTTTAGTGGAGAGAGCTGCACAACAAGCAAATATAACTCCTATTACAATTAATTTAGACTGTGTTGATCGTATATATAGGACAGAAAGTAGCAATGAATTACTATACATAGCATTGCATGGTGATTACAAGTATAGTACATTAAAGAATACAGCAAAGGAACTTGATTCGCAACATACAGATTTTGTATCTGCAATGTGCCGCTATTTTGTAGATAAAAATTTAATTGTTATTGGCTATAGTGGTCGAGATAAATCTTTGATGGATGCTTTAACTCGAACTTTTACAGATAAAGGAGCAGGCCGATTATATTGGTGTGGATATGGAGGTAATATAACACCTGAAGTACAAGAACTAATAACAAATATTAGAAAGGCGGGGCGAACTGCATATTATATTGATGCAGACGGCTTTGATAACATTATGTTATCACTTATGAAGTATTGTTATAACGAAGATCCATCCAAACAGAATGAAATAAATGAAATTTTAAAGATTGTCCGCACAGAATCGACTGATACACCATTCTGTATTGGTGATGGCACAACGATCAAATACTTAAAAAGCAATTTGTCGCCTGTAGTATTCCCAAAGGAAATATTTCAATTCCAAGTCTCTTTTGATAAGACTAAAGGTAAATGGCAGTATATTAGAGAAAAAACTAATAATACAAGTGTTGTTGCAGTTCCTTATCAGGATAAAGTGTATTCAATTTCAACAGCATCAATGATTCAAGATATTTTTGGCAATGACTTAATCAGTGAAATTGAACGCATACCAATTACTGTTGACGATATTGAAAGAAATGGAGTCTTTAGGGAGTTAATTCTTAAAGCTATATTATTGGGAATATCTCAACTTAAAGGACTGAATGTAAATTACAAACGTGGTATTCTATGGAAGAATGAAAGCATTTTCAAAGAAGAGAACATTATAGTACATGAGGCGGTAGAATGCGGATTGTCATTTATACCACAGAAAGAATATGCTTTATTTTCAATAACCCCTACTATATACTTAGAATCAAGTGAACCTATTGAGAAAGAGAAGAAACAGAAATATACTCGTGAGTACCTAGATAGGATGAGGAATAAAAAATATGAAGAAAAACTTCAGATGTGGTATAATATTATATTAGGTAATAATAAAACATCATTTGATATTCCTTTGAATTCAAATAGTGGTTTTACATTCAAATTATCTCCCAACAGAGGATATGCAGAAATTATAGGACAGAATGGATTTAAAACACATGCGCCAAAAGAATTCGATAAAAGACGAACTATATATCGTGGTATACATGTAGACGAGCCGAAACTTGAGTTTATTAATTCATATGCAGACAGGCCCTTTTATGATGAAAACCCAATGAGAGGTCTTACAAACCATAAACCTTTTGACTCTCGCTACTATGACAAATTAGCTCAAGACATCCGAATCGGTGTCATATGCCCTGGTCCATATTCCACAATATTTAGTACATTCTTAAAAAGACTAAATAGTACAATAAATACATCTCAAACATCAGATTACATCCACGATTATACAGGGTTTAGTAATATCTATAATTGTAGATTAGATATTCCTGAAGTTAACTCTGAGAGATGGCTATCAATAAATGATAACCCATCAAATGTTTTGGAACTTGTTAGGGCAATCTGTTTTGGAGCTAAAAAATTAGCGGAGCAGACACCTGGAAGTGTAATAACGATATTCATCCCTAATTCATGGAGTCACTACAGGCAATTTAAACATGAGCACGAAACTTTTGATCTACATAATTATATCAAGGCTTATGCAGCACATCATAAGTTTACAACACAAATTATAGAGGAAAAGACCTTGTCTGATAGGATGGAATGTGAGATCTCTTGGTGGCTCTCTCTTGCTTTATTTGTTAAGGCATTAAGAACTCCTTGGACTTTAGCTGACCTAAATCCTGATACTGCATATGCAGGTATTGGCTATAGCATTAAAAAGAAGCCTGATGGAAAAACAGATGTTGTTTTAGGATGTAGCCATATTTATAATTCTCAAGGACAAGGTTTAAGATATAAATTATCAAAAGTAGAACATCCTCAGTTTGATAGCAAAAGAAATCCGTATCTAAATTTCGAGGAAGCATATAAATTTGGCATGGATATCTTGAATCTATTTCAGCACGCAATGGAAAAACTCCCTAAAAGGGTCGTAATCCATAAACGCACACCATATAAGAAAGATGAGATAGAGGGAATAACACACGCATTAAGACAGGCTGGAATTTTAGAAGTTGACCTAATAACCATTACTAATGAACAGAATCACAGATTTATTTCACAATGGGTTAACAACAAAGGAGAGATGTGCATCGATGGTTATCCTATTGATAGGGGAACTTGTATAAAACTATCTAATAGAAATGCCTTATTGTGGACGCATGGAGTGGTTCCTTCGATAAAAGCAAATCGCAAATATTATCAAGGTGGTAGAAGTATCCCATCTCCTCTAAAAATTACTAAGTATTATGGAACGGGTGATTTGAAAACAATAGCTAAAGAAATTATAGGATTTACGAAAATGAACTGGAACTCATTTAACCTATACACCAAGTTGCCTGCTACTATTGATACTTCAAATACATTAGCTCAAATTGGCAACCTGCTAAAACAATACAAAGGAATAACCTACGATTATCGTTATTTCATATAAAACACTTAGATATGTCAAAATATCCATTCGATTCTACAATGCCCGCTAGGTGCGAGCTGTTTGGGAATAAAGCGGATTAATATAATTAACATTGCAATATGATAGACTTTGATGCATACATAAAAATGGGTGAGCCTGGTGGTAAAGAGAGAGCCGAGGCGTGGAAAACTGCGATTGGTTTGCAGGCTGTTGATGGACTCAAAACTTCTGAGTACCTGAACGAAACCGCTGCAAAGCATATTGAGGGGGACATTACCATCGAAGAGGTAAAGGAACTCATCGATACTTATTACCAATCAAAGACCGCAAGAACACCCGAAGATGATGAAAAAGAGGAAGCAGACAAGGCAGCGGCAAACATTACAAAAATTATAAATGAGCCATCTTTCACATTCTCCCTTCATGGATTGACATCTATTCACAAAAGAATTTTTACTGGGATATTCAAACATGCCGGTATCTTGCGTGACTACGAAATATCTAAGAAAGAATGGGTATTGGATGGAGCATCTGTTTCATATGGATTTGCCTTTGAACTCAAAGATGCTTTATCACACGACATTCAGAGAGAGCGAGATTTCAAGTATACAGGTATGGATATGTCGGAGATCGTTAAGCATATTGCTCAATTTACTTCAGATATCTGGCAGATTCATCCATTCTGTGAAGGTAATACAAGAACAACAGCAGTATTCATCATCAAGTATCTGCGCTCACTCGGGTTCGATGTAAATAACACCACTTTTGAGAAGAATTCATGGTACTTCCGTAATGCTCTTGTCCGAGCCAACTACCAGAATCTTCAGAAAGGGATATATAAGGAAACTATTCATCTAGAACGCTTTTTCCGCAACCTTTTGATGGGTGAAGATAATGTTCTAATGAACAGACATCTTCATATCAAGGCAAAAGAATTACTTGATGGGACTACCCCAGCAAGTACCCCAACAAGCACCCCAACAAGTGTCATCCCAGAGAGCGAAAATGTTAAGCGTTTAATTAGTGCTATTGCGGAGAAACAGCTATCGGTAAAGGAGATGATGGCTACCGTAGGATTAAAGGATAGACCAAATTTTATCGAATATTCTCTTTCTCCTGCTATGCGGGAAGGATATGTTCGTATGCTTTATCCTGATTCTCCGCATCACCCCCGCCAAAAGTATTTATTAACTGTTAAGGGATTAGCTGCATATAAGGAACTTTCGAGATAGCATACCGCTCAAATAGTTTAACATTAAATTGTCTTTAAAATATGCTCCACTATGATAGCAGAAAGCCATCATATGTGGAGCATTTTTATTAGTAAATGTACTTCTCTAAGTTCTCGCGAATCCTCCTTTCAAACGGAGATTTACTATCGAGTCGTATTTCGTCCTTAATAGTTTCAATACCATAAAAAGAATTATCTCCAATATCTGCTCCTCGTTACCTCGCTCGAAAATACGGTTTATCACATAACCACGATGCGCTGTGAAGTCAATATTCTCTATTGCTGTATCCCAAAATATCGCACCACGAAATTTTGTTAAATCAGGTTGATTGCTCATAATATCTTATTCCTTATTTCTTAAATAAACACTTCTATATCTCAATAAATTTACCACCATCAAAGCCAACAAGATGCTCACCATAGGCCACATAGCCAAGTTGATTGCAGACAAGGCGTGTATTACCGATGGTTGCCTCCTCGTTAGCGTGCGAGTGTCCGAAAATCTACGCATCTATACGGCTATCAGCGATGAAGTCGCCCAACTCTGTTGCAAATGCACTATTTAGCAGGCTACCTTTATGCTGCGGAGCCACGACTGCTAACGATGGCAGATGATGCGTTACTACCACAATATGCTCTGCCGTGCTCTCCGCAACACTGTGCTTGATAAAGTCCAGACATTTCTCGTGTTCGGTGTTAAAGTCAGCAGGGGTAAAGCGGCGACCATTGTACAGAATCTGCCGAAAGTCATTCATCCCTCTACTTACGAAATACTCATCCTGAGGCTGGATATGCGACCACAGAGTAGAGAGAATGAAGTCCGTATCATCAATGCGTACCACCTTGTTCTGATAATAATGTACATTCGGCAGTATCTTACGACTCCAACTATCGCCATAGGCTAATACGTCGCCATTACCATAAAACTCGTGATTACCGGGCACCAACAACACTTCTCGATAGTTTGCCGATGCCCATTTCCAAAACTTCATATTTGGTAAGGTCTTACCGCGCAAGTAACCTATGTCACCAGCAAAAACTAATACTTCACCAGTAACCTCAAGCGGCATAGTGTTTATAAACCTTGAATTATCTGACAACTCCAAATGTATGTCAGATGCGTATTGTATCTTCATATAACTTATCACCTCTTAACATTTTGTATAAACCAATTCGTAGTCTTCAGCATTAGACTTGTTATCTAATATGCCCTTTGCAAAATAGAACTTGTTATACAGATATTGCTTGTTTTCAAGATCTTCTTCCAAAAAGCCAATGCGTTCATTGTATTCATCAATATCCTTACTAATCTTATCGTACAGTTCTACATTAGCCTTGATTATGCGAGTTTCCAACTTAGCAATAGTTGCCTTGTACCTTGCAATGCTCTTCTTGCAATCCTCGATTTCTTCATTATAAAATGCTAAAACCCTATCGAGTAGTTCTGCTGTCAAAGTTTGTGGAGACGAACTCCACTGAAGCACATCTAATTCTCGGCTCGGAGTTGTAGATAGATGGAATAGCTCGCATCCGAAAGACTTGCGAACATTCTTATTGTATTCATCTACCTCATGGATTGCTGCCATTATCTCATCCTTTGATAGGTTTCTCGTTTCCTCAAAGGATGGATGTTCTCTATAATCCAATAAAGGAGTTGCCTTACTCCTCAAATAAACAGTGGTATATTCACTCATAATAGTTCTTCTTTAGTACGCATCGCTGCGTAGTTAATAATTGATTCGTTGATTTCCATTGGACGGAATAGACGGAGAGGAAAATCGTCACCAATGGGCATAAACAAAAATCGTTGAAAAGTCTGATAGGGACTTTCCAACGATTCTTATCTATTTAGCTAACGAGGATATTTGCATCTATAATATCCTTGTTTGCGTATGTTTCTGTTGGATAGTTTTCCCGATATTGTCGAAGGACACAATGCTTGAAATATGAGCACACAGCACACCCTCAAGGCGTTTTGAACCTCGACACACATTTGTTGCTGTTATGTTCATTCTATTTTGCTGCATTTCGTTTTTATTGTTTCTAAATCAACTGCAAAGATAGTGATTTTTCTTGTGAATCTTTTGATTTGGAATAGATATTTTAATCTTAATGCAAGAGGAAGGCTAGCAACATGACAAATCGCATAACAACAAGGTAAGCCCCAAGCATCCGACAAATAATCCATAGTAAAAGAGCCAAAAACTTCTTAAAATCGAACAGTCAAACAGTTCTAATTCCAAACTCGGTTTCAGAGCCGTTTTTGTACCTTTTCGGGGTGAAAAATGCGATTTTTTGCAAGTTTTTGTACCTCGGGTTTTGATATTCAAGAAATTACACTTACTTTTACATTCCAAAATGGAGGTACAAGGCAAAAAAGTGTGTTGAAAATCACTAACTTACACATTCTCAACGACTTGCCAAATGAGTAGTTGTACCTTTTAGAGTGCTAAATGACTGATTGATAATCATCTACACTTTCTGTGATGGGAAATCATGATTATGGCTATTGTTATTCCGAAGTGGTGGAGGCCAT
>ERZ772870.861-NODE-861-length-27675-cov-3.366039_pt1 | contig 27675 bp, 18 predicted proteins | sample MGYA00511376_ERZ772870 | MGnify/ENA primary metagenome ERZ772870 (study PRJEB29015, sample SAMEA2737719) | human gut metagenome | biome: human gut; feature: human-associated habitat; material: faeces | place: China | collected 2012 ... | reverse complement strand
CCGTCCGGCATTTGGGTCGATCGGAAACGTTGGGGAAAGAAAAACGATATCAATATTCCGAACATACCGGGGGAGGAGCGCGATGCGCTGTTGGCAAAGCGGGCGAAATTGAAAGAATTGGTCGATGTAATTGAGACCTCGGTCGAGGCGGCAGACGATAAATCGACCGTTACGCGCGAGTGGCTCGAAAAGTTGATCCGGCGCACTTTGCGGCCAAAGACGGCGACTTCCGTTGAGGAAAAGAAAATAGGCTTTTTCCCGTTGACGGATGAATACCTCGCTACGCATAAATTGTCCGAATCGCGTGTCAAGCATTTCAATGTCTTGGTGCGGACGTTGAAGCGGTATGAGTTGTATCGTAAACTGTCGAACCGACGGTTCGTGCTGGACGTACACACCGTATCTCCGACGACACTTGATGATTTCGGGGCATTTCTGATGAAAGAACCGGAGATTTTCGACGAACATCCGGAGTTGTACGACGAGGTGCCGTATGCCCGGCCGAAGGTGAGGAAGAATCTGCCTGTGAAGCGCGGCCCGTACCTCAATGCTGCGGGAGAAACGGTAATTCCCGGCCGTCCGAAAGAGCGGGGCATGAATTACGTTTCGGATATGTTGATTCGTCTACGGTCGTTTTATGTATGGTTAAATGATAACGGACATACCTACAATGATCCGTTCAAGCAGTACAAGATTGCGGAGATTGTCTACGGTACGCCTATCTATATTACGACCGACGAACGCAAACAGTTGGCCGAAGCGGATATGGGGGATGACAAGCAACTGGAAACGCAACGAGATATTTTTGTTTTCCAATGCATGATCGGCTGCCGGGTGAGCGACCTTTATAAGATGACCTATGCCAATATCATCGGCGATTGCATCGAATATGTTCCCCGCAAGACGCGAGACGACCGAGTGGTGACGGTCTCGGTGCCGCTGATCGGTGCTGCGAAAGAACTGATTCGTAAATACCTCGATGAGAACCGCGGAACATTGTTTCCATTTATTTCGGAGCAAAAATATAATGTCTATATCAAAGCGGCGTTCCGTAAAGCGGGACTGACGCGCATGGTGACGACGATCGACCAGCGGACGCGGCAGAATGTTCAGGTGCCGATCTGCGACCTTGCTTCGTCGCACATGGCGCGCCGGACATTCATCGGGAATGTTTATAAAAGCGTGAAAGACCCTGCGATCGTGGGAGCGATGTCCGGTCATAAGGACGGCAGCCGGGCGTTCGCTCGTTATCGCGATATTGACATGGACAGTAAGCGTGTTGGAGTAAGATTTGTTTTGTCGATAAATTTGTATAAATTTGCGACAGATATATGTGTGTAAATAGATGCAAGTAATAGAGGGTAAGATACTTAATAAGATAAAAAAGTGCGGGCGTGGTAAGCTGTATTCCGCATCCGATTTCGCTGTGTACGGATCGGCCGTATCGGTTGCGAAGGCATTGGAACGGCTTACTCGAAAAGGCGGTTTAGTCCGTATTGCAAGGGGCCTCTATTGCTATCCCAAAATCGACAGAAAGTTCGGACTGGGCATACAATACCCGACCATCAATGAAATCGCTGAAAAGGTAGCCCGGCAGAGCGAAGCCCGGGTTGTTCCGACGGGTATGCACGCATTGAATGTATTGGGATTGTCTGCCCAGGTACCGATGAACTATGTGTTTTATACCGACGGCAATTCCCGGACTGTCAATCTGTTCAACGGTCGTAAATTGCGATTCAAGCGTGTGGCGCTTAAAAATCTGGCCTATCAGAATAAAACGCTGATGCTTGCCGTGTTCGCTTTGAAGGAGATCGGTCGGCCGCAGGTGACGGAGGAGCACATCGCCCAACTGAAGACGATATTCGCCCGGATTCCGAAGTCGAGCATCCTGCCCGATCTGCGGTTGGTGCCGGCATGGATTCGTAAAATCATTATGTCGTTCTATGAAAAATAATTTTTGGACGTTTTCCGACGAGCAGAAAAGTATGTTCGTTGCACAGACGAGCGAGCGTGTCGGGCTTCCTCCGCAGGCTGTCGAGAAGGACTGGTGGGTGACGATGACGTTGAAAGCCCTGTTCGAATCGTCGTGCCGGGACTTCATCACCTTCAAGGGCGGTACGTCGTTGAGCAAGGGTTGGCATGTCATAGAACGCTTCTCGGAGGACATCGATATTGCAATCGACAAGTCCTTTTGGAGAATTGCCGGGGACAACAAGTCGCAGCGCGATCGGATTCGGAAACTTTCGCGGGCCTATATCGAGCAGCGGCTCGTTGCGGAAATGCAGGCATTGCTGGAAGGATATGGGGCTTCCGATTTTGAGTTGCGTGCCGTTCCGGCGCAGGACTCCGATGCTGATCCGACGCTGGTGCTGCTGCCGTATCGAAGCATTTATGCGAATATCGAGTATGTGGAATCGCAAATCCGGATCGAATTCAGCTGCCGGTCGATGAAAGAACCGCGTGAGCGGATCGAGATTCGTCCGCTGATTGCCGAGGCATATCCCGATGTATTCGGAGAATTGGTGTTCCCGATTTATGCGGTCGTACCGACACGGACGTTTTTGGAGAAAGCGTTTTTGCTGCATGAAGAGTTTCAGAAAGAGAATCCGCGCGTCGAGCGAATGACACGTCATCTATACGATTTGGAGCGGCTGATGGATACGGATTTCGGAAAGGCAGCCTTGGCCGATCCGAAAATGTATGTCGAGATTGTCAGGCATCGCAGCATATTCAATACGATTCGCGGAGTCGATTATCGGACGCACCATCCGAGCCGGATCGATTTTATTCCGCCCGAAAAATTGGCGGAGGTATGGCGCAGGGATTATGAGCGGATGCAGGAGTATTTCATCTATGGAGATTCGCTGCCATACGATCGACTGATCGCGCGGATGGCGGAGTTGCGGGATCGGTTTCGGAAAGTTGTAATGGAGGATGATTTTTTCAGCGAATCGTAATTATGAATCCCGAGTATTATTTCCAGAAAGGTCTTCACCTGATCGTGGCGAGCGCTGTGATTTTTGCTTTGATCGTTTTGTTCAGCGCCATGGTTTCGCGGGGATTTCCGCTTTGGCTGGCGCTTGTTTTGCTTGTCCCCGCAGGACTTGGCGTGACCGGATTTTACTTTTTCAGCGTGGGCAGTTCGGCGGATCTTTCGGAGCGTTTTTTTCGTCGTTTTGGGTGTAGTCAGCCGAGAGGCGAAGAGAAAACAACGACAGAAGGAGTCGGTTCCGAACAGCGGTGTGAAAGAAGCCCGGACGCGATCGTGCCGGAATCCGCCGTTGTTTCTGCCGATCCGGTTCCGGACGATCGGATTCTCGAAAATGCACTCGCCACCGTCTACGAATATACCGATAAGGATTTGGGCGATGCCGTTGACGGGACGAATCGGCAAATTTTGCGACGACGTTTGCTTTATTTGGCATGTATGGCGCCTGTTCCGAATGATGTGCCGCAGGTTCGGCTTCGGCATGATCGGGTGAGCTATGGGGATTTGTGTCACTACGGTTGGAACGTCTGGAATGCTTTTAAGGGCGCGACCAATCGTTTTTATGACCAGACCGAATTGGCGGAATGGCTGAAAGCGAGCTTCGAGTCTTTGGCCAAATACAATACGAAGACGTTGCGGGCCAAGCTTCGGGCGACGGACGGAGGTTATCGCATCCGATTGATCGATAATCTGAAAGAATATATCCAAAAATAAAGAGCTGTATAAGGATGAGATATTCCCTGCACCCGGTCGGTGCAGGGAATTTTCTTTCTGTTGTCATGTAATTGCAAAATGCTGGTAAGTAGCAATATCTGAAATTGTTTGCCGGTGCAAATGCGGTGATTCGATTGCAAAAACAGGTGCAGGAAAAGCACCTGTTATTTTCGTCGCCGGACCTGCTGTTCGGGTTCGGTTAAATTATCGTATTATGGACTTAAAACAATTGAGTGAGCTGGGCGGTGAAGTGAATGTGACCGTCCGTCTGGAAGATCTCCGGCAATGGCACAAGGAGTTGACGGCAGTCGCGTCGCCGCCGTCCGTAATGCCGGTTCCGCAACACGCGGGCGAATTGTACACGCGAAAACAGACCATCGCGTTGTTGGGTGTCGATTCCTCTACGTTGTGGCGATGGGCCAAGAGCGGTTATCTTGTTCCCGTGGAGTACGGCGGGCAGCGCCGTTATCGCGTGGCGGATGTGCAACGGATTCTAAACGGAGACAGCTATGCCCGCTAAAACAGTGAAAAGAGAAAGCCCCTACCTGCGCGTGGGAACGACCATCTACAAGCGGGTCCGGCAGCCGTTGAGCAGCGGCCGGAGCGTCGAGACGCTCATCCCGTGGAATGTCGAGACCTTGCGTCAGGACTACGGGAAAAGCTATCTGGCCTGCATTCCGAAATACGACGGCTTTTGCACGGTTCCCGACCACACGAACTACCGCCGGGAGATCGACGGTTTCCTGAACCGTTACGAGCCGATTCCCTTTCAGCCCGCCGATGGCATCTTTCCGCACATCCACGACTTTTTCGCTCATATCTTCGGCGAGCAGGTCGAACTGGGGTACGATTATCTGCAACTGCTCTACCTGCGCCCCTTGCAACGGCTGCCGGTATTGTTGCTGGTGTCGGATGAACGCAACACGGGAAAGACGACCTTTCTCAATCTCTTAAAGTCGATCTTCGGCGGAAACGTTACCTTCAATACCAACGAAGATTTCCGTTCGCAATTCAATGACGACTGGATGGGCAAACTGCTGATCTGCGTGGACGAGGTGCTGCTCAACCGCCGCGAAGATTCCGAGAGGATCAAGAACCTATCGACTGCACGCAGCTACAAGGCTGAGGCGAAAGGCCGCGACCGCCGGGAGGTGGAGTTTTTCGGCAAGTTCGTCCTCTGCTCCAACAACGAGCGCAATCCCGTCCTGATCGAGGCTGCGGAAACCCGCTACTGGGTGCGGCGCGTGCCGCCGCTCCCGTATGACGATCAACACCTGCTGGCCAAAATGCGAGCCGAGATACCGGGGCTGCTCTTCTATCTGCAACAACGTATGCTCTCGTCACATGAAGAGAGCCGTATGTGGTTCGCGCCCCGGCTGCTGGTCACCGATGCCTTGCGGCGGATCATACACTACAACCGCAGCAAGACCGAAACCGAAATGCTGTCGATTATTCGCGATATCATGGATGCCGAGAACCTTGCGGAGTATCGGTTCGACGTGAGCGATATGGTCAATATGCTGGAGATACGCGGCATCCGTGTTGACCATCCCACCGTGCGGCGGATTCTTGCCGAAAATTGGCAGCTGCGACCCGCACCACCGACTTACTACCAACGCTATACGATTACCTACAACGGCGAAACGCAGCGGCAGGACAGCAAGACGGCACGGGTCTATACCGTCACGCGGGAACAACTCGGCGGATTGCTGGACGATGCTGCGATGTAAGAATGTTGAAAAAAGGAAGTAGCTTTCTTATTTTCATAATCTTACATCTCTTACAAATCCTCTTACAAAGTCTTACGGGTTCTTTCGGACTTACAGCGCCGGATGCCGTGTAAGAGATATGTAAGACGCCAACCTTTTCTTTCACTGGATTTTACACTTTTTCTCAACAAATTTACGGAAAAAATGACTGTCATACCATACAGCAACCGGATTTCCATCCGTGATTTTCTCGCCTGGCGCGGGATTCAGCCCAAATACGAACGCAACGGCTACGGTATGTATCTTTCACCCTTGCGGGAAGAACGCACGCCGAGTTTCAAAGTGGACTACGTGCAAAATCTCTGGTACGACTTCGGACTGGGCGAAGGCGGTACATTGCTCACCCTCGTGATGCGGTTGGAGCGGTGCGACAGCCGCGAAGCGGTCCGACGGCTGCAAAACGGTGAAAAAAGGGACGCCGGTTCCGTTTCTCTTTCACCGGGTGTTGGCGAGCGTCCAGCTGCCGGAGGTCCCTTGCCGGTCTTGCGTCCGGCCACCCTTCCCGCGTTCCGCATCCTCTCCGACGCTTCGCTCCGGCATCCGGCATTGGTCGGTTATCTCGCCTCGCGCGGCATCGTCCCGCCGGTCGCCGCGGCATTCTGCCGCGAGGTCCGTTACGAGATAAACGGCCGCGCCTTTTTCGCCGTCGGGTTCCGCAACGATGCCGGAGGGTGGGAGCTCCGCTCCGAGCGGTTCAAAGGCGGCTCCTCGCCCAAACATATCACCACCATCGGCAACCGTTCCGATACGGTAATCGCTTTCGAGGGATTTATGGATTTCCTCGCATATCTCTCGCTGAAACATCCCGAACGACTGCGCATCGACGCCGCGGTTCTGAACTCGGTCGTCAACCTGCCCAAAGCCGTTCCGTTTATCTCCCGACATCCGGTGATCCGCACCTTCTTCGACAACGACGAAGCAGGACGCAAGGCAACTGCCGATCTGATCCGTCTTTGCCCCCGCAGCGAGCTAATCGACCAAAGCAGTTTTTACAGCGGGCACAAGGACGTAAATGACTATCTGATCGCCCGCATAAAAGACCGACCTAAGACCACGAAAACTATATCCGATAAGCAAGATCACTCTTGTCGGAATAATCTGCAAGCCCTGAAAGCGGAACCGGAGGAAATTGAACCACCGCGTCGGAAAGGGATAAAGGTTTAAGGAAGGCAAGGTTGTGTTTTCGTAGACGAAAACTGCGCCTTCCCCGCTGGTCGGCGTAAAATCCCGCTGGTCTGAACAACCTATATAGCATGAACAATCTATCGAAACAACCTGTCATGGAAACACCGAAGAAAACATACAGCAAACAGGGCGGTCGGCCGAAAGTCGGCATCGGCCGCATCTGCAAATACGTCGTCAGCACACGACTCAGCCCCGAACGGAAACTCCGATTCTCGGCCCTTTGCCGCGAGGCCGGGCAACCGCCGGCCGAAGTCCTGCGCCAGCTGATCGACCGAGGAACGGTGAGGGCGCGGATCACCCGTGAACAGCTGGATTTCATGGCCCAGCTCAAAGGCATCGCCCGGAATCTGAACCAGCTGACCCGGCTGGCCAATGCCAAAGGTCTGGCGGCTGTCAGGGTACGGCATGCGGCGATCGTCACGGCCATCGAAAAACTCCTGAAGCAGATATGCGATGGTCGGTAAGGTAATATCCGCTTCGTCCTTTTCGGGGACGGTAGGCTACGTGATGAAAGAAGAATCCCGGATCTTGGAAGCCGAAGGCATTATGCCTCCGGAAGTGAAGGACATGGTGCAGGACTTCAAAGACCAGACCTTATTGAATCCGCGGCTGAAAAACACCGTCGGGCATATCTCGCTGTCTTTCTCACCCAAGGACGCTCCGCGGATGACCGACGCCCTGATGACGCAGATCGCAAAGGAGTATATGCAAAAGATGGGCATCACCGATACGCAGTATCTATTGGTGCGCCATCTCGACCAGCCCCATCCGCACTGCCATCTGGTCTACAACCGGGTCGGAAACAACGGGCAAACCATTTCGGACAAGAACATCAAAATCCGCAACGCCAAGGTCTGCCGGGAGCTGACCGAGAAGTGCGGATTGTATCTCGCACCGGGAAAGGACGACGTGCGGCGGGAGCGGCTGCGCGAACCCGACAAGACTAAATACGAAATCTACGATGCTATCAAAGGCAGTCTTCCCAAGTGCAAAAGTTGGAACGAACTGGAAGGCAAATTAAAGGAACAGGGCATCGGCGTCCGCTACAAGTATTGCGGAAATACCGACCGCAAACAAGGGGTGTTGTTCTCGAAAAACGGCTTCGAGTTCTCCGGATCGAAAATCGACCGGACTTTCAGCTTTACGAAACTCGACAACCGGTTCAACAATATTCAACAACAAACCCAGCACCGGGCCACGCTCCTCGGAAACCTCTCGGCGGCGGCAGGCAATTACCGTTCGGCATTTACCGGGTTGTTCGGCGGTATGGGTAGCGGCGGCACGCGCGAAAAACCGCCGTCGGTAAACCTCGGAAAGGCAGGCGGGATTCCGCTGCCGCCGGCCGGTTCGCCCGTCGGAGTGTCGGCCGGGCAGTTGCAGCGCAAGCCGGGTGAAAGTCCCGAAGAGCATATAGCACGAATCACGGCACTGCTCAACGCCGCGGCCGAGGCGATGGCCATCGCTGCGATGGAGCACCGCCGCAGGATGGAAGAACAGAAAAGAAGAGCCAAAATAAAACTGTAACCGAATTAGAAAATCTCAAAAATCATGAACGACGAAAATAAGATCGGACTCTCGATCGAAATGTACGAAGACCTCAAAGAAACGCTCGTCAAGGCTGTCAAAAGCACCAAAGCCAACGCGGGTCTGGAGAATGCACAGCTGGAACGGATCGAGCGGCTGATAGAGGCCACGGAGCTCTCGCAGGGGCAGGTCGCACAGATGCTCGAACAACTGCAACGGCATACGGCCTTGCCGGGAGTAAAAACCGAGCAGGAGCGGGAATTTACCGACAAATACAACGCTCTGTTGGCGCAGTTAGCGGGTAGGCTGGAGGTGATCGACAAAGAGATCAGGCAGACACATACATTGATAGAGCAGGTGAGGCAAGCTGTCGAAGCAGCGGTAAAGCCCGAAAACCTGCCAGTGCGGGAGCACCGGCATACTTATACGCTCGATATCAGTTCTTCGAAAACATTTTTGACGATGTTCGTCATGCTGGGATGTATTTTCCTGCAAGGCGCATTCATTTACCGAATCTCAGAGAATAATCGGCTGTTAGCTGCGAACGACCTGAAATACCGCTACGTGAAAATGCGTGGTGAGATCAAAGAAAAGGAGCTTATGGAGTTGGAAACGATATTCAGGGATGAGCAGCACACGGCCATACGCGATACCGTCCGAAACCAAGTTGAACGGTACAAAGAAGCCGTAAGGCGGCGGGCAGAACAACTAGAGCGGGCTGCAAGCAAAGAGCGCAAAGCGAAAAAGCTACTTGATGATGCAGCACAGTTGCGGGGAAAATAATTTATTTTCCCCGCTATAATGATTCGTTAATTTTGATTGACCACCTCCATGTTGTTTTGAAAATCAAGCAGTTGTGTTAATCTTGGATTTGTGGGCGTAAATGGTTTGGAGTCAATAATATAGGGGCGAACTTTTGCGTTTTAAAAATACGCATAAAAAAGCCCCTGTTCTTGAAAAGAACGAGGGGCAAAGGATTTTTTGAGGGGGCTGTGTGGGCCCCGGCATGATTGCCGTCCGCAGGCATCGCCCGTTATTTCAGCTTGCAGAGTTTGCGGTCTGCGTCGGTTGCCTCGCGTATGGAGATTGCAAAGCCTCCGCCGCGCGCCATCTCCACGTCGAGTTCCGTGCGTTGTCTGACCTTCCCGGTGCGGATGACATATGCCTGCGGATTGGTCTGGTAATCGGCATCGGGGGCATCGGCGTAGAGCGTCGCCACGTACTCCTTACCGGGATCGAGGTAGTCGAACGGGAGCGTCACCGTACGTCGGTTCTCGTCCGTCACGCCGCCCACGAACCACTCGCCCGTGTCTTTGGCCTTGCGCGCCACGACGATGTAGTCGCCCGGTTCGGCCAGCAGGTAGCGGCTCTCTTCCCAGTCCAGTGCGACGTCCTCGATGAAACGGAACGCATCCATGTATTTCTCATAGTGCTCGGGCAGGTCTGCCGCCATCTGCAGCGGCGAGTACATCGTCACGTACAACGCCAGCTGGTTGGCGAGCGTCGCGTTGACGTGCGAGTGGTTGCCGGGGTTGACCTCCGCGACGTCCATCACGAAGATGCCGGGCGTGTAGTCCATCGGGCCGCCCTGCAGGCGCGTGAAGGGCAGGATCGTCACATGGTGGGGCTTCGAGCCGCCGAACGCCTGGTACTCCGTGCCGCGTGCCGACTCGTTGCCGATCAGGTTGGGGTAGGTGCGGCAGAGGCCCGTCGGGCGCACCGCCTCGTGGGCGTTGACCATGATCTTGTGGTCGGCGGCCCGGCGGACGGCATAGAGGTAGTGGTTGTTCATCCACTGCCCGTAATGGTGCTCGCCGCGGGGCAGGATGTCGCCCACGTACCCGCTCTTGACCGAGTTGTACCCGTATTTGTCCATCAGGCGGTAGGCCGCTTCCATGTGGCGTTCGTAGTTGCGCACCGAAGCCGACGTTTCATGGTGCATCATCAGCCGGATGCCTTTCCCGTGCGCATATTCGTTCAGTGCGGCGATGTCGAAATCGGGGTAGGGGGTCACGAAATCGAAGACGTAATCCTTCGTGTGCCCGAACCAGTCCTCCCAGCCGACGTTCCAGCCTTCGACGAGCAGCTGGTCGAACCCGTGTGCCGCCGCGAAGTCGATGTACCGCTTCACGTTCTCGTTCTCGGCGCCGTGGCGGCCGCTGGGCCTGCATCGGGCGTAATCCGTCACGCCGAGCTGTACCGACGGCACGTCGCGCGTATAGGCCCAGTCGCTCTTGCCGGTGATCATTTCCCACCATACGCCCATGTATTTCACGGGCTTGATCCACGAGGTGTCGTCATAGGCGCACGGCTCGTTGAGGTTCAGGATCAGCTTCGAGGCGAGGATGTCGCGGGCGTCGTCCGAGACCGTCACCGTGCGCCACGGGGTATGGCAGGGCGCCTGCATGTAGCCTTTCCACCCCTGTGCGTCGGGCGTAAGGTGCGAGGTGAAGATGAAATTCCGGTCGTCCAGGTCGAGGTGCATGCACGCATAGTCGACCAGCGCCGCTTCGTGGATGTTGATGTAGAGCCCGTCGTCGCTCTTCATCTGCAGGGCCGTCTGTACGCCCGTGGGCGAGAAGGGCGTCTGCGACGAGTTGGGCGTGATGGCGCCGGGCATCAGCTCCCGTATCTGCGAGAGTTTCGACTCCGTGTAGTCGTACTCCTGCGTGTCGTAGTCGCCCGGGATCCAGAACGCCGTGTGGTCGCCCGCCATGGCGAACTGTGTTTTCTCCTCGCCGATGACGAAATAGGTCAGCGACTCCTGTTCGGGGAATTCGTAGCGGAATCCGAGCCCGTCGTCGTAGAGCCGGAAGCGGATCGTCATGTCGCGGCCTGTCGCGGCCTGCCGCAGCGTGACGGCCATTTCGTTATAGCGGTCGCGGATCTCGGCCTGCTCGCCCCATACGGGACGCCATGTCTGGTCGGACTCGCTGCGGGCCACCTGCCCGAGGGTGAACCCGTCGTAGAGCGATACCGGGCGCCCTGGTTCGCCCTTGCGGATTTCAGCCCCGAATTCCAGCTTTGGGGCTTCGCCGCGCAGTTCGAGCCCCATGCCGCTGGGCAGGATCACGGGGCGCTCCTTGTAATCGAGCGTATAGGTGGGGCGGCCTCCATCCGCCAGGCTGAACTCCAGGCGGAGGCGGCCGTCGGGCGAGAGGAGCGTCTCCTGTGCCGTGCAGGCTGCACCGGCCAGCAGCGCGGAGATATATAAAAATATTTTCTTCATGGTTCGGTCTTGTTATTTACGTTTGAATTCTACGATCAGCGCCTGCCGCGGGCCGACCGTGGTGGTATCGTCCACCTCCGTGGCTTTGCCCGTCAGGACGTTGCGCCCGTCGCTCAGCCCCGAGGCGATCTCGGCATAGTGCGACCACGGCACCTGTTTCTTGCCCCGCGAGTTGTTGATGAAGACGAATACCGCGTCGGTGTCGTCATAACGGAAATAGGCGTAGGTGTTGTCGCGCGAGAGGAAGTGCATCGTGCGGCCGTTGTGGATCACGGGCTTCGACTTGCGCCATTGGAAGAGCCGCTGCGTGTAGTCGAAGAGCCCCGCCTGTACGGCATCGCGCTGCGCCGGGTCGAACAGGTTCACCGCGTCGCCCTCCCAGCCGCCGGGGAAATCCACGCGCAGCCCGCCGTGTCCCTGCGAGAGGTCTTTCGAGGTGAACATCATCTCGTCGCCCGAGAATATCTGCGGGATGCCGCGCATCGTGGCCAGCATCGCCATCGAGAGTTTCAGCCGGTCGGGGTTTCTGCGTACGATGTCGCCGATGCGGTCGGTGTCGTGGTTGGCGACGAAGATCATCATTTTCGACAGGTCATGGTAGACGAAATCGTGCGACAGGCAGTCGTAGACGCGCGTCATGCCCTCGCCCCAGCGGAGCGAGTCGGTGGGCAGCGCCCGGCAGATGGCCTCCTGCAGCGGGAAATCCATGATCGACGGCAGGTGCGAGTCGAAGCCGTCCTTGTTGGGATTGCCGCCCTGCCAGTATGCCAGTTGGGGGATCGACGACGTCCAGCATTCTCCCACGATGTTGAAACCGGGGTATTCCCTGCGTACGGCCGCGCACCACTCGCTCATCGGCACCTTCTCGTTGTAGGGGTAGGTGTCGACGCGGAACCCGTCCAGGCCGGCATACTCGATCCACCACACGGCCCATTGCTTGAAATATTGCAGCACGTAGGGATTGTCGAGGTTCATGTCGGGCATCGACGGCACGAACCAGCCGCTCTCCTGCAGGTCGAGGTCGTAGCGCGAAGCGTTGGGATCCATGTTCGTCGAGAAGCAGACGTTCGTCCCGGTGTATTCGGGGAACTGGTGTATCCAGTCTCTGAAAGGCAGGTCTTTCATCCACCAGTGGCCCGTGCCGCAGTGGTTGGTGACGATGTCCATAATCACCTTCAGCCCGTGCTCGTGGGCTTTGCCGACGAACTCCCTATACAGTTCGTTCGAGCCGAACCGGGGGTCTATGCGGTAGTAGTCGCCGCAGGCGTAGCCGTGGTACGAACCTTCGGGTTCGTCGTCCAGCAGCAGCGGCGTGGGCCATACGGCCGTGGCGCCCAGCCCTGCGATGTAATCCAGGTGGTCGATCATCCCCTGCAGGTCGCCCCCGTGGCGGCCGAAGAAGGCGCTGCGGTCGGCGCGCTCCCGCGTGTGGGGCGTCGAGTCGTTCGACGCATCGCCGTTGGCGAAGCGGTCGGGCATCAGGAGGTAGATCATGTCGGCCGTGGTGAAACTCTTGCGTGCGGCCGAGCCTTCGGCGCGTGCCGCGATCTCATAGGGAACCTTGAACTGTCGTTCCCCCTGCGAGAATACGAGGTAGTAGGTGCCCGGCTCCGCGTCGGGTTTCACCTCCACGTCCACGAATAGGTAATTGGGACTGTCGGCTTTGTGGCGGGCCTTCACCCCGACGCCCTGTCCGCCTTCGATGCGGACGTCGTATGCCGCGATGCCGGCCCCGTTGACGAGCAACTGGAGCGGGGTCTGCATCCCCGTCCACCACGAGAGGGGTTCGACGCGGGTAACCTCGCCCGAGGCGTCTGCCACCGAGGCGGGGTCGAATGCGGACTGTCCTGTCCCTGTGCAGGAGAGCAGTCCGGCTGCTGCGAGTGTCATGAAAAATCGGTTCAAAATATCGTCGTTTGTAAAGTTAGCAAAAAATCGGTTTCCAGCGATTCCCGTTTCGCCCGGGGCATCCTTGTGCTTCTCATGCGCATCCCCGTGCTTCTCTGATGGTTTACTGTCTATTCCCGTCGGGTGCTATCGGGTTCCCGGCGCTGTTTCCGCGCATCCCCGGCGCATGTCCGCAACTTTTATCTCCTGTCTTGTGCGAAGACCAGCCATTGCCATGCGGGAAGCACGGTGCGGGTGCCGCCCGTGTATTCCTTCCCGGTGAAGAACTCGCGGCGCGAGCCCTCGAACGGCAGGTCGAATGCGACCTCCTCCGCACTGAGGTTCGCAGCGACTGTCACCTCGTTGCCGCCGGCCGTGCGGGAAAACAGCATCAGGCCGTCGGGTGTTCGTTCGCCGAGCGGGTATGCGGCCTGCCCGCCGCGTTCCCCGGCTGCGAGCGCCGGGTTCTCGTGGCGCAGCCGGATCAGGGCGGCGTAGAAATCCGTAAATCCGTTGCGTTCCCACGCGGGGACGGGGTCTTTCTCGAAGAACTCGAAGCGGTGGTCGAACCCCATCTCCTGTCCGGTATAGACGAGCGGCTGCCCGTTGGGCAGCGTGAAGGTCAGCAACGCCATCACGCGTGCCGCGTCGCCCATGCGCTCGAATTCCGTCCCGGCCCACGAGTTTTCGTCGTGGTTCGAGGTGAACATCAGGCGGAACGCCTCGCGCGGCATGGCAGCGGCATCCCTGGCGACGTAGGCACGCAGGTCTGCGGCGCTTTTCCGTCCCTGTGCGATGTCGTTCAGCAGGTGGTGCAGCTCCCACGCATACGAGGCGTCGAACGCCCCGTCGTGCAATGCGGGGGCTTCGCCCTCGGCGAGCAGGTAGATGCCGGGGTACTCTTTCCGCAGTGCGGGCAGCGTCTGCTGCCAGAAGTCGATGGGTACCTCGCACGCCATGTCGCAGCGGAATCCGTCGATGCCGCGGTCGAGCCAGAAACGCATGGCGGCCGCCATTGCGGCACGCATGTCCGCGTTGCCGTAGTCGAGCTTGGCGATGTCCGTCCAGTCGTACTGCACGATGGTGTTGCCCAGCGAGTCACGTACATACCAGTCGGCCGGGCGCTCCTCGATCCAGCGGGCATCGGGCGAGGTGTGGTTGGCCACCCAGTCCAGGATCACGCGCAGCCCGAGTCTGTGGGCTTCGGCCAGGAACCGGTCGAAATCCTCCAGCGTGCCGAATTCGGGGTTGACGGCTTCGTAGTCGGAGATGGCGTAGTACGAGCCGAGGGTTCCCTTGCGCTCCTTGACGCCGATGGGGTAGACGGGCATCAGCCAGACGATGTCCACGCCCAGTTCTCTGAGCCGGGGCAGGTGGCGTGCGGCCGCCGCCAGCGTCCCTTCGGGGGTGTACTGGCGCACGTTCATTTCGTAGACGACCGAGTTGTAACTCCAGTCGGGGTGGGCGGCCGGTTGCTGCGGCCGTGTGCCGCAGGCAACCAGTACCATTGCGAGAAGTAATGCGGGCAAGCGTTTCATGGCGTGTCGTTTAGAGCGTGAATACCACCGACGACCAGGCGCCCATGAGCAGTTTCGACGAAGCGTCGCCGCGCTGAAGTTTCACTTCACCTGAGACGCCTACGGCCTTGTCCGGTTGGTCGGTAAGGGTCAGTATCTGCTCCTCCCGGCCGAAGTTGTGCACGACGAGCATCCGTTCGCCGTCCAGCTCGCGGTACCAGGCCGCGATGGATTGCTGCGAGGTGTTGCCGTCGTTGTAGACCGGGTGTTTGACCATCTTGCCCTGCGCCAGCACGGGGTAGGTGTTGCGCAGCCGGGCGAACGTGCGGTAGAGGTTGAGCAGCGAACCGTCGTCGTCGGCCTGTGCCTCGACCGAGATCGCCGGGGTCAGCATCTGCATGTCGATCTTGCCCGAGAGGCTTCCCGAAGCCAGTTCGTTGCCCGCCTTGTCCCACAGGATCGGGGTGCGGACATATTCGTCGCCGTTGGATTTGGTGCCCCAGTACCCGAGCTCTTCGCCCTGGTAAATGTAGGGTGCGCCCTGCGCCGTGAGCAGCACGGCGGCCGCCACCTTCATCTTTTCGGCGGACTGTCCCAGGTCGGAGCCCGTGCGATCCTCGTCGTGGTTCGAAAGTTTCGTGGCTTCGATATAATCGCTGCGGTACTGTGCGTAGAGGGGCTGCACGTCGAGGATGTCCTTGACGAAATAGCATCCGATGCCGTTTTGCAGCGCCCATTTGAGCTTGTACCAGAACGTGAATTCGAACAGCGCCGGCAGCCCCCGGTAATAGGGTGCCGCCTTGTCCGCTTCGTCGAGCATCTCGCCCACCATGTAGAAATCGCCCTCTCCGCCGGCGGCCTTGTAGCTCTCGTTCATGCGGTCGTAGAATTTCTTGAGGAACGTGGGGTTCTCGTCGTTGTAGGCGTTGTGGTAGATGTGCTTCACGGCATCGAGGCGGAACCCGTCCACGCCCATGCGTACCCACTTGTCGGCCGCTTCGGTGACGGCCTTGAACGCCCCGGACTGCTCGGCCTCGGCGGCCTTGCCGTAGTTGAGGTCGGCGAATGCCGCCGTCCAGAAGTGCGAATGGTACATCGTCGGCAGCGAGAACTGCACGTTGGCCGGATCGGCCGAGCGGTTCGACATCAGGGTGAAGGGCTCCCCGAACCGGATGATCGTCCGGTTGTCGGGGGCGCCGTATTTGGTGCCTGCGGCCCACGACGTGGTCGAGGTGCGGACGAGGAATCCCCAGTCGGAATCGAAGTCGAGCGTCAGTTCGTAACTGTTGCCGCCCCTGGCGTAGAAGCGTTTGCTCGTGCCGTTGCCGAAATAGAGGTATTTGTCGTCCGCGCCGCCCTGCGTATTGTCCGCATCCGCGGCATCGGTCGTTTCGGTAACGGTCACCGTCGGGCTGTCGGCATTTGTCCAGTCGAGTACGAACTTGAAGCGCCCGGCGGCACCCGCCCCCGTGTCGGTCGAGAACCATTGTCCGGCATCGTAGCCTGCGGCGCCTTCCGTGGCGATCTGGTCGATCCGCCCGGCCGCGATGTCGGCCTGCGGGTCTTCGGAGAAGATATAGCGGTCACGGTAAGGGCTCCCTTCGGACGCGGCGGCCGATTTGAACCACGGGTGGCCTTTGCCCGTATGGTTGAGCACGTAATCCAGGTAGACCCGGATGCCACGGGCATGGGCCGCGTCGATGAATGCCCTCAGGTCGGCGTCCGACCCGAAGGCGGGGTTGACCGCCTCGTAGTCGAGCACGTCGTAACCGTGGTACGAAGCCGCCGGATGGATCGGTGAGAGCCACACGGCCGAGGCGCCGAGTGCGTCGATGTAGTCGAGCCGCCGGGTCAGCCCCGGCAGGTCGCCCACCTTGTCGCCGTTGCCGTCGGCAAAGCTGTATACCAGCAGCTGGTAGCTTATGTCGGCGCGTTTGCGGTTGTCCCACGCATCGGGCTGGGCGACGACCTGCTCGCCCTCGAAATCCTGGGAGGCATCGCCGCTCTGTGTCACGGTGACGACGACCGGATCGCAGCCCGGGGCGGTGAAGGTAAGCGTCGCGGAGCGTTTCGACGACTCGTTTGCGGTCGCCGTGACCGCGAACGACGTGGAGGTTTTGCCCGATGTGAGGGCCGGTGTGCACCATGCGGTATTGTCGCTCTGCGTCAGCGACCACGCGCCCGCATCGGTGCGCAGGTCGAGCAGCCGGCTGCCGCCTGCGGCTTCGAATTCTATCTCCGTGGGGGTCACGGAGAGCATACTGCCGCCGGTATCGCCGGTCTTGTCGTCGCTGCACGACACGGATACGGAAAGTACGAGTGCCAGCAGCAGGAAAAGAAATTTTTTCATAGCGGAATCTCGGTTAAAGTTCGTTTCGGGGCCTGCCGTCCGGTCAGGGGCGGCAGGCCAGAAACGGGACGGCAATCTCTGTGTGCCGTCCCGTGAAAGGGTGGCCGTTATTCGGCCTCTGCCGGGGTCTTGCCCTCGGACATGATGTATATCTGCGAATTCGCGAGGTCGAAATAGATGTCGTAGGTGCCGTCGAGCTGGACTTTCATGTTCTGCGAACCGCCGCTGGTGATGATGTCGACGGCCTTGTTGATGTCGACCGCACCGCCCGACGCCGTGCCGTAGTTCTTGGAGTCGTCCCAGGCGTTGTTGAAGCGGATCTTGAATTCGCTGGCGGTGGTCAGGACTACGCCTTTGCGAACGAGGTAGGCGCCCTCCTCGCTCATGGAGAAATCGCCCAGGTCACCCCATCCGGTGATGTTGCCGACCAGTCCCCATGTGTCGGCGACCAGCTCGGGCTTGGCGCCTGCGGCCATCACGTAGGCGCGTCCCGCCTCGGGCAGCAGCCAGTAGTCGTACGTGCCGGCTTCGGCGATCACGGCATTGACCTTGTCGGCGGAAACCTTGAAGGCCGAGCCGATCGTGCAGGTGTAGGGGCTGCTGCCGGCGAATGCGGCGTCGGCCCCGATCCACTGCGACTCGTCGCCGCTCTTGAAGAGGAATTCCGAGTTGGCGGCTACCTCGACCCCTGCGGCCTTGTAGGCCACGATGTTCGAGCTGGCGCTCTCCATGGCCGTCGGGCCCCAGTCGGGGGTTGCGACGGTCTGGCCGTGGATGTACCAGTCGGCCTTTTCCGGCCCCGGGTCGGGTTCTTCGCCGCCGCCCGTGCCGTAGTCGCCGGCATTGAGTTCGTAGGTGATCTCCGCAGAGTTGTTCAGGGTTGCGTATACGCGGTAGTTGCCCGCCGTGGCCTTGATGTTGTCGCCGTTCTGCGAAAGGCGTCCGTCCGCCCCGCCGAAGTTTATCGCCCAGTCGTTGTCCGCACGGAATTTGAATTCCCCGGCGGTCAGTGTGACGTCGACCCAGAAACGCTGTTTTTGGGTGTCGAAATTCATCTCCGTGTCGGTGTCCCAGCCGCCCGGAGTGGCATCGCCGATAATACCCATCGAGTTGAACGACAGCTTATTGCTTAACGTTAATGTCGAACGGTCGAATACGAAGCGGTAGAAGCGCTTGGAATAGACCATGATGTTTCCGGAACCGCCGCTGGAGATCAGCGTGATCGACGGGGCTTCCGTTTCCGGAGCCGCAGCATCACCGTCGGTGCCCCAGTTGCAGGCATCGTTCCAACCGGCTTCGCCGCTCAGTTTGAAGCCGTTGGCGGCTTTTTCGCCCAAGTCAACGATAGCTTCGTAGGTGACCTCGTCGCCGGAGAAACAGAACAGTCCCTGTGCGTTGTCGAAATTCCAGCCGCAGTAATCGCCGATTACCCAGACCTGGGGATAGGTACGCTCGGCCGTCGTCACGGTCATGCGGACGGTGGCGGGGGCGGAGTAGAATTTTTCGAAGTCGGTGCCGATCGTGGCGCTGATGTAGAAATCCACGTCCGTAGGTTCGCCCGAGGGAACCCCCAGGCCGCCGTCTTCCACGGACAGCGCAAGGATGTTGTTGAGGCTTTCATAGGTCTGTTCCGACGAGGTGCCGTTCATTCCCGTGAAGAGCACCAGTTTCGCACCGTCGTTGTACGAGGCTTCGATCGAGTAGTTGATCTGGGTGCGGACGCCGAAGTCGGCGGCGTCCCAGGTGAAGGTCTGCGTCGAGCCCATGTTGTCGGGCGTAATGACGATCTCCCCGGGCAGCGCATGCAGCACGGGCGCCACGACCTTGTCGGGGTCGTAGGCCTTTACCTCGTCGAGCTTTTGGCAGGCGGAGAGGAGCCCCGTCGCAGCCGCCAGCATCATCGCATATCGTGTAATTTTCATAGTCGTACGATTTTTAGGGTTGGTTATTTATCGGTTGCGTTTCCGTAGCCGGGATTCTGGTGCAGTTCGGGGTTGGAAGCGAGCTCCGACGAAGGGATGGCAAAGATTTTCATGTAATCATCGAACCCCTGTCCGGTGAAGGTGCCGCCCTTGTATGTCCAGAGGAACGACGGGGTGGTGAACTTGCCGTAGCGGATCAGGTCGGTGCGGCGGTGCCCCTCCCACATCAGCTCGCGGGCACGCTCCTCGAGCAGGTAGTCGGCCGTGACCGACGAGGGGGCCGATACCCCGGCACGGTTGCTCAGCTCCTGGAGTTTCGGCAGCGCGGTGTTGGCCTGTCCCAGGTTCATGCAGGCCTCGGCGTAGATCAGGTAGATCTCGCCCAGGCGGATCATCGGGAAGTCGATGTCGCTGTATGCCTTCGATGCAGCCGTGGCAAGGAATTCGTCGTTGGTCATGTCGTGGGGGATATTGTTGAACTTGAGGCAAGTCCACCCGTTGAGGAAGACATAGAGCGCATCGTTCATCGACTCCTGGCGGCCTTTGATGTAGAACATTCCGCCGCGTTTGTCGTTGACCGTATATTCGCCCGTGGTGTAGTCCGCGTTGCGGGCGTTGAAATATTTCTGTACGTATTCGTAGGGTACGCGGATGCCGGCCCAGCCGTTGTTCACGCCGTTGATCTTCTGTTCGGCCGTCACGTCGGTGGCGGCGATGGCTGCCAGCGTCAGGTACGACGTGCCGCCGTAGGACTGCGTCTGCTCGGCGTCGTATGCCACGCCGAAGATGATCTCCTTCAGGGCGTCGGCGTTCTCGCCGTTGTCGCCGCGGAAGAGGTCGGAATACTCCGGGCAGAGCGAGTAGCCCATGCCGAAGATCGCTTCGCAGGCGGATTTGGCCTCCGTCCACATCGGGGTGCCGGCATAAACCTCGGCATTGAGGTACATGCGGGCCAGCAGGCCGTTGACCGCACCCTTGTCGGCACGCGGGTAGTTCGAGCGTGCGGCAGGCATCGCGCTTTCGTCCGAAGCCAGGTCGGTCAGCTCCGAGATGCAGTAGTCAAAGACATCCTTGCGCGAGGCCTGTTTGGGGTTCACACCGCCGCCGAAGGGCGAGGTCTCGGTCGTAAACGGCACGTCGCCGAACACGTCGAGGGCGATCCAGTAGAAATAGGCGCGCAGGAAACGGGCCTCGGCACGGAAGCTCTGGATCCTGGCGGCCAGTTCGCTGCTCACGCCGCGGTCGGAGAGTTTGTCCGAGGCGGTCTGGCGCAGGTACTCGTTCACGTAGGCGATGCCCTGCAACGTACGTACGTAGACGGCGTAGGTCGCGTCGTTGGCGGCGTCGGACCACGTGTCGGTATTCATGGCGCGAACCCAGGCGTCGTTCTCCCAGGCGCATTTGCAGGCGTCGGCCGTAACCTCCTGGATCGTCCAGAATGCGCGGATGAGCTCCGAGGCGCCGCCGTCGCTGACCTGCAGGTCGGTGGTGTCGTTCGAGACGAAATTGAAATAGAGTTTGGTGAGCCCGGCCAGGTAGCCGTTCTCGTCTTTCCCGTAGACGGTCTCCGAGGTCGAGTCGGACGGGTTGAGGGGCAGGGTGTCGAGATCCCCGATGCACGAAGTGAGCAGCATCGTTGCGCCTGCCGCCGCCAAGGCGAAATGTTTTATGTCGATTTTCATGGTTCGTTCGTTTTTAGAAGTTTACATTCAGACGCAGCGAATAGGTGCGCGGGCGCGGCCAGATCGAGCCGTCGATGCCGTTGACGCCCGGTATTTCGGGGTCTACGCCGCTGTAATCGGTGATGACGAATACGTTCTGCACGCCGAAGGCGACGCGCATCGAGCCCTTCCAGTTGCCAATCTTGTTGAACGTGTACCCGAGGTTGATGTCGTCCATGCGGAAGAACGAAGCGTTTTCGAGGAACATGTCCGAATACCACTGCTCGCCGCTGTTGGCCTTCGTAAAGCCGGTCTTCTTGACCAGCCGTGCGAAGTTGGGCAGGTTGCCGGCGTTGATGTCGATGTTGGACGTCGAGTTGGCCGAGGCGAAGTCGTTGAAGACCCAGTTGCCCGCCGAACCGTGGCCGTTGAAGCCGAAGTCCCAGTTCTTGTAGCTCAGCTTGAGGCTGATGCCGTAGAAGAAGTCGGGGTTGGGGCTCTTGTCGGTCATGTAACGGTCGCCCTGGTCGATCTGGCCGTTCTTGTTGCGATCCACCAATGCGTTCTGGATCGGCTTGCCGTCCTGGTCGTAAACCTGCTGGAAGCAGTAGTAGGTGTAGGGTGCATAACCCACCATGTGGCGCTGGAGCAGGTTGCCCGTACCCTTGGTGATGCTGCTCACCTGGATGGCGTAGTCGGGGTCGTCGGTGTTGTTGAGCTTGGTGAACTCGGTGTGCTGGAACGTGCCGTTGAAGCCGACCGTGAGGTTCCAGTCCTTGGTCTGCACGGGGATGAAATTCAGGTTGAATTCCACGCCCTTGTTCTCCATCGAGCCGATGTTGGTGAGCACCGTGTTGCCGAAGTTCGAGCCCATGGGGGTGATGACGCTGTTCAGAAGGTCGTCCGTCTGGCGCAGGTACCAGTCGACGCTACCGTTGATGCGGCCGCCGAGGAACCCGAAGTCGAGGCCGACGTTGTAGGTCGTCGTGGTCTCCCATTTGATGTTGGGGTCGTAGGCGCCCGGCGTGAGGTAGAACATGTGCCCGGCGCTGCCCATGTAATAGGTCTTATAGACGTCGGTCGACATGTAGTAACGCGCCAGGTAGGGATAATTGGAGCCGATCTCCTGCTGCCCGGTCTGCCCCACGCTGACGCGCAGCTTGAGGGCCGAGACGGCACGCGAATCCTTCAGGAAATTCTCCTCGGCGATGTTCCACGCAAAGGCGCCCGAAGGGAAGAGGCCCCAGCGGGTATCCTTCGAGAAACGCGATGAGGCGTCGTCACGCAGTGTGAAGGAGAAGAGGTATTTCGAGGCGATCGAATAGTTCAGGCGTCCGTAGAACGAGAGCAGATAATTCTCCTGGCGGTTGAACGGGTAGCGCGAATCCTCGCCCTTCTGCTCGTGCGTCTCGTTGAAATAGGATACCGAGTGGTCGGAGCTGTAGAAATGCTGCCACGAATAACCGGCCATCACGTCGAGGTGGTGGATGCCCCACTCCTTATTGAAGTTGGCGTAGAATTCGAGCAGCTGGTTGCGGCGGAAGTTCGTCGTCCACGAATACTGTCCCCAGCCGCGGGCCTCGGTGTCGGTGTATGCCTGGAACGAGCCGGGGTTCACGCCGTCGTAGGTCTTGGCGCTCGATACGTCGAGGCCGAGGTTGAGGTTGAAGCGCAGCGCCTCGAAGCCGTGAACCTTATAGTCGATCTGGGCGTTGCCGATGAAACGCTTGGCACGCGCCGTATTGTCGCGGTCGTAGAGCTGCGAGAGCGGGCCCGCACCCAGCAGGGTGTTGGGCGTGAAGTCCTCGCCGCGGCCCGATCCGTAGTTCCAGTATCCGTTGGTGGTCGTGTAGTCGATCGAACCGTCGTCGTTGCGGAAATAGGGGTCGATCGTGGGGTTGAAGAAGGCCGCCGAACCCACCACGCCGCCCGAGGCGTAGCGCTGCGACGTGACGACGCCCTTGGCGTTGAGGTTGACCGTGAGGTGCTTGTCGAAGAAGTTGGGCGAGAGGCTCAGGTCGAGCGTCCCGCGTTCGTATTTCGATGTTTCGAGCGTACCCTGCTGGTTGGTGTAGCCCACCGATGCGCGGTAGGGCATCCTATCGTTGATGTTGCCGATCAGGCTGACATTGTGGTCATGCGAAATGGCGGTGCGGAAGACCAAGTCCTGCCAGTTGGTGTTCTTGTCGCCGAGCATCGACTGCACCTTGTCGCCCGTGGTCGTACCTGCGGGGTATACCTGGTCGATGTAGGTGCGGAACTCGCCGGGCGACATCACGGGCAGTTCGTCGGAGTTGGTCTGGACGCTCACGCTGCCGCTGTACGATACGCGGGGCGTGTTGCCGCGCCCCTTCTTGGTGGTGACGAGGATGACGCCGTTCGAGGCGCGCGAACCGTAGATGGCCGCCGCCGAAGCGTCCTTGAGCACGGTGAAGGATTCGATGTCGTTGGGGTTGATCGTCTCCAGCGGGTTGGCCATACCCTTGCCGCCGTCGACTGCGATGGGCACCCCGTCGATCACGATCAGCGGGTCGTTCGAGGCGTTGAGCGAAGCCGCACCGCGCACGCGGATGGTGGCGCTCGATCCGGGGCCGCCGTCGCCGGGGATGATGTGTACGCCCGGAACCTTGCCCTTGAGCATGTCCTGCGTGGAGACCACGGCTCCGCGGTTGAACTCTTCGGCCTTGATTGCCACGACCGAACCGGTCATGTCGTTCTTCTTGACCGTACCGTAGCCGATCACCACCACGTCGTCGATACCCATGGCATCCTCTTCGAGCGTGAGGTGCGCCAGCAGCGACGAACTGGCCACCAGGCTGACGGTCTTGTAACCGACATAGCTGACTTCGATGACCGATTCGGGGCCGGCGGCGCGGATGGCATAGTCGCCGTCGATGCCCGTCGAGACGCCGTTGGTCGTGCCCTTTTCGACGACGGTAGCGCCCAGGATCGGCATTCCGGACTTGTCGACAACTACGCCTTTAACCTCATAACCAGCGTTTTGCGCCAGCGTGAGGGGGGGGGTAAATTGACATATGAGCAAGATACCCGCACACATAGTTAAAAATCGTTTCATAAGAATTTTGGTTAGTTTATAAGTTGATTTTATGGATTGTAGGTCATTGGGCCTTGTGTTCTTTGACCAGGAAGACCGACACGGCGGCCAGCAGCATGAAGACCCCGGCGAGCGCCAGCATGTCGGCCGCGTCGGAGGCGAAGCAGTACTTGACGATGGCACCGCCGGTCAGTCCGATGACGATCTGGGGGACGGTGATCGTGAAATTGAAGATACCCATGTATACGCCCATGCGGCGTGGCTCGACCGCGCGCGACAGGATGGCGTAGGGCATGGCGAGGATGCCCGCCCAGGCGATGCCGATCCCCACCATCGGGAGCATCAGCGCGTACTGGTCGTGCAGCAGGCACAACCCCGCGAAGCCCAGCGCCCCGGCGAGCAGGCAGGCAGCGTAGACGGGTTTGTTGCCGTAGCGCGCGGCGACGCGCCCGAGGAACAGGGCGGCGATGCAGGCGGGGATGGGGTAGGTGCCGTTGAGCACGCCGACCCATGTCTGCGTGGCGCCGGCCGAGAGCACTTCGCCCGTGGCATGGTCGGTGACTACACCCGTGATGGCGGGTTTGAGGTAAGTCCACATCAGGAAGAGCGCCGCCCACGAGAAGAACTGCGTGACGCCCAGCCGCACCATCACGCCGGGGACGTTGCGCATGAGGCCGACGAAGCTCATCGGTTTGGCGTCCTCCTCGGAGAGGTTGTTGTAGCGGGCGAACTCCCCGGGCGGATATTCCCGTGTCTTGAACGAGGTGACGAGCACCGTGAGCAGCAGGATCGCGCCCCCGGCATAGTAGGAGTAGGCGATGTGCGGCGAAACATGCCCCGGAGCGGCCTCGTCCGACACGCCGAGCCATGTCATGACGAGCGGCAGGATAGCGCCGACGACCGCACCGAGGTTTATCAGGAAGGTTTGTACCACGTAGCCCTGTGTCTTCTGCGAATCGTCGAGCATGTCGGCCACCAGCGCCCGGAAGGGCTGCATCGTGACGTTGAACGACAAATCCATGAACAGCAGGATGAAAGCCCCCATGGCGAGCGGAGCGAAGGCGAGCAGTTTGGGGCAGTTGGGCATGAGTACTAGCGCCAGCGTTGAGATCAGCGACCCGCCCAGGATGTAGGGTATGCGGCGGCCCCAGCGCGTCCAGGTGCCGTCGGAAAAAAGCCCCACGATGGGTTGAACGATCATGCCGGCCAGCGGTGCTGCTAGCCAGAAGTAGCTCAGGTGGCTGACATCTGCCCCCAGCGATTCGAAGATGCTCGACGTGTTGGAATTCTGGAGCGAATATCCGATCTGCACGCCGAGGAAGCCGAAGCTGAGGTTCCAAATCTGCCAAAATGAGAGTTTAGGCTTGGTCATTTCGGTTTTTCGGTTGGTTTTCAGGTTATACAAATTTTAATAAAAAAATCCGGACGGCGAACCGCAGGGCGACGAACGGAAGGTTCAGCCGGATGAACGGGCGGATTTTTGCGACGAACGGTAGCCCGCGGGGGACGATTTGGAATTTCCGCGGAAAAACACTACCTTTATTCGTAATAAACGAAACCCGTATATACTTTAATACAGCCTCAGTCAGCCTATATGCGATCGCTCAAAGTGTCCGGAATCATCCACCTGTTCGCCGTGCTCCATGCCGTGGTCGCCCTTTCGTGCCATCTGGCGGGGATCAACGACGAGTTGGTGCTGACGCTGCTGACGATCGTGCTGATCGTGCTGATCTGCCTAAAACGGGGCCTGAATGTGGAGTTCACCGCAGCCAGCGTGATCGTCGTCAATGTGATCGGCTACCTGCTGGGTACGGGCGGTGCGCAGCTGATCGAGCTGTTATTGCACGCTCCGCCCGTGGTGCATGCCGTTTCGACCTTCATCACCACCGAGATCCTGGGCTGGAGTATCGTGTGGTTTACCAAGTTGTTTCGCCGCGGCGACGACACGGCGAGCCGCTCCTCGGCCTGGACGCCCCGCATCGGGTTGCTGCTGCTGGCCGTGGGGGTGATTTTCGTGCTGAGGCTGGCCTATGTCGAACTTTTCACCTCGCCCTCCTTTTCCACAGACCGCCTCTACCACATGGCCGACTTGCTGGTTTCGAACTCCGCGGCATTGATTATCCTGCTGTGCGTCAATATCATCTATGTCCGGCATACGCGCAGGCGTGAAACCCGACACGGCCCGATCGCCGAAATTGCGGCCTTCCTCCTGTTCGTGCTGCTCACGTCGGCCTGCGTGGCGCTCATTACGGGGCTGCACCTGCCGTTCGCCTTCGACCGCTCGTTCACCGCACGGGAGTTCCTGCAACTGTGGATCGTCACCCTGCTGGTCGAGGTGACCCTCTATTCGGTCGTATTTATGGTTGATTACGCCCTGGTCGCACGTGCCGTGCTGCGTGCCGAGCGCGGTAAGGCGCACCAGGCGCAGTTCCGTTACATGAAACTCAAACAGCAGGTCAACCCCCATTTCCTGTTCAACTCGCTCAATATCCTCGACTGCCTGGTCTGCGAGCAGCGCACGGAGCAGGCCAGCGCCTACATCCATAAACTGGCGGGCATTTACCGTTACATGCTCCAGAACGAGGAGGAGACACTCGTGCGCCTGCACGAGGAGATGGCCTTCGTGGGGATGTACGTCGACCTGTTGCAGGTGCGTTTCCCCGAAGGGTTCCGCGTGGAGACCGACATTTCGGATGAGGCCATGAACCGCCATGTCCTGCCCTGCTCGGTGCAGTTGCTGATCGAAAACGCCATCAAGCATAACTCGGTGGGGGCCGACCGGCCGCTGGTGATCCGCATCGTCGCCGTGGCCGAGGCCGTGACGGTGTCGAACAACCTTCAGCTGAAGGTATCCGGCAACCCCTCGACCCGTGTGGGGCTGAACTACATCCGCCAGCAGTACCTCGACCTGTCGGGCATCCCGATCGGGATACGCCGTACCGATACCGAATATTGTGTCACCTTACCGTTGCTGTAATATGAACGTACTGATCGTAGAAGACGAAATGATGGCCCAGGCAAACCTGGCGCGAGCGCTGACCCAGCATTTTCCCGACGTACGGATCGTCGGGACGACCGGCTCGGTCAGGGAAACGGTGCTCTGGCTGCGCACGCCGGGGAACAGTGCCGATGTGATTTTCATGGACGTGGAACTCTCCGACGGGGATTGCTTCGAGATATTCCGCCAGGCGGACGTAACGGCGCGGGTCATCATGACCACCGCATATGACAATTACGCCGTGCGGGCGTTCGAGGTCAACAGCATCGACTACCTGCTCAAACCGATCGACCTCGCGGCGCTGCGGCGTGCCGTGGAACGTTGCCGTGTGCGGAGCGGGGGCATCGACCCCGACGTATTGCTGAACGCAATCCGCAGCCCGCGCGAATACAAACAGCGCTATGTCGTGCGTTTCAACGACCGAATCGTCCCGGTGCAGGCCACCGACATCGCCTATTTCTACTCGGAAGAGAAAAACACCTACCTTGTCACGAACGACAACAACCGCTACATCATGGATCAGTCGCTCGACGTCCTTTCGGACGAACTGGATCCCGGGCGGTTTTTCCGCATATCGCGCAGTTGCATCATCGCCATGTCGGCGATCGTCAACATCGTGAAATACCTGGGCAACCGGCTGAAGATCACGGCACGTCCGCGTCCTGAGTTCGAGATGGTGGTGAGCCGGTCGCGGGTCGACGACTTCCTGAAGTGGCTGGAGGGGAATGGCTGAGCCTTGGTCGCGACGGGCAGGTCTTCGGCCCCCCCCCTCCGTTTCCGGGTTTTGTCCTCCGGCCTTCCGGGTTACCGTTCCTGCGGCGGGCGGGGGCTCCGGTTCCGGCGGGTTTAGGGTTCCGGTGGGAGAGGGGAGTTCC
>ERZ772870.846-NODE-846-length-28159-cov-24.856604_pt1 | contig 28159 bp, 30 predicted proteins | sample MGYA00511376_ERZ772870 | MGnify/ENA primary metagenome ERZ772870 (study PRJEB29015, sample SAMEA2737719) | human gut metagenome | biome: human gut; feature: human-associated habitat; material: faeces | place: China | collected 2012 ... | reverse complement strand
TGCTTGAACAATTTTTACTTCGAAATATTGTCTAACTTTTTGGGGTCACTTCAGACACCACAGAAGGGATTTTTTTGGCTTCTCCCCTTGGGGGAAGCTGTCACCGAAGGTGACTGATGAGGGGCGGCCTTCCCACGACAACCCATTTATGGACAATAATGGCAAACTTGCCCCTCATCCGGCGCTCCGCGCCACCTTCCCCCTTGGGGGAAGGCTTTTCCTTTAACACGCACCCACAAACGCCTTAAAAATCTTTCGGCTGTCCTCATTCACGCGGAACGAAAATTCGGGGTGCCACTGCACAGCCCAGACGAACCTTTTATCCGGCAGGCATACGGCCTCCGTCAGTCCATCCTCCGAGACGGCCATAGCAGCCAGCCCCGGCGCAAGCGTTCACACCTCACTGTAAAAAATAAAACAGAGAAGTCCTGTGCGACCTCTCTGTCCGTTGTGCTGATTATACCGCAACTCGCGGCGGATTGCAAGCCCTTACATCGGCGGGTGGCTGCCCTTGAAGCGCTTATCCGTCGGCAGGGTCGTATATTTGTCGTACAGCTCCCGCAGCAGTACGGTACGGCGCACCATGCCGATGAACACATTGCGGTCATCCACCACCGGCACAAAGTTCTGTTCGATGGCTGCCTTTAAAAGCGTCGGCATGTCGGTGGTCACGGTCACGGCCTTGTAATCGCGGCGGCGGGGGAAGCTGGAAATCGGCACGTCCTCGCTGGCTTCAAGGTCCAGCCCGTGCAGATTTTTCATGCCCCAGAGGATGTCGCCCTCGGTGATGCTGCCGACATACTCGCCGTTGCGCTTCAGAACAGGGATGGTGGCGTAGCGCTGGTTGGACCATTTTTCCAGTGTCTGGCGCAGGGTGAAATCCTCGTAAATGTACAGGACGTCCTGCTTGGGTGTCAAAAAGAATAAAAGGTTCATGGTTTAAACCGGGCTCCTTTGGTAAGATTGTCATACTTCTGTAAACAGTATATACTCTTGCGCTGTAAACTTTGTGAATGGAATGTTAAATCCACGCGCCAAAATAAATTTCTCCGAAATGCCCTGTTCAAGCGGGGAAAAATGGTGTATAATAGCTAAAGATTCATATAGTGCAGCTGCGGGCTTAGCCGCAGCTAACCCTGAAAAGGAGGATCGCAGATGATCACCAAGGTCAATCCCTATGGACATATTTCGCTGACGAATGACTACTTCTCCGGCCTGGTGGAGCAGGCCGCCAAGCAGTGCTACGGCATTGCCGCCATGGGTCAGGCCCCGGCTGAAAGCGTTGTGCGCAGCGCCCTGCGCACCGGCAGCCTGCCGCCGAAGGGCGTCACCGTCACGCAGGAGGGCGGCAAGCTGGTCATCGCCCTGCATATCAAGGTCGGGTTCGGTCTGAACATCTCGACCATCACCCAAAGCATCACCCACCGCGTCAAGGACGAAGTTGAACTTGCCACCGGCTTAAAGGTCGCCCGCATCGATGTCTACGTGGACGACGTCATTGCCGACTAAAGACTGTTTTACCCAAAAAATATGAGGTGTAACGAAACCATGATTACTGGCCAGACCCTGCGCGACGCCATTCTTTCCGGCGCCAACAACATTGCCAACCAGCGCACCCGCGTGGATGAGCTGAACGTTTTCCCCGTTCCGGACGGTGATACCGGCACGAACATGAGCATGACCATCGGCGCCGCCCGCGCCGAGCTTGAGGCCATGCCCGACAGCTGCACCGTGGCCGAGGCCAGCAAGACCGCTGCCTCCGCCATGCTGCGCGGCGCCCGCGGCAACTCCGGCGTTATCACGAGCCTTTTGTTCCGCGGCTTCTCCAAGGCGCTGAAGGACAAGACCGAGGCATCCTCCGCTGACCTGGCTGCCGCCTTGCAGCAGGGCGTCGAGGCCGCCTACAAGGCCGTCATGAAGCCCACCGAGGGCACGATCCTGACCGTCTCCCGTCTGGCTGCCGAGAAGGCCGCCGAGTGCACCGAGCTGGATGTTCCTGCCATGTGGGACGCCACGCTGCAGGCCGGTCAGGCCGCGCTGGACGACACCCCGAACCTGCTGCCCGTGCTGAAAAAGGCCGGTGTCGTGGACGCCGGCGGCCAGGGCATCATGCTGATCTTTGAGGGCATGAAGCAGGTGTTCGACGGCGGCGAGATCATCGCCGGTGCCGAGGTCGCCGCCAAGCCCAAGGTATCCAGCGAAGCCGCAGGCAAGGGCGTTTTTGCCGACGACCTGATGAAGGTCGAGGACATCAAAAACGGCTACTGCACCCAGTTCCTGCTGCACAAGGATGCCGATGCCAGCGTTACCCGCCTGCGCGCCTTCCTTGAGTCCAACGGTGACTCCGTTGTTGTGATCGAGGACGACGACGTTGCCAACTGCCATGTCCACACCTCCGACCCCGGCATGATGCTGAGTGAGGCCATCAAGTACGGCTACCTGACCAATTTTAAAATTGAAAACATGCACGAGCAGTTCCTCGCCCGCCAGAAGCAGGCGAAGGGTCTGGAGAAGCAGGCCGAGGCCGAGGAGAAGAAGGACAGCGAGTTCACCTACGCCGCCGTTGACCCCGAGCGCGAGTACGGCTTTGTGGCCGTGGCCGCGGGCGAGGGCCTGAAGGCTGTGTTCAGCGACCTGGGCGTGGACGCGGTTGTCAGCGGCGGTCAGACGATGAACCCCTCCACCGAGGACATCCTCGCCGCCATCCAGAGCGTGCCCGCCAAGACCGTGCTCGTTCTGCCCAACAACAAAAACATCATCATGGCGTCCGAGCAGGCGCAGAAGCTCGCGGACCGCAAGGTCATCGTGCTGCCCACCCGCACCGTGCCCCAGGGCATGACCGCCATGCTGAACTTTGACCCCGACCTGAAGCCGGAGGAGAACGCCGTTGCCATGATGCAGGCGGCGGACCGCGTCAGCACGGGTCTGATCACCTATGCCGCCCGCGACAGCGAGTTTGACGGCAAGCCCATCAAGAAGGGCGAGATCATGGCGCTGGAGAACGGCAAAATCGTTGCCACCGGCACCGACCTGGTCAAGATGACCTATCGTCTGGCCCGCTCCATGAAGAAGAAGGACACCCAGTTCATCACGGTCATTTCCGGCTGCGACGTCAGCGACGAGGACGCCGAAAAGACGACCGATCTGGTGCGCGCCAAGTGCGGCGGCAGTGTCGAGGTCAGCCACATCAGCGGCGGCCAGCCCGTGTACTACTACATGATCTCTGTGGAGTAATTCGGACGTTATAACATTAAAAAGGCGAATTTGGGGATGTTCCGAGTTCGCCTTTTTTGGTATACTGCTTCCGTTCCCGCTGTCTTGCGTCACTGCCCATTTCCTGCCAACCGCCCGCCATCCCAAAGAAAGGAGGCCCCCATGCCCACCATCAACGATTCCGTCCAATTCCTCAAGGGCGTTGGCCCGGCCTTCGCCAAAAAATTTGAGAAGCTCGGCATCCTCACGATCCGCGACCTGCTTTTGTGCTATCCGCGCAAATACATCGACTACACCCAGCCCTACACCGTCGTGTCCGCACCGTATGACGTGGAATGCTGCGTCCGCGCAACCGTGCTGCAAAAGGAGCCCGCCCGGCGCGTCAAGGGCGGGCGGGTCATGAACCGGGTGCTGGCGGCGGACGATTCCGGTATTCTGGCACTGTCGTGGTTCAATGCGCCCTACGCGGCGGACAAGCTGGAAGTGGGGGAGACCTACTACTTTGAGGGGCGCATCGGCGGGGCGCTGACCCGCCGCGAGCTGCTGCACCCGCTGGTGCGCACCGAGGCCCAGGTCGCTGACTGCCCGTTTGTGGCGGTCTATCCCGGCACCGACGGTCTGCCCGCCAGCCGCCACGCCAGCTGTGCCCATGCAGCGCTGGCGTTCGCGGACCAGCTTGTGGACCCGCTGCCGCCCGAGTTGCTGACCCGCTACCGGATGCCCGCCAAGGCGCAGGCCGTGCGGGGCATCCACGCACCCAAAAACGCGGACGACCTTGCCGCGGCGCGGCGGCGGCTGATTTTTGAGGAGCTGTACCTGCTCCAAATCGGCATCTTCCTGCTGCGCAGCCACGGGCGGCGCAAGACCAGCGCCCCCATGCACCCGCTGGACCTCGGCCCGTTCTGGCGCAGCCTGCCGTACCCGCCCACCGGTGCGCAAAAGCGCTCCACCGAGGAAATTCTGGCCGACCTCTGCGGCGACGTGCCGATGAACCGGCTTTTGCAGGGGGACGTCGGCAGCGGCAAAACGCTGGTGGCCGCCGCTTCCATCTGGTTTGCCGCGCAGAACGGCTGGCAGAGCGCCATGCTGGCCCCCACGGAAATTTTAGCCCGCCAGCACGCCGCCACGCTGGCGGACCGGCTCGAGCCGTTCGGCGTCAACGTCACGCTGCTGGTCGGCGGCATGAAAGCGAAGGAGAAGCGCATCGCGCTGGAGGCTATCGCCGATGGGCGGGCAAATTTAGTCGTAGGTACGCATGCCGTGCTGACCGACACCGTGGAATTTAAAAATCTCGGCCTCGCCATCGTGGACGAGCAACACCGCTTCGGCGTGCGGCAGCGCGGCCTGTTGGCGGGCAAGGCACAAAGCCCGCACCTGCTGGTCATGAGCGCCACGCCCATCCCGCGCACGCTGGGGCTGCTCATGTACGGCGACCTGGATATTTCGGTGCTGGACGAGCTGCCGCCGGGCCGCAAGCCCATCAAAACGTGGTTCATCACCGGCAAAAAGCGCCGCGACATGTACGGCTTTCTGGACAAGCAGATCGCGGCGGGGCATCAGGTCTACATCGTCTGCCCGGCCATCGAGGAAAACGAAGCCATGGGCGATCTGCAGGCCGTCACGACCTACTACACCGAGACCGCCTGCGCGCTGCTGCCCAACCGGCGCATCGGCCTGCTGCACGGCAAGCTGAAGCCAAAGGAAAAAGACGATGTCATGCAGAGATTCAAGGCCGGTGAGCTGGACGTGCTTGTCTCGACGACAGTCATTGAGGTCGGCGTTGACGTGCCGAACGCGACGGTCATGGTCATTGAGAATGCCGAGCGGTTCGGCCTGTCGGCACTGCACCAGCTGCGCGGGCGCGTGGGGCGCGGCGCGGCGGATTCCTGCTGCATTCTGATTTCCGACAACGGCAACGACGCGGTGCGCGAGCGGCTGCAATTCCTGTGCCGCACGTCGGACGGCTTCGCCGTGGCGAAGTATGATCTGGAGACCCGTGGCCCGGGTGATTTCTTTGGCTCGGCGCAGCACGGTCTGCCGACGCTGCGGGTGGCGGATTTAGTGCAGGACACCCGCACGCTGCGCGTCGCGCAGGACGAAGCCAAGGCCCTGCTGGCCAAGGACCCGAATCTGATCGACCCCGCGCACCGTGCACTGTCCGATGAGGTGGAGCGGCTGTTTGAGACGGCAGGGGCGATGAATTAGCAGCCTTCTTTGGCTTCCCCCTCGGGGGAAGCTGCCGCCCGCAGGCGGCTGATGAGGCCAGAGTTTCCCACAGGCAATCCGCAAGCGGGATTTCCCGGCAAGTTCCCCCTCATCCGAGCGCGGGCGGGGCCGCGCCCACCTTCCCCCAAGGGGGAAGGCACTCTGCCCTGCGGGGCGGCCTGCCCTCACCCCGCCGCAGCTGTGCTATTGTATCCCGTTGCTCTCCCGCGATAAATTCCTTTCTATCCCTTTTATTTTCCCTTCAAATTTGCTATACTGATAGGTAACTTTATAAAGGAAATCTTGCCTATGAAAAAATTCTGCGCGATTTTATTTTCCTTCGTGCTCGTTCTGATGCTGGCGCTGCCCGTCGCGGCAGAGGACGCGGCAGGGGAGAGTGACTCCCTCTTTGACACCGCGCCCGCGCTGACAGCACCCGCCGGGTATGTCGTCAACCTCGACACCAACATCGTCGTGTACGAGAAAAACAGCGAGACCCAGCTCTCCGCCGCCAGCCTGACCAAGATGATGACGACACTGCTCCTGCTGGAAAATTACCAGGATCAGCTCGACTCCATCAGCCTGACCGCGCCAAGCTACATCTACGATTTAATTTGGGAGCAAAGCACGAACGCCTCCACCGCCGACATCCGCCGGGGCGAGACCCAGAGCCTGCGCAACCTGCTCTACGCCATGCTGCTGCCCAGCGGCAACGAGGCCGCCTACATCGTGGCCGACTACATGGGCGGCGGCAGCATCGACAACTTCATCGCCATGATGAACGACGAGGCGAAGGCCGTGGGCTGCACGGGCACAACGTTTGTCGATCCCTGCGGGCTGAACCCCAACAACATCACGACGGCGCGGGACGCCTACCTCATCCTGCGCGCCCTGACGGCCTACGATGTGTTCGCCACGGTCATCGCCACCCCCAGCTACGACATGGGCACAAATGACCGCTACACGACGCCCGGCACCTATATCATCCAGAATACCGACAAGCTCGTGACCAACAGCAGCTACCACCGCGATTACACCAGGGGCGGCAAGACCGGCAGCCTGGGCGAGTGGCAGAACTTTGCGGGCTGGCACAGCCAGAACGGCGAGAGCTACATCAGCGTACTGCTGAACGTGCCCTACGACGCCGACCCCGAGGGCATGCGCCCCGCGCTGGCGGAGACCGGCACGATCATGGACTGGGTGTTCGACACCTACACCATCGCCCCGGCGCTGGACACGACCCAGCCCATCACCGAGGTCCGGGTCGCCTACTCGACCCAGACGGACACCGTCATGCTTTATCCGGCTGACAATATGATGACGCTGCTGCCCGCCGCGGGCGGCGCTGCGCTGACCGAGCCGGTGTTCAATGTGCCGGACGAACTGGCCGCGCCCATCAAGCAGGGCGACGTCGTCGGCACCGTCACGCTGACGATCCAGGGCGAGGTCATCGGCACCGCCGATTTAATTGCGGGCAGCGATGTCTCGCGCAATCAGGTTTTGTACACGCTTTCGCGCGTGAGCCTTTTTTTTTCAAGCACATATTTCAAAGTCGTCATTGCGCTGACGATCTTCGTCGTTGGCTGCTATGGAATATATATTGCCGGCCGCGTCCTGCTCGCCTCACGCAAGACACGCTGAGCCGCATATACAGGAGGGTTTACCCATGCTGGATGTAAAACGCAATCTGACCACCATGACCGATTTCTACGAGCTGACGATGTCGGCGGGCTATCTGGACGAGGGATATGTGGATAAGATCGCCGTCTTTGATATGTTCTTCCGCCGCGTGCCGGACGGCGGCGGCTACGCCGTTATGGCCGGTCTGCAGCAGTTCATCGACGCCGTGGATCACCTGGAATTCACCGACGAGGACATCGACTATCTGCGCTCCACCAAGGCGTTTGACGAGAAGTTCCTCACCTATCTTGCCAACTTCAAGCTGCACTGCAATATCTGGGCCATTGAGGAGGGCATGCCCATCTTCCCGCAGGAGCCCATCGTCACCGTCGAGGGTCCGGCCATCGAGTGCCAGCTGCTGGAAACGCTGCTGCTCGTCACCTTCAACCACCAGTGCCTGATCGCCACCAAGGCGAACCGCATCGTGCGCTCCGCCGCGGGCCGCCCGGTCATGGAGTTCGGTGCCCGCCGCGCGCAAGGGTATGACGCCGCCTACTTCGGCGCACGCGCGTCCTACATCGGCGGCTGCGGCTCCACCTCCTGCGTCATGGCCGCGCGTGACTTCGGCATCCCGGCCTCCGGCACGATGGCCCACAGCTGGGTGCAGATGTTCCCGACGGAGTACGACGCCTTCAAGAAATACGCCGAGATGTACCCCGACGCCTGCGTGCTGCTGGTGGACACCTACAACGTGCTGCGCCACGGCGTACCCGATGCCATCAAGGTGTTTGACGAAGTCCTGAAGCCGATGGGCAAGCGCCCGAAGGGCATCCGCATCGACTCCGGCGATATTGCCTACCTGTCCAAGAAAGCCCGCAAGATGCTGGACGAGGCCGGCTACCCAGACTGCACGATCTGCGCGTCCAACTCTCTGGATGAGTACATCGTCCGCGACCTGATCCTGCAGGGTGCCCGCGTGGACAGCTTCGGCATCGGCGAGAACATGATCACGGCCAAGAGCGACCCTGTGTTCGGCGGCGTCTACAAGCTGGCCGCCGTCAGGGAGGACGACGGCAGCTACACCCCGAAGATGAAGCTGTCCGAATCCGCCGAAAAGATGACGATCCCCTGCCTGAAAAAGGTCTGGCGTATCTACGACCAGGACGGCAAGGCGATGGCCGACCTTATCACGATGGCAGACGAGGTCGTTGAGACCCAGCACGGCATCACGCTGTTTGACCCGATAGAGACCTGGAAGGAATGCACCTACGTCAACTGCACGGCCCGCTGCCTGTCCACCCCGATTTACGAGAACGGCAAACGCGTTTACAGCTCCCCGAGCCTGGACGACATCAAGAAGTTCTGCAAGGCGCAGGTCAACACCCTCTGGGACGAGGTCAAGCGCTTCGAGAACCCCCACCGCTACTACGTTGACCTGAGCCAGAAGCTGTGGGATACCCGCAGCGCGCTGCTGAAGAAGCTGTCGAAATAAAGATCTCTGGCTTCCCCCTTGGGGGAAGCTGCCGCCCGCAAACGGCTGATGAGGGGCAGGTTTTCCAATACCGTCCGTTTACGGGTCGCCGCGGAAACGCAGCCCCTCATCCGTCTGCGGGCGGGGCCGCAGACACCTTCCCCCAAGGGGGAAGGCATTTCTTCCCAAAAACTCCCACCATCCTTACAAAACGGTTACAACCCGCGCCCCCTGCACATACTGTGGCTATACAGCTTGTGCAGGGGGATTTTGTATGCTGGAACGTACTTCTCTGTTTTTGCTCGGCGGCGGGGCGTATGCCGCGCTGGAATTGGCCTGGCGCGGCACCACGCACTGGACGATGTTTCTGACCGGCGGGGTCTGTCTCTGCCTTTTGCAGGCGCTGGCGGATCGTCCGCTGCCGCTGGGTCCGGCGGCAGCTGTCGGGGCGGCGGGCGTCAGCGGGCTGGAGCTGGCCGTCGGCGCAGTCTGCCGCCGCGTGCTGCACACCGCCGTCTGGGATTACGCCGACGAGTGGGGCAATCTGGCCGGGCTGGTCTGCCCCAAATACACCGCCTACTGGTTTTTGCTGTGCGGGTGGGTCATTTTTGTGCTGCGCGGTGTTGAAAGTACCGTTTATCACCCTCAAAAATCCGCCTCCCGGCATTAAAGTCCAAATTATCGTACTGCCTGTCTGGTATAATAAAAGCATGGAAAGCAAAACCGGACACAGAAAGGCGGTATCACCATGACCCAGCAGTTCAGATACGTCGGCGGCCACATCGAAGTCTTTGCCGAGAATGGAGAGTTCCTTTTTTCAGCAGACACCATGCAGGAGGCATGGGAGGAACTGTCCGCGTAACACGCACACTCGCAACGTCCGTATGTACACTATGCCGAAATAGTTGAAAATATACAAATAACTTTTGTAAGTTTGTACAAAATGCAGCTTGCAAAAGTCCGGCCTTTCGCATATAATAAAGACAGAAAGAGGGGAGCGAAAGCCCCCGGAACACTTAGCCCTACACTAGGAAAGGAGACGGGGTTACTATGTTGAAGCTGCACACTTTAGCCGCATGGATGCACGGGTTTTTGGATCCCGAACGTCCCTACGGACTGCCGGAGGATGTTTACAATGACGTGATTCCGTCAGGCGTCCACAATTTCAACCGCAGCGATCTTTTTTAAAGCCGTCTGAATCCCACAACCCCCACCCCGGTGCGGCCCGCAAGCCCCGCACCGGGGTGGGGGTTTATTTTGCAATAAAAGAGCGGCGTGAATCGTAGTGTAGGTAGGGGCCGGACATGCCCGGCCCCTACCGTGCGGCATCTTTCAAAACTCCCTCTTGTTTTTTTTGTCAAAACACGGTATTCTATAATAAGTATATTATGCCTTTCAAAAGGAGCGACCTATGAAACTCATCACCTTTACCGTGCCGTGCTACAACTCGGCTGCCTATATGGATCACTGCATCGAGACCCTGCTCACCGCGGGGGAGGACGCCGAGATCATCCTTGTGGATGACGGCTCCAAGGACGACACCGGCAAAATTGCCGACGCCTACGCCGAAAAGTACCCCACCATCGTCCGCATCATTCATCAGGAGAACGGCGGCCACGGCGAGGGCGTCAACCAGGGCATCCGCAATGCCACCGGCGTCTACTTCAAGGTCGTCGACTCCGACGACTGGCTCGACACCGATGCCCTGCAGCAGGTCCTGGCCGAGCTGCGCGCCCACCTCAACGACGAGCAGCCGCTTGATTTGATGATGGCCAACTATGTCTATGAGCATGTGGCCGACAACACCCAGAATGTCGTGGACTACAAGGGTATCCTGCCCGAAGGCCGCGTTTTCACCTGGAAGGAGATCGGCAAGTTTCCGCCGAGCAAAAACATCCTGATGCACTCGGTCATCTACCGTACCGAGATCCTGCGCGCCTGCGGCATGGAGCTGCCCAAGCACACCTTCTATGTTGACAACATCTTTGTCTACCAGCCGCTGCCGCAGGTCAAAACCATCTACTACATGAACCTTGACCTCTACCGCTACTTCATCGGGCGCGAGGATCAGAGCGTCAACGAGGCCAACATGATCAAGCGCGTTGACCAGCAGCTGCGCGTCACCCGCATTATGATGAACGCGGTCGATGTCTACGCCCTGCCGCCGGAGCAGGCCAAGCTGCGTGCCTACATGCTGAACTATTTCTCGATGATGATGGCGATCTCCAGCATCTTCCTGACGCTGGACGGCAGCAAGGAGGCACTGGCCAAGCGCCGCCAGCTGTGGGATGACCTCAAGGCACACGACGGCCACCTCTACCGCCGCTGCCGCTTCTCGGTGGCGGAGGGCTGCAACCTGCCTGGCTGGCTGGGCAGCAAGATCAGCATCGGCGGCTACCGCATCGCCCAGAAGATCTTCAAGTTCAATTAAGGAAGTTTTATGCGTAATTACGATGTTATTTTGTTCGATTTGGACGGCACGCTCACCGACTCCGCGCCGGGCATTTTAAACTCGGTGCGTTACGCCTGCCGCAAGCTGGGACTGCCTATCCCCGGCGAGGAAACGCTGCGCCGCTTTCTCGGCCCGCCGCTTATCGCCTCCTTCCGGGAGCTGATGGGGCTGGACGCCGCCGACGCAGACCGCGCCGTCAGCGCCTTTCGGGAGTATTTCCCCACGAAGGGCCTGTTTGAGAACGAGGTCTACCCGGGCGTCCCGGCCCTGCTGGCCGATCTGAAGGCTGCCGGGAAAACCGTCATCCTCGCGACGAGCAAGCCCGAGGCGTTCGCCAGGCGCATCATGGAGCACTTCGATTTAGCGCAGTACTGCGATTTTATCTGCGGTGCCACGCTGGATGAGACCCGCACCGACAAGGCCGAGGTCATTGCCTACGCACTGGAAACTGCGGGCATCACCGGCAAGACCGGTCTTGTCATGGTCGGTGACCGCGAGCATGATGTGCTGGGTGCCAAAAAGAACGGCCTGCCCTGCATCGGTGCTGTCTACGGCTACGGCACAGCCGGGGAGCTGACCGCCGCCGGGGCCGCCGCTTTGGCCGATACGGTAGAGGAACTGCACAAGCTGCTGCTGGGATAAATCAAATGGGAGACAGCCCGCGCTGCCTCCCGTTTTTTATTGGTCTCGGTCATTGTAATAGAGATACCACCCGCGGAAGCCGTATCCGATGCCGAGAGCGCCCAGCACCAGCAGCATGGCTGCCTTGTCGGGCCAAAGCGGCATATTCCGGGTGCAGACCCAGACCACCGCCAATGCAAGGCATACAAGCACCGGCAGGCCGTAGTGCAGAAATCTCTGCACCCGCAGCCGCTTCGGGTCGCCCTCCGCCGCCAGCGCCGATGGATCGCACACCTCGCACCGCACCCGCAGGATCGGGATATTGCGCACATGACTCGAATACCGCACGGCCCTGTACTCGATGCCGTCCAGCATAAACCGCGGCGTCATGCTCTCGTGGGTGATGACGATCTCCTCGCCGCAGCCCGCAGCCCAGGCCAACAGCTCGGCGGTAAACTCCTGCGGGGTTGCAATGGCGGTGTCCGGCGTAAAGGTAAACTGCCGCTTATGCTCGGCTGCCGCCATTTTCCGGTAGTCCTGCACCCAGCCGGTAAACCAGCCGCCCGCCGGGGCAGGGGAGTCCATCCGCTCAAGGCAGCTGTCCACATCCAGCTCTGCCGCCGTTCGGTCTCCGGCGGCCAGCTCCGTGCAGAAGGCTGCGGCAGCCGCCAGCTTTTGCTGCTCGGCCTCCAGCCGCTGCCGCTGGCGTTCGGCAGCCTCGGCCAGCGGCAGGGTGCCGTTCAGCACAGTGCCGATCTCCTCGACCGGCATATCCAGTGTGCGCAGCATCCGGATCAACTTCAGGGCGCGCACATCCGCCTGCGAATAGATGCGATACTCATTTTCAGGGTTGCGGGCAGGGGTCAGCAGCCCGGCCTGCTCATAATAGCGGATATTGCGGGCGGACACACCCGATTGCTCCGCTGCCTGCTTGATGTTCATAACATCACGCTCCTTTCGCTCTCACCTTACACCCTGCACCCACTGGAAGGTCAATACTTTTTCATAAAATAACCATACCATATTTGTAAAATTTGTGCTATACTGTTTTCATATATCAGTGTAAAAGAGGGAATATATCATGTACAAACCCGGTGACGATAAATTGGAAGTCCGCGAGCTGCTTGTCAAGGCGTTCGCCAGCGCGTGGGAGGCCGGCGACAAGGCCGTTGACCGCGACACCTACATCAATTCCAGCATCAATGTGATCGACTCTCTGCAGGTCGGCCCCGAGATGATCTACGGCGAGGAGGGCCAGGGCCTGCTGGACGATGAGCTTGACCATCTGCCCGATATGCTGCGTGCCGACGGTGCGTGGGTCTACTACGCCGTGCCCGCAGAGAACTACTTCATCCTGACCTGGATGGAGGACGCCGAAAAGGCCGCCGCCAAGGTCAACTCCCTGAAGGACGAGGATGACAGCCTGGCCTGCATCGTTGACCTGACGCAGGAGTGGACCCGCGCCGCAGAATAACCGCCGGAAACGCCGCGAGAGGGGAGGGGAACGCATGAGCCGCGATATGATACGTCTGCCGCACGACGCCTACCGACTGCTGCAGACGCTGCGCGCTGCCGGGCACAGTGCCTACGTGGTGGGCGGCTGCGTGCGCGACAGCCTGCTGGGTCGTCTGCCCGGCGACTGGGACATCTGCACCTCCGCCCGGCCCGACGAGATGAAGGCGCTGTTCCACGACCAGCGCCTGATCCTGACCGGCGAAAAGCACGGCACGGTGGCCGTCATTCTGCACGGAAAGCCGTATGAGATGACGACCTACCGTCTGGACGGCAGCTACCGCGACCACCGCCACCCCGATAACGTACAGTTTGTGGACGACCTGGCCGCCGACCTGGCACGGCGGGATTTCACGATCAACGCCATGGCCTACGCCCCCGGCGAGGGAGTCATCGACCTGTACGGCGGGCGCAGCGATCTGGCCGCGCGTGTCGTGCGGTGCGTCGGCACGCCCGCGGACCGCTTTGCCGAGGATGCGCTGCGCATCCTGCGGGCGCTGCGGTTCGCGGCGAAGCTCGGCTTTGCGCTGGACCCCGCCACTGCCGCCGCAGCGCTGGCCGCGCGCGACACGCTGCGCACCGTCAGCGCCGAGCGGCTCTACACCGAGCTGGACGGTCTGCTGCTGGCCCCGGGGGCCGGGCAGACGCTGGCGCAGTACGGCGAGATTTTAAGCGGCGCTGTGCCGGAGATCCTGCCCTGCATCGGCTGCACCCAGCCCGGAAAATGGCATTGCTACGACGTCTGGCAGCATTCTGCCGCCGCCGTGGGCGCACTGGACCTGCGCGGGCAGGACACCCGCGGCGTGCGGGTGCTGTGCTGGGCCACGTTTTTGCATGACATTGCCAAGCCGCTCTGCCGCAGCGTCGGGCCGGACGGGGCTGCGCATTTCAAAGGCCACAACCAGCGCGGTGCGCAGCTGGCGCGGGTCATCCTGCGCCGTCTGAAGGCCCCCGCCTACCTTGTGGACGGCGCGGTGGGGCTGATCGCCGTGCACGACGCACCGCTGCCCGCCGACGATGTGGGCATTTTAAAGCTGCTGAACCGCAGCGGGGCGATCTTTCTGCGCCGTCTCTGTGCGCTGAAATACGCCGACCTTGACGCCCACGCCAATACACCCGAGGTTGCCGCCCGCCGCGCCGATGTAGCAGCCTTTGAGCGCCGCATGAACGAGCTGGCCAAGACCGGCTGCTACACCATGCGCCAGCTGGCCGTCAACGGCGCGGATCTGATGGACATCGGCATCCCCGCCGGGCCGGGCGTCGGCGCAACACTGCAAACGCTGCTGAACGACGTTATGGAGGGCACACTGCCCAATGAGCGGGAAGCCCTGCTGGCGGCAGCGGTAAAGTGAAGGGTATTCGCACCCCTTTTCCGCCGCTTTGCAGGGAGGGGTCTTGCCCCCTCTGCGGGCGCATATAGAATGCGCCCCTACGGACTGTGCAGCCAAACGGGTCATGGGCGGATTTCATATCCGCCCGCGGGGCTTTCCGCCGCCGCACACGGCCACGGCGGCCAGAGGGCTGGCCGCCCTACATACTGCATTATAAATCACCTGGAAATTTACAAAGGGGGTTCCCACTATGTCCATCCAAAACGAAATCCTCAACGCTATCGCATCCCGGCGCAGCTGCCGGGCTTATGAGCCGGAGCAGATCACGGCGGAGGAGCTGGAGGCCGTCACCACCGCAGGCACCTGGGCCGCTACCGCTATGGGCAGGCAGAGCCCCGTCATGGTCGCTGTGCAGGACAAGAAAACGCTGGCCGAGCTGTCCCGCCTGAACGCTGCCGTCATGGGCACCCAAAACGACCCGTTCTACGGCGCACCCACCGCGGTGCTGGTCCTGGGCGAGAAGAATAACCCCAACGGCGTGCAGGACGCCAGCCTTGTGATGGGCAATCTGCTGCTGGCCGCGTCCGGCATCGGTCTGGGCTCCTGCTGGATCAACCGCGCAAAAGAGACGTTTGAAACGCCCGAGGGCAAGGCTCTGCTGGCCAAGTGGGGCCTTGATCCCGAGAAGTACATCGGCGTCGGCTACTGCATTCTTGGCTATCCCGCGCCCAATGGCACCCGCACGCCCGGCCCCCGCAAGGCCGGCTATGTCCTGCACGTATGATTTTCGGCGTCGGCATCGACCTGTGTGACGCAGGCCGCCTTGAAAAAAGTTTGGCGAAGCAGAGCTTTCTCGACCATGTATTTGCGCCGTCGGAGCAGGCCCTGCTGGCATCCTTAGGCGAAAAGCGACGCGCCGAGACCGCCGCCGCAAATTTTGCGGCCAAGGAAGCCTTCTTGAAGGCCGCCGGCACCGGTCTGGGCGGCTTTGCCATGCCCGAGCTGGCCGTACTGCGCCAAAAGAGCGGTGCGCCCTATTTTGCCCTGACCGGCGCAGCCGCTGCCTGGGTCAGGGAGCAGGGCCTGACCGTTCATGTCAGCCTGACCCATGAGCGCGGGCTGGCAAATGCGCTTGTGCTTTTGGAGAAAGAGTAATTCTTGGCCCCTCTGCGAGGGGGCTCCGCCCGCAGGCGGTGGGGGAGAGAGCTTCGCGGAAACCCGAAATATTTCGGGCTGCCGCAAGGTTCTCTCCCTCCGGCCCTACGGGTCACCTCCCTCGCAGAGGGAGGCAAGTATGTCACGGAGGTGACCTATGCCCGGCAAAACGACACGCAGCAGCAATCTGGAGCTGCTGCGCATTCTGTGCATGCTGCTCATCATCGGCGACCATCTGACCGGGCAGAGCGGCGTTGCGGACTACACCACCCTGCCGTCGTCCTTCGCGTTCTGCCTGATCGGCTGCGGGTCGCGCATTGCGTGCAGCATCTTTGTGCTGATCGGCGGCTGGTTCCTGTGTGAGCAGCCGTATAAGACCCGCCGCCCGCTCTCGCTGTGGCTGTCGCTGTGGCTCTATACCGTGCCTGTGACGCTGCTGTGCAAGCTCGCCGGGCTGGATGTCTCGTGGGGCGCACTGCGCTGGGCGGCGTTCCCGGCGTCCACGCGGCAGCTGTGGTTCATCTCGGACTATCTGCTGCTCTTGCTCTGTGTGCCGCTGCTCAACCGCCTGCTGCGCGGGCTGTCCCACCCGGCGCACCGCGGTCTGCTGGCTGTGCTGGCTGTGCCGCTTATCGTCTACCCGACGCTGTTCGGCGAGAACGGCGCGGTCAGCGACACCGCATGGATGTTTTTGTATGAGTACCTGCTCATCGCCTACCTGCGCCGCTGGCCGGACAACCGGCTGGCGCACCTTTTGCAGCACCGCGCGGCGGCGCTCGGACTCGGGCTGGGGCTGCCGCTTCTCAACACGATTCTGCGCGCTGTGCTCGAGACACGCGGCCTGACCGACGGCAAGGCGTTCCAGTACATGGCCTACTATCGCACGGCGCTGGGCGCACTGCCCAACCTGCTGGCCGCGCTGGCGCTGTTCTACCTGTTCAAGGGGCTGGACCTCGGCTGCGTGCGGTGGGTCAATGCCCTGGCCGGCACAACGCTGGGTGTCTACATCCTGCATCAGGTGCCCGCGTTCCGCGGCTTTTTATGGAACGGCCTGCTGCAGGCAGAGGCGCACCACGGGTCGGTGGGGTATACGCTGCTTGCGATTTTGGCCGTGTTCCTCGGCTGTGCGGCGGTGGACGCCCTGCGCACGGCACTTGTGATGCGCCCTCTGGAAAATACCCGCCTGTTTAAAGCGCTGTGCGAAAAAGGCGACGCGCTCGCCGCAAAAATCACAGCGGATGATTAAAAAGACCTCCCTCTGCTTATACTTTCAGTAACAAGCAAAGGGAGGTCTTTTCTATGGAAGTGCACCGCGGAGAGGTTTTTTACGCCGATCTAAGCCCCGTCGTGGGGTCCGAGCAGGGGGGCATACGTCCGGTACTTATCATTCAGAATGAGATCGGCAACCGGCACAGCCCCACGGTCATTGCGGCAGCCATCACAAGCCGCCAGGACAAGAACCGCCTGCCGACGCACATCAGCGTGCGGGCGGACCGCTGCGGGCTGGCCAAGGACAGCATCATTTTGACCGAGCAGATCCGCACGCTGGATAAGCGCCGTCTGCGGGAGCGCGCCGGTGTCATCCCGCCCGACGATATGCGCCGCGTCGATGAGGCGCTGGGGGTCTCTATGGGGCTGGAAAGCCAGGATGTGCATACGAATACGGGGTACTTTTGAGCAGCTGCTTTGTAGGGGCCGGGCACGCCCGGCCCGCAGCCTTGCCAATGCACCCCTCTTTAATAGTCGCTTTGTAGGGAGGGGTCTTGACCCCTCCGCGGGGCGTCGGGGACGCCGAGCCTTACCGCTGCCGTCCTTTTACGGCAAAAAATTCGCCGCCACAGGTGCCAAAATCGCGGTCATGATGCCCGCTACGGCAATCGCAAGGCCGCTCATGGCGCCCTCGATCTCACCCATCTGCAGGGCCTTGCTCGTGCCGATCGCGTGCGCCGATGTGCCGAGCGCCAAACCCTTCGCCAGCGGATCGGTGATGCGGCAGATCTTGCAGACCGTCTCACCCAGCAGGCTGCCGACGATACCGGTCAGGATGATGACCGCACCGGCCAGCGCCGCCGTGCCGCCCAGCGTCTCGGCCACATCCATGCCGATGGCCGTCGTAACGGATTTCGGCAAAAAGCTCACGGCGTGGGCGCGCTCCAGCTTGAGCACCCAGGCCATCGCCAGCACGCTGCCCAGGCTCGTCAGCACGCCCGCGGCAATCGACGCAAAAATCGCGGCCAGGTTCTTTTCCAGCAGCTCCCACTTTTCATACAGCGGGATCGCCAGGCTGACTGTGGCGGGCATCAGAAGCCAGTTCACGGGCTGGGCGCTGGACTTGTAATCGGCGTAGGGCACGCCGAAGCAGCTCAAAAACACGATGACGAAGATACTGCCCATCAAAAGGGGATTGAACAGCGCCTTGCCGGTCTTGCGGTTGACCCAGACGCCCGCGGCGTAGGCTGCCAGCGTGGCCAGCACGCCCCAGCTGCCGCATTGCTGCAAAAATTCAGCCATTTTTGTGCTCCTTTCCGCCCGCGCATTTCTGCGCGACCATGCCCGTGACCGCCATGACCAGTGCTGTGATCGGCACAATCGCCAGCACGGCGGGCAGTAAAAGATTCATCAGCTGGCTGCCCAGCTCCATGACACCCGCCGCCGCGGGCACGAACAGCAGCGGGAAGATGCCGGTCAGAAACAGCCCGGTCTCCCGCACCTGATCGAGCTTGAGCACGCCGAATTTGAGCGCCGCGACCAACAGCAGCAGGCCGTATACGCTGGCTGGGATCGGCAGCGGCAGCACCGCCGCCAGCACCTCGCCCGCCAGGCAGAACGCCGTGATGCGGGCAAACTGGAAAATATACTTCACACAATAACCCTCTTTTTTACAAAATTCGTGTACCATCATACCACGCCGCCCGGCTTTCGGCAAGTTGTACATTGTATGAAAACCATCCACATTTTCCTATCGGCATTGTGGGAATCGGCACTTGTATTTTGGGGGTGAGTGTGGTATACTAACCGAAAATAAATGATTTTCACTTGAAAAGAGGTTTTGACTATGTCTTTACTGAAAAAGCTGGCCGGTCTGGCCGTGGGTGCCGCTGCTGTGGGCGCTGTCGCTTATGTTTTACAGAACCGTGAGCATCACGACGACGAGTACGAGCATATTTGGGGCCCGGAGGACGAGGTCGAACCTGAGACCGATTCCGCCGAGCCCGCCGCTGACGATGCGTCCGCCGAGGCTGAACCCGCCCCCGCTGCCGCACCTGAGGAACCTGCCGCCCCCGCCGAGGAGCCGAAGCCCGAAAAACCCGCGGACGCTGCTAAAACGCCCGCCGCTAAGACTCCCGACTTTGACGCCCCCAACGTGAACCCCGTGGAGCTGGGTCATGTTGAGGCATCCCGCACGCCGGACGGCAAGATCGACCCCACCCAGATCGTTGACCCCGCTGTGGCCGGCGATTGGGAGGAGCAGGGCTGCAAGGGCTGATACACCAAACGCGCAAGGCGCATCTTTGTTTTAGGGCAAAGGTGCGCCTTTTTGTTTTTTGCGTTACCGTGCGGACGGGCACGCTCCTCCCGCAGCTGTAGGGGGCGGCGTCCCCGACGCCCCGCGGGCGGATATGGAATCCGCCCCTACGGTTTTCACCGCCCTGTAGGGGCCGCACATGTGCGGCCCGCGGCCTTCCCGCATACGGCCTTTTATGGGAAACCTCCGGGCCGGGCATACCCGCCCCCTACACCGCGCCTATGGCTTTCCGCGCACAAATGTCCGTGAAATTACTACAAACCCACTTTACAACTTTACTGCACTAAAGTATAATAGAATTTGTATCGGATCAGAGAGGTAGGAATGTTATGGAGATCGAACTCAACCGCTTTACCCCCGCCGAACAGGCGACCTTCCGCCTGCGTGCCCTGTATGAGCAGGCCGGCTACCGCAAATACCGCGCGTCCCGCTTTGAGGAATACGCCCTGTATCAGGAGTATCAGCGCTTTCTGCCGGACGCACAGGTCATCACCTTCACCGATCTGGACGGCAAGCTGCGGGCCATCAAGCCCGACGTAACGCTGTCCATCGCCAAGACGGCCCAGCCCGCGGCAGGGGAGTGCAAGCGCTTTTATTATAATGAGGAGGTCTGCCGCCCCAGCCGCGAGAGCCACACCTTCCAGACCATCCACCAGATGGGATTGGAGAGCATGGGCGCGGTGGATGCCGACGAGCAGGCCGCCGTGGTGCGGCTGGCCCTGCAAAGCCTGGCCGCGCTGGATGTGCCCACCGTGCTGGAAATCAGCCACATGGGCTACCTGACCGGCCTGCTGGACGCGCTGCATGTCCCCGCCGAGGCACGCGCGAAGCTGCTTGATTTCCTGCGCGCCAAGAACGCCCACGAGCTGCGCACCGCCGCACTGGCCGCGGGGCTGGACGAATCCGCCGCTGCCGCGTTGACCGGCCTGCTCGACCTGCACGGCCCGCTGGGTGCAACGCTGACCGCCGCCCGCGCCGCCTGCCGGTGCGAAACCCAGCGCGCGGCGCTGGAGGAATTGCAGGCTTTGCAGAATGCGCTGGGCGAGGCGGGCCGCGGCACCCGGCTGGACCTGAGCATGGCCGACGAAATGGAGTATTACAACGGCCTTGTGTTCACCGGCTACGTCGCGGGCATCCCGTGCGCAGTGCTCAAGGGCGGACGGTATGACTACCTGATGCAGCGGTTCACGCCGGGGGCCAACGCCATCGGCTTTGCCATCTACTTAGACGAGCTGGAGCGCCTGGCCGCGCCGCTGCCCCCCGTGCAGCAGCAGGGCCGCGAGAAAAGCTGGCTGAACATTGCCCTGCCGAAGGGCCGCCTCGGCGACAAGGCGTACAAGCTGCTGGCGGGCGCGGGCTACAGCGCCACCGAGGACTACAACGACACCCGCAAGCTCGTGGTCGAGAACCCCGACGCCTGTGTGCGGTACTTCCTCGTCAAGCCCAGCGACGTTGCGATTTACGTCGAGCACGGCGCGGCGGACATCGGCATCGTCGGCAAGGACATTCTGACCGAGTCCGGCGCAGACGTGTATGAGCTGCTGGATACCGGCATGGGCAAGTGCCGGATGTGCGTGGCCGGGCCTGCGGGCTTCACTGACGACGAGAGCCGCGCCTTGCGCGTAGCTACAAAATTTGTCAACATTGCCCGTGACCACTACGAGCGCCGCGGACGCGACATCGACATTGTCAAGCTGAACGGCTCCATTGAGCTGGCCCCGATTTTGGGCCTGTCCGACGTCATCGTCGATATTGTCGAGACCGGCACGACCTTAAAAGAAAACGACCTGACCGTGATCGAGGAGTTTATGCCAATCTCGGCGCGGTTCATTGCCAACAAGGCAAGCTACAAGTTCAAATACGCCCAGCTGACCGAGCTGCTGAATAAGATGAAGGAGGCCCTTGCAAAATGATCCGTCTGTATGACTTTGATGCGGTACGCCCCGAGGAAATTCTGAACCGTGACATCCGCGCCGAGGCCGACGTGGAGGCCACCGTCGATGCGATTATTGCGGACGTCCGCGCCCGCGGCGACGCCGCCCTGATCGAGTACGCCGCTAAATTCGACCACGCCGAGCTGACCGACGTGCGGGTCAGCCAGGCCGAAATTGAGGAAGCCTTTGCCGAGCTGGAAAAGACCGATCCCGAGTTCATCACGACGCTGAAGATGGCCGCCGAGAACATCCGCCACTTCCATGAGCAGCAGCTGCACAAAAACTTTGTGGTCAACGACAAGCCCGGCATCGTGCTGGGGCAGAAGTACACCCCCATCCAGCGCGCGGGCGTCTACGTGCCGGGCGGCACGGCGGCGTACCCGTCCACCGTGCTGATGGACGTCATTCCCGCCAAGGTCGCGGGCGTCGGGCAGATCGTCATGACGACCCCCGCGGGACGGGACGGCAAGGTGAACCCCGCGATTCTGGCCGCCGCCGTCATTGCGGGCATTGATTTGATTTTTAAAACGGGCGGCGCACAGGCCGTGGCAGCCCTTGCCTACGGCACCGAAAGCGTCCCCGCCGTGGATAAGATCGTCGGCCCCGGCAATATCTACGTGGCCACGGCAAAGCGGAAGGTGTTCGGCAAGGTCGGCATTGATATGATCGCAGGCCCGTCGGAAATTCTCGTGCTGGCAGACGGCACCTGCAACCCCGCGTGGGTCGCCGCCGACCTGCTCAGCCAGGCCGAGCACGACAAGCTGGCCAGCCCGGTGCTCGTCACCGACAGCCGGGATTTAGCCAAGGCCGTGCAGGCGGAACTGGAGGTGCAGATCCCGCAGCTGCCCCGCGCCGCCATCGCCCGCGCCAGCGTGGACACGAACGGCAAAATTATTGTCACCGACGACATGAACAAGGCCATTGAGGCCGTGAACATCATTGCGCCGGAGCACCTGGAAATCTGCGTCGATGACCCGTTCGCGGTGCTGAACTCGGTGCAGAACGCGGGCAGCATCTTCCTGGGCAAAAACGTGCCCGAGGCACTGGGCGACTACTTTGCCGGCCCGAACCACACACTGCCCACCAGCGGCACGGCGCGGTTCTCGAGCCCGCTGGGCGTCGATGATTTTGTGAAGAAGTCGAGCTTTATCTATTACACCCGCGAAGCCCTCGGCGAGGTGCAGGGACGCATCGCCAATTTTGCCGAGCACGAGGGGTTACATGCCCATGCCAGGAGTGTGACGATCCGGTTTGAGGAATGAGCTTGCCAAAAAGGAAGCCCAATCGTTTGCCGCGGTTTGATTACGGAACGGTTGGTGCATATTTCATCACGATTTGTGCCCGGGAAAAGAAGAAAGTTTTTGGCCGCGTTGTAGGGGGCGGCGTCCTCGACGCCCCGCGCGTGTCACCGTCGCCGCACGGGGAAATCGTCATTGCGCAGTTGGAGGCCATGACAAATTTTTACCCGGATTTGCAAATCGAAAAGTACGTCGTTATGCCGAATCACATTCATTTCATTGTTGTAGTCACGCAAGGCCCGTCCGGGGCGTCGAGGACGCCGCCCCCTACAGAGGTGCGTGCCAACCAAACCATTCCGGCATTCGTTTCCACGCTCAAGCGCATGACAAACCGCACCGCAGGCGTGCAATTATGGCAGCGCGGCTACTACGACCACATCATACGCGACCAGCTCGACTATGACACCATCTGGCAATATATCGACGAAAATCCCGCCAAATGGCCCCATGATCAATTCTACACTTCGGACGGGGAGGAACACCCATGAGCCGTTATTTTACCAAAACCCTCGCTTCGCTGGAGCCGTACACCCCCGGCGAACAGCTTAAAATCGCTGACATTGTCAAACTCAACGCCAACGAAAACCCGTACCCGCCCGCGCCCGGCGTGGCGGCGGCGGTGGCCGCGGCGGTGCCGGGGCTGCGGCTGTACTCTGATTTGATCAACGGCGATCTCAACGCCGCCATTGCGCGCCACTGGGGCGTGCGCCCGGAGAATATCCTCTGCGGCAACGGCAGCGACGAGAACCTGCTGCTGGCCCTGCGCGCGTTCTGCGACGAAAGCACGCCGCTGGCCTTCGCCGATGTGACCTACAGCTTTTACACGGTGTTGTGTGATTTACTGCACATCCCGCAGCACATCATCCCGCTGGAGGCTGACCTGACCATCGACCTGAAAAAATACTGCGGCCTGCACGAGACGATTGTCATTGCCAACCCGAACGCGCCCACCAGCCTGCTGGCCCCGGTGGACGCCATCGAGGAGGTGCTGCAAACAAACCCCGACAACATCGTGATCGTGGACGAGACCTACGTCGAGTTCGCGCCTGCCGGGTCGTCCTGTCTGCCGCTTTTGGAAAAATATGACAACCTCGTCATCACCCATACCTTCTCCAAAACGCACAATCTGGCGGGTGCACGGCTGGGCTTCTGCATTGCGCGGCCCGCGCTGATTGCCGACATGAACCGCGTCAAGTTCAGCTACAGCCCCTACAATGTCAACGCCATGACCCAGGCCGCGGGCGCGGCGGCGATCTCCGACGAGGCCTATTTTGCCGATGTAACGGCAAAGGTCATTGCCGAGCGCACCCACACCACCGACGAGCTGCGCCGCCGCGGGTTCACGGTGTTTGACTCGGCCACAAATTTTTTGTTCGCGACCACGGACCGTATGCCCTGTGTGGAAATTTTTGAAAAGCTGCGCGCCCGCGGCATTTTAATCCGCCACTTCAACGCGCCGCGCATCTCGGACTATCTGCGCATCACGATTGGCACACCCGAGCAGATGCAGCGGTTCTTTGCGGCGCTGGATGAGATCCTGGGTGAATAAATGCCGCTCCCGCAGCGCAAGACACCGCGCCTGAAGGGCTATGATTCCATTCTCACCAACCCGGCCCGCCGGGCCATGGATAAGTTTTATACAGAGGGGGAGAACCATACATGATCGCAATCGTTGACTACGGCGTGGGCAACCTGTTCAGCCTGTCGTCCAGCGTCAGAAGCCTGGGCGCAGAGGTGCGGGTGACCCGCGACGCCGCGGACCTGCGGGCGGCGGATCATATCCTGCTGCCGGGCGTCGGGGCATTCGCCGACGCAATGGCCAAGCTCGAAGCCACGGGCCTTGTGCCCGTTCTGCGCGAGGAAACGCAGAAAAAGCCGCTGCTGGGCATCTGCTTAGGCATGCAGCTGCTGTTTGAAAAAAGCTGCGAGTACGGCGAGCACCGCGGCCTCGGCCTGATTCCCGGCGAGGTCTGCCCGCTGGCGGACGACCTGACCGATCCGGCGCTCAAGGTGCCGCACATCGGCTGGAATGCCATGGATATTGTGCCCGGACGCGAGGCCGACCCGCTGTTCAAGTACGTCAAAAACGGCGAGTACGTCTATTACGTACACAGCTATTACGCCAAAAACTGCGCTGCATCGACACTGGCGACGAGCGACTACAGCATCCCCGTCACGGGCGCGGTGCGGCAGGGGCTGGTGTACGGCACCCAGTTCCACCCCGAAAAATCCGGTGATACCGGCCTGCGGCTGTTAAAGGCCTTTGCCGAGCTGTAAGCGAGAGGGAGGAAGTACCATGAAGCTATACCCCGCCATTGACCTGCGCGGCGGCCAGGCCGTGCGGCTTTATCAGGGCGATTACGACCGGATGACCGTCTACAACGCAGACCCCGTCGCCCAAGCGCAGCAATTTATCGACGCAGGTGCGAAGTATTTGCATGTCGTCGATCTGGACGGCGCCAAGGACGACACCACGGCCAATTTGCAGACGATTGCCGCCATTGCCAAGCTGAGCGGCCTCAAAATCGAGGTCGGCGGCGGCATCCGCGACGAGGCGCGCATCCAACGGTATCTTGACCTCGGCGCGGACCGCTGCATTCTGGGCACGGTGGCCGTGAAAAACTTCGATTTCACGGCAGAAATGGCACAGAAATACGGCGCACAGATCGCCGTCGGCGTTGACATGAAGGACGGCGCTGTCGCTGTCAACGGCTGGAAGGAGGTCACCCCCGAGCCGGGTGTGGCATTCTGCCGCCGCTGCGCCAATGCGGGCGTCAAGGCCATTATTGCCACCGATATTTCCCGGGACGGCACGATGCAGGGCACCAATATGGCGCTGTACCGTGAGCTTTTGACGATTCCCGGCATCGAGGTCACGGCCAGCGGCGGCATTGCCGCCATGGCCGAGCTGGCTGAGCTTTCCGCCATGCACTGCCACGCAGCCATTTTGGGGAAGTCAATTTATACGGGAGCGATTGATCTGGCCGAGGCCGTGAGGCTGTACGAAAGCAAGTGAGGAGAGAGGAGTAGCAGAGACATCTCCTACTCCTCTCTGACAAAAGGGGGAGTGAATGTATGATAGCCAAACGCATAATTCCTTGTCTGGACGTCAAAAACGGGCGCGTGGTCAAGGGTGTCAACTTTGAAGGCTTGCAGGACATGGCCGATCCCGTCGAGATGGCGCGGTACTACAACGCCTCCGGCGCGGACGAGCTGGTGTTCTACGATATTACCGCCAGCGTCGAGGGGCGCGGGCTGTTCACCGATATTTTGCGCCGGGTCGCAAGCCAGATTTTTATCCCGCTGACTGTCGGCGGCGGCATCAACACGCTGGACGACTTTGACCGCGTGCTGAAATGCGGTGCGGACAAGGTCAGCGTCAACTCGGGGGCCATCCGCAACCCCGGCATCATCCCGGCTGCCGCGCAGAAATACGGCAACCAGTGCGTGGTGCTCTCCGCCGATATTAAGCGTGTGGACGGCAAATTCATGCTGTTCGCCAAGGGCGGGCGCGAGAACACAGGCATCGACGCGCTGGACTGGCTGGAGCAGGGCGTCAAAAACGGCGCAGGCGAGCTGGTCGTGAACTCCATCGACACCGACGGCGTGAAGAACGGCTTTGATCTGGAGCTGCTGGACGCCGTGGCCGCACGCTGCGCCGTGCCCATCATCGCCTCCGGCGGCGCAGGCAAAAAGGAGGATTTCCTTGAGCTGTTCCGCAATCACCCGGCAGTAGATGCCGGTCTGGCCGCGTCGATCTTCCACACAAAGCAGGTGGAAATCAACGATTTGAAGCGGTATTTGCGGGAGAACGGGGTAGAGATGCGGGTGTGATCGCTCCTTCGCCATACAGCCACCCGGTAGGGGCCGCACATGTGCGGCCCGCAACATTCCCAAAAGCGTCCTCTTGCGGAAAAGCCGCGGGCCGGGCATGCCCGGCCCCTACTGCGTAATAATAGCAAACCTACACTTTACCTCTTGCCAAAACCCACAAAAAGAGGTACACTAAACTATATTACTTTAGGAGTGTCCACCATGGAAATCACCGAGAATTCCAAGACTCTCAAATTTGACGCAAACGGCCTGATCCCGGCCATCGTACAGGACCATTATACCAAAGAGGTGCTGACCCTCGCCTACATGAATGCCGAGACGCTGGCCCTGACGATTGCCGAGGGCCGCACCGTATTCTGGTCCCGCAGCCGCCGGGAGATCTGGCGCAAGGGCGAGACCTCCGGCAACGTGCAGCGGGTCGTCTCCATCACCGCCGACTGCGACAAGGACGCGCTCGTCATCGACGTCGTCAAATCCGGCCCCGCCTGCCACACCGGCGCGGAGAGCTGCTTCTTCAACCCGGTCTATGTCTCCGATGAGCTGAAGCAGTTCACCTGGCAAGGCCTGTACGCACTCATCGAGGGTCGTAAGACCGACCCGAAGGAGGGCAGCTACACCACCTATCTGTTCGACAAGGGCCTGGAAAAGATCCTCAAAAAGGTCGGCGAGGAATCCACCGAGGTCATCATTGCAGGCTCCAAGCGCGACAGGGAGGAGACCATCTACGAGATCAGCGACCTGGCTTACCACGTCATGGTGCTGATGATCGAGCTGGGCATTTCCGTAGAGGACATCACGAAGGAACTCGAAAAACGACACGTAATTGACCATAAGGTCAAGCAGGAAAGGATGCAGTAACTATGGCAGGCGAATACCTGAAAAGCTCTGTACACGTTCATTCCAAATTGTGCGACGGTAAGAACACGCTGGACGAGATTGCGGTCACGGCATGGCGGAACGGTCTGCAAACGCTGGGCTTCAGCGGACACAGCCACACCCCCTGTGATCTGGAATATTGCATGACCCAGAGCCGTACCGCCCTGTACAAGGCGCAGGTCGCCAAGCTGAAGGAGCGCTACGCCGGCAAGCTGGACATTCTGTGCGGCTTGGAATGGGATCTGTTCAGCGACGATGACCCGACCCAGTACGACTACTGGATCGGCAGCACGCACTATGTCAAGGGGCCCAAGACCGGCAAGTATTATGAGATCGACTGGCGCGAGGAGGATCTGCGCGCCTGCATCGACGATGATTTTGACGGCGATGCGCTGGCCGTGGTTGAGGCTTACTTTGCCAATGTAGCCAAGGTTGCCGAGAAGAAGCCCACGATCTTGGGCCACTTCGACCTGATCAAGAAGATCAACGGTGACGGCAAGTTCTTTGATGAGAATGACCCCCGCTACACCGCCGCCGCCAACGCCGCGCTGATGACCGCCGCCCGCAACCGTTGCGTGCTGGAGGTCAACACCTCTGCGGTGTACCGCGGTTTCCGCAAGGATTTCTTCCCGTCCGATGCGATTCTGAAGGAGTGGCTGGTGCTCAGCGGCAATGTCGTCATCACCGCCGACGCCCACGATACCAAGGCGCTGACCTTTGGTTTTGAGGCTGTCGCCGCCAAGCTGAAGGAGCTGGGCTACACGAAGGTCCAGGTGCTGGGCAAGGACGGCTTTACCCCCTGTGCGCTGTAAAATAATTCCCGAAAATTTTCCCGCCGCGGTGTAACACTGCGGCGGTTTTTGCGTTTCTTATGGCTGAAGGGCCCAAAACAAAAAACATCTGCGCAAAACGCAGGAGAAAATTCACCGTGAGATCCATAGCGAAATAATTCTCAAAAAAGTTTGCGCGGAGGGGTTGACAACCCCTCCGTATTTTTGTATAATAATACCTGCATTCTGGCGGCAGCCACTGTGGAGAGGTGTCCGAGTGGTTTATGGAACTGGTCTTGAAAACCAGCGATTCGCGCGAGCGGACCATGGGTTCGAATCCC
>ERZ772870.838-NODE-838-length-28386-cov-28.540821_pt1 | contig 28386 bp, 26 predicted proteins | sample MGYA00511376_ERZ772870 | MGnify/ENA primary metagenome ERZ772870 (study PRJEB29015, sample SAMEA2737719) | human gut metagenome | biome: human gut; feature: human-associated habitat; material: faeces | place: China | collected 2012 ... | reverse complement strand
TGCGTAAGTTAGTAAATTGGTTACCGGTAACTTACACACTTCATTTTACACTCCCTTTTCAATCTTTACATTCCTCATGGGACATGTTACTTCAGCAGCACAGTTAGTACTTTGCAGATTGGGACTTGGATTAGGTGAAGGACCAACTCCTGTAGGTTTGACTTCTACTATTAATAACTGGTTCCCGTCTAAAGAAAAAGCAACAGCTGTTGGCGTCTACATTGCTTCTACGATGTTTGCACCAATCATTGTTCCATCTCTTGTTGTTTGGATTGCCTTGACTTATGGATGGCGTAATATTTTCATTCTGTTTGCTATCCCTGGATTCATTATGGCAGTTGTATGGTATCTTGTGATTCGTACCCGTCCATCTGAATGTAAATTTGTTAATCAGGCTGAGATCGATTATATCGATAAAGAGGATGAAGTAGACAAGAATGGGGCAAAAATTGAGCAGAAGTCATTTGGTGTCCTCGACAAGATTATTCGTTTAAAGAAAGTAAAACGTATTACCTCAAACTGGGAAGTATTCAAGTCTCGTAATATTTGGGGAAATACAATCGGCTACTTCTTTATGGTTAGTATCACATATGGCATTATGACCTGGATTCCCTCTTATTTGGTTAGTGCAAAAGGTTATAGTTTCACTAAGATGGGTTTCATGGCTGCTGCCCCGTGGATCGGAGGTCTTTGCGGTAGTATTTTAGGCGGATATATCTCAGATAAGGTATTAGCGAAAAGAAGAAAGCCGACTATGCTGTTTACTGCACTGGCAACTTTTGTTATGATGTTTATCATGATTAATCTTCCCAATAGCCAGGTAGCAATGTCGATTGCACTTTTTATGACGGGGTTTGTGCTTAATATCGGTTGGCCAGCCTTTACTGCATACCCGATGGGAATTGCTGATAAAAAAACGTATCCGGTCGCTATTGCATTAGTTAATAGTGGTGGTAATCTTGGTGGTGCATTCTCTCCATTAGCTGTTGGATATATCCTTGATATGTTCGGTAACAATTATGATTTAGTATTTACATTTTTCGGTGTAATTGCGATTTTGGGATTCCTTCTGTTTTTGTCAATTGATGAACCTTTGCTTACAGATGAAGCATAAAATTTATTGATGTATAATACCTACTGTTGAGTTTGTTTATAGAAAGCATATATTATAGTCATATATTTATAATATGGAATACATGATTAAATATATGCTTTTTATTATTTTATAGTACTGGTATATGTGCATAGAAAGGATGAATGTACATGAATTATCAGGAGTTATTACAGACATGTAAAGTAGTGAGGGAAGATATTATCAACATGATATATCATGCTGGTTCTGGACATCCTGGTGGCTCACTTTCTGCAGTGGAGACACTTGTTGCTCTCTACTTTGGTGGGATAATGCAAGTTGATCCTAGCAACCCTAGTTGGGAAGGACGTGATCGTTTTATTTTGTCAAAAGGTCATGTAGCTCCTGTTCTATATAGTGTTTTAGCACGAAAAGGATTCTTTTCAGTTGAGGAATTAAATACTTTACGTAAGAAAGGCAGCATGCTACAAGGACATCCTCATATGACGAGTACGCCAGGGTTAGATTGTTCAGCTGGGTCATTGGGTCAAGGCCTTTCTGTTGCTAATGGCATGGCCTTGGCTTTTAAATATCAAAGGAAAAAACAACGAGTATATTGCCTTATGGGAGATGGGGAATTACAAGAAGGACAGATCTGGGAAGCTGCGATGACTGCACCACAGCATAAATTAGATAATCTGTGTGCAATTGTCGATTATAATCATGTTCAATTGGATGGAACAATCGAAGATATAAAAGACTTAGGAGATTTAGTCGAAAAGTGGAAAAGTTTTGGCTGGAACGTTATAGAAGTTAATGGTAATGATATTGCTTCTGTTTTGTATGGCTTCCATCTTGCATCTACAATTAAGTGCAGACCGAGTGTTCTTATAGCACATACAATCAAAGGAAAAGGTGTATCTTTCATGGAAAATGATTGCAATTGGCATGGGCAGGCGCCCAATAAAGAACAGTGGCTGACTGCTTTGGAAGAAATTAGGAGGGATGTAAAATGAAAAAAATTCCTATGCGAGATGGATATGGTAAGGCTATCTTAGAGTTGTCAAAAAATGATTCTCGTGTTATGATTTTAGATGCAGATGTTGCAAAATCCACTCGAACAGTGTGGGTCAGGGATCAATATCCGGAACATTTTCTAGATATGGGAATCTCGGAGCAGGATATGTTAGGGACTGCAGCGGGATTAGCGTTAGCAGGAATGCTCCCTTTTGCATCAACCTACGGAGTGTTTCTAGCAGGTCGAGGATGGGATCAAATTAGAACAACTATTTGTTACAATAATTTAAATGTTAAGCTAGCAGGTGCTCATGCAGGGATTTCTGTAGGACCAGATGGTGCTACACATCAGGCATTAGAGGATGTTGCTATTATGAGAGTATTACCTAATATGACAGTAGTTGTACCATGTGATGCAGAAGAAACGCGTAAAGCAACTTTGGCCATTGCAAAAAAACAAGGACCTTGTTATATTCGTTTTGGTCGAGAAGCAGTGCCTGCTATAACTGATGAGTCAAGTGAGTTCAAGCTTGGAAAAGCGAATATTTTACGAGAAGGAAAAGATATATCTATTGTGGCTAATGGTGCTATGGTTTATTATGCCTTACAGGCAGCTGAAGATTTATCACATCAAGGTATTGATGTGATGGTTATCAATATGCACACAGTTAAGCCTTTGGATGGACTTGCTTTGGAAAAAGCGGCAGGTACAGGAGCTATCGTTACCGCAGAAGAACATCAAATCTATGGTGGATTAGGAGGGGCTGTTGCCGAATATATCACGCAACACCATCCGGTTCCTATGGAGTTCGTTGCGGTGAAAGATACTTTTGGTGAGTCTGGAAATCCAGATGAGTTGATGATGTCATATGGATTATCGAAACAGAGTATTATGAAAAAAATCATAGGGCTGTTAGAGAAAAAATAATACTTCATCCATAGTTTCCTGTATATGCTGTAATATCTGTCTTTTAATTTTCATTTTAGGAGTAGGAGACGAAACTGATGGCAAATACGTTACTATTACAACTTATTCAGGACAGGATGACAAAACTAACTAAATCGGAACAAAAAATTGCTAAGTACATCTTGGATCATAGAGAGACTGTATTAAATAGTAGTTTAGCAGTTTTATCTGATGCTAGTGGGACTTCAGATGCTTCTATTATTCGTTTTTGTCGCAACTTTGGATGTAAAGGTTATCAAGATTTTAAGATTAAATTAGCACAAGAATCCATTCCAAACTATAAAAAATATAATTCATCATTAGAAAAGAGTGATACAACAAGAGACGTAATAGATAAAATATTCAATGCTGATATATTTGCTTTAGATGAGACATTACAAAGCTTAAATACTACAAGTTTAGAATTAGCAGCCGAACGAATTGCAAAAGCGAGAAAGGTTTATATAGCTTGCTCGGGAAATAGTATGACTGTAGGAATAGACTCAAAAATAAAATTCTTAAAAATTGGAATTACGTCTATTCTAGAATCTGATTTCGATATTCAGTTAATGACGGCTTCTCGCTTATCTCATGAGGATGTTGTGTTGTGCATATCACATACAGGTAGCACAAAAAATATCTATGAATTATTAAATGAGATAAAGAAAAGGAATGTTTTCATTATCTTAATCTCAGCAGAAATGAAAACCCCTATTGAACAATTAGCTGATTTGACAATTCATGTATGTGCAAAAAAGACCTTTTTTGCTTCAGAATCACCGAGTGCCCGTATTGCCGAAATGGTAGTAATTGATGTAATTTTAGCTTTGATTGCAAAGAATCATATCGATACATATGGCATTCTATTAGAGGAATCCCGCAAGGCTACTGCTAAGAATAAATTCTAATTTAGAAATAAAATTAAGAAATTAAGATCAAGCAGGAAGCAAAGGTGAGATCTATATCTATTTCTCGAGTAAGTTATATTTTCCTGATGATATTATTTGAGTTTTAGGTGGTTAACGATTGCTTTTTATATTATAGATTCTTGTTGATCATCAGTATAAGAAAGTTACCAAAAAGAGGATGGTTCTATGCATATTGTTATTGCTATGGATTCTTTTAAGGGCTGTATATCTTCTATGGATGCAGGGAACATTATTGGACAGGCGATACTCCGAGAATATCCTGATGATTGTGTAAATATTCTTCCTTTAGCTGATGGTGGCGAAGGAACGGTCGATGCACTTTGTGAAGGTCTCGGAGGAGAGATTGTATCTACTTCTGTTATTGGTCCTTTAAAAGAAGATGTTATAAGTCGATATGGATACATTTCTACTTCTCGAACTGCTATTATTGAAATGGCGGATGCGTCTGGCTTGCCATTGGTTCCTGACGACCGTCGTAATCCAATGAATACAACTACGTATGGATTGGGACAGCTTATCCTAGAGGCAGCGCATAAAGGTGCGCGTAATTTTATTATTGGATTAGGTGGTAGTGCTACAAATGATTGTGGCTTGGGTATGCTTACGGCGTTAGGAATAATTTTTTATCAATCTAATGGAATGCAATCTGGAATAACAGGAAAGGATGTGGCTAATATTACATCCTTTGATGCTAGTAATCTTGATCCCATAATAAAAGAATGCAGTTTTCAGATTGCCTGTGATGTAACGAATCCTCTTTGCGGTGCAAATGGATGTTCTGTTATATACGGTCCACAAAAAGGCGCGAATAATCATGATATTAAAATTATGGATGAAGCAATATGTCGTTTTGCTAATTTAGTTGAGAAAAAATTAAATTATCCAGGATATATGAATTTTCCAGGTGCTGGTGCAGCAGGTGGAATGGGATTTGCTTTTAAGGCATTTTTGAATGGTAAACTAGTTCCTGGTGTAGAATTAGTACTTTCTTCACTACCATTTCAAAAAATTTTAAAAAATGCGGATATCTTGATTACTGGTGAGGGGTGCATTGATGGGCAAACATCTATGGGAAAGGCTCCGATAGGTGTTGCACAAATGGCGAAGAAAGTTAATCCGAGATGTCGAACGATAGCTCTCTGCGGTGCTGCCAAGGAGAATGCCTATCATGTAAATCAAAATGGTATTGATGCATATTTTTCGATTTTAAATAAACCGATGACTACAGAACAAGCGATGCTTTCTTCTGTAGCTAAAAATAATCTTACTCAAACTGTTCGCCAGATATGCCATTTGATTCATTTTTGATATTCAATCGCAACTTTCGTGTGGGTCATGTAGGGACAGAGGGGCTAGAACCTCATTTCCTTGGAACTGGCGTTACGGAACATCTTAATCTCCTGCCAGCAATACTTATGTGCAATTTCATTAGAACGGATGTGCTGGAGGAAGGGAGTGGGAGTGTTCATTTTCAGTATCACAGGAGTATGGACTGTACAGTCGCTGAAGGTACGTGCTTGGTGTGGTCGTACGAGATAGCGACCCCGCCGAAGTACTTGCCCTACTTGCCAACAGTTATGTCATCCGTGCTGACTGAGAAGGATGGGCTACTGCCGTAGTATCTCTGAGCCTATGGCAAGCACCCTTCTGTGCTTAGGCTTGCAGATTGACGAATCTACTGCAAGATTGTTGCCAAGGGTACGGTAATAGTTGTTGATCAATGCATCCATCTGTTTCAACAAGAACTGCTGTAACAGGCAGTGCACAGACAGAGTCGACTAAAGACGCGCAAGAGAGACGAAATCAGAAGCTTTGATAAAAGTCCTGTGGACTTTTGGACAGAGCTTCTTTTCTTTTGCATAAACATCCGTTATAATAAGAAGGTGATTACAATAAGTGAATGAGATTCGTAATTGATGGATGTTCAGGTATAGGCGGAGGGATGAGCGTGCAGTATCCGATCCATATGGAGATTGCGGGACGCGTCTGCGTGGTCATAGGCGGTGGGCGCGTCGCGGAGCGCAAGGCACACGTGCTGCTGCAGGCTGGCGCGCATCTCATCGTCATCGCGCCGACGCTGACGAATCTCCTCTATCAGGAGGCCTCGACGGGGTGCTTCTTCTGGCTGGCCCAGCCGTATGAGGCGGGGTTCTTGCAGCGCGTGCGCCCGTTCCTCGTCTTCTGCACCGCAGACAATCGCGAGGTCAACCGCATGGCGGCCGAGGAGGCGCGTGCGGCGCACGCGCTCGTCAATGTGGCCGACGAGCCGGGGCTCTCGGACTTCTTCGTGCCGGCGAGCATCCGGCGCGGTCGCTTCCTGTTGACCATCGGCACGGGCGGCCTTAGTCCCGCCTTCTCACGGAGCTTGCGAGAGCAGCTCGAGCAGGCCTTCCCGCCGGCCTTCGGGCTCTGGATCGAGAGGCTTGCGGCCATCCGCCAGGAGATGAAGGAGAAGCTGCCGACGAGCGATGACCGGCAGGCGTTCTGGCGCATGGCACTGTCGCGGGATATCATGGAGTTAGTCAAGGCCGGTCGTTTGAACCGGGCGGAGGTAATGATTCGACATGCAATTATTGATTTTAGGCCTAAATCATAAGACGGCACCGGTGGAGGTGCGCGAGCACTTCTCGATTTCCCGGCAGTCCGTCCGCGATGGCCTGGAAAATCTCAATGAATACGAGGGAATATCGGAGGCCGTCGTGCTCTCGACCTGCAACCGCAGCGAGATGTACGCCGTCGTCGACGATGCGAAGGAAGACATCGCGACGCTCAAGCAGTTCCTGTTCGACCTGACGGGCAACGATGAGGATATCGACGCTTACCTCTACTCGTTCGTCGACGAGGAATGCATCCGCCACCTCTTCAACGTGGCCTCGAGCCTCGATTCGCTCGTGCTCGGCGAAGGGCAGATTCTCTCGCAGGTCAAGGAGGCGTATGCGATCGCGCGCGAGGCTGGCACGACGAGCACGGTGCTCAACACGCTCTTCCACCGCGCCATCGCGACGGGCAAGCGCGTGCGCACGGAGACGCGCATCGCCTACAACTCGGTCTCGGTAAGCTATGCGGCAGTCGAGCTCGCGCAGGAAAAACTCGGCTCGCTTTCCGCTTCGAATGCGCTGATCTTCGGCGCGGGCAAGATGGCAGAGCTCACAGCGCAGCACCTCGTCGCGCACGGCGTGCGCAAGATCTACGTGGCCAACCGCCACATCGAGAAGGCAGAGCAGCTGGCCGCGGAGTTCGGCGGCGAGGCCGTCCCGTTCGAGGGCGCACTGAAGCAGGCGGTGGACGTCGATGTCATCGTGACGTCGACGGGGGCGCCGCACTACGTCGTCAAGCCCTGGGAGACGCGCCAGCTCATGACGAAGCGCAAGGGCAGGCCGCTCTTTTTCATCGATATTGCCGTGCCGCGCGACGTCGACCCGGAGGTCGAGAACATCAAGGGCGTGACGCTCTACAACATTGATGCCTTGGAGGCTGTCGTCGACGAACACAAGGAGGAACGGCAGCAGGAGGCGAAGCTCGCGCATGCAATCGTGGAGGAGGAAGTGAAGTCCATCGAGGACAAATTCCAGTACCTCTCCTTCCGCCCGCTGATGGCGCTGCTCTCAGAGCGCTGTGAGCGCATCCGCCTGCGCGAGATACGCCGCGCCTCGTCGAAGCTGCCGGACCTCACGAAGTCGGAGCGCCGGCAGATCGAGCACATGACGCGCATGATCGTGCGCAAGATCCTGCGCATGCCGATGATGAAGCTCAACGCTTCCGCCGGCACGCCGCAGGAAGCATTCTACATCGAGGCCATGCGGGCCTTGTTCAAGCTGGACACCATAGGGGAGGCGGCGACGAGTGAAGAACGACACAATCGTTATCGGGACGCGAAGCAGTAAGCTCGCGCTCTGGCAGGCGGACTATGTAGCAGACTGCCTGAGGAAGCGCTATCCGGAGCTGCGCGTCGAGAAGAAGCTCATGACGACGAAGGGCGACAAGATCCTCGACGCGCCGCTCGCCAAGATCGGCGGCAAGGGGCTCTTCACGAAGGAGCTCGAGCAGGATATGCTCGCAGGCGGCATCGACATCGCGGTGCACAGCCTCAAGGACATGCCGACGGAGGTGCCGGAAGGACTTGTCATTTCCGCCATCACAGAGCGCTTTGACCCGGGCGACGCCGTCGTGAGCCCGAAGTACAAAACACTTGAAAATCTGCCGCGGGGCGCGAAGGTCGGCACGTCGAGCCTGCGTCGCAAGGCACAGCTGCTGCACGCGCGGCCGGACCTGCAGATCTCGGACCTGCGCGGCAATGTCAACACGCGGCTCGAGAAGCTCGAGCGCGAGCACTTCGATGCCATCATCCTGGCCGTGGCCGGCCTCAAGCGCCTCGGCTTTGCCGACCGCATCACAGAGGTGCTGCCGCGCGAGATGGTGCTGCCCGCCGTCGGGCAGGGGGCACTGGCCATCGAGACGCGCGAGGATGACCGTGAGGTCCGCGATCTCATCGCCTTCCTCAACAACGAGGCGACCGTGGCCTGTGCGAGGGCGGAGCGCGCTTTCCTGGCCCGCGTCGAGGGCGGCTGCCAGGTGCCGGTCGGCGTCTACGCTGTGCCAGAGGCAGAGGGACGCCTGCACGTCGAGGCGGTCATCGCCTCGCTCGACGGCGCGCGTCTCTACCGCGATGCTGCTGTGGGCAGCGCGGCGGAGGCCGAGTCACTCGGCACGGCGCTTGCCGACAAGCTGCTCGCGATGGGCGGCATCGCGATCCTGCACGAGATCGGGCTGCTGCTCGACCGCAAGGCGTGACGGAGATCCGGTGCGCTGACGATAGTCCAATCATTTGATAAGAGGAGAGTTTTATTATGGCAGGTATGGTATATCTGGTCGGGGCGGGTCCGGGGGACTACCGCCTCATCAGCCTCAAGGCAGTGGACTGCCTGAAGAAGGCCGAGGTTGTCGTCTACGACCGCCTCGCGGATGACCGCATCCTCGGCTGGGCGCCGCGCGATGCGGAGTTCATCTACGTCGGCAAGGCCTCGAGCCACCACACGATGAAGCAGCCGGACATCAACCAACTGCTCGTCGATAAGGCAAAAGAGGGCAAGACGGTCGTGCGCCTCAAGGGCGGCGACCCGTTCGTCTTCGGCCGCGGCGGCGAGGAGGGTCTGCTGCTCGAGGAGAACGGCCTGCCGTTCGAGGTCGTGCCGGGCATCACGTCGGCCATCTCGGTGCCGGCCTATGCCGGCATCCCCGTCACGCACCGCGGCATCGCGACGTCGTTCGCCGTCGTCACGGGCCATGAAGACCCGACAAAGGGAAAGAGCAACATCCGTTGGGACAAGCTCGCGACGGGCGTCGACACGCTCGTCTTCCTCATGGGCGTGGCCAACCTGCCGCACATCACGGCGGAGCTCATCGCGAATGGCCGTCCGGCCGATACGCCGGCTGCCGTCATTCGCTGGGGCACGAAGCCGGAGCAGGAGGTCCTTATGACGACGGTCGGCAAGGCCGCCGAAGATGTCCAGCGGACGGGACTGAAGCCCCCGGCCATCTTCATCGTCGGTGAGGTCGTCAAGCTGCGCGGCAAGCTGCAGTGGTTCGACAAGCTGAGCCAGAAGCCGTTCTTCGGCAAGACGGTGCTCGTCACGCGCGCGCGCAGCCAGGCCTCGAAGCTCACGGCCTGCCTCGAAGAGCTCGGCGCCCGCGTCATCGAGAAGCCAGCCATCGCGATCGCCGCGCCCGATGACGGCTATGCGGCCGTCGATGCGGCCATCGCGAAGCTCGACTCGTATCAGTGGCTGATCTTCACGAGCACGAACGGCGTTGAACGCTTCATGCAGCGGCTCTTTGCCGCAGGCAAGGATGTCCGCGCGCTCGGCTACGCAAAGGTCGCGGCCATCGGCCAGACGACAGCAAAGAAGCTCCAGTCGTACGGCATCTGCGCCGACGTCGTGCCGCAGGAGTTCCGCGCTGAGGGCATCTTAGAATCGCTCAAGGGCAAGCTGCCGCCGCATGCAAAAATCCTCTTGCCGCGCGCCGCTGTTGCGCGCGAGATCCTGCCCGAGAAGCTGCGCGAGCAGGGCGCCGAAGTCGATGTCGTGCCGGTCTATCAGACGGTCATGGCAGAGACGAGTGAGGAGGAGCGCGCGGCGCTCCGAGAAGAGCTCGAGAGCGGCGCCATTGACTTCGTGACGTTCACGAGCTCCTCGACCGTCGTGAATCTTGTCAAGCTGCTCGGCGGCATCGAGCAGCTTGCAGGTGTCAAGACGGCCTGCATCGGCCCCGTGACGGCCGAGACGGCCCGCAAGCACGGCATCGAGCCCGCTATCGTGGCCTCGCGCTACACCATCGAGGGCCTCGTCGAAGCGATGCGCGAGAACCTCGTCTGAGAGAGACGCACTTCATTCTGTTTTGCGATTGCCATGGCAGGTATCTGCCAGACATCTATGTATTTAGGAGATGTTGTTGTTATGTATAACCAGAAGCTTCGTCCGCGCCGCATGCGCATCACGCCGGCCATGCGCGCCATGGTCCGGGAGACGACTCTTTCCGCAAAGGACTTCGTCTATCCGATCTTCGTCGTTCCGGGTGAGCATGTCAAGGAAGAGATCCCGAGCATGCCGAACTGCTACCACCTCTCGGTCGACAACGCCGTCGAGCTCGCCAAGGAGATTGCGGCGCTCGGCATCCCCGCTGTCGAGGTCTTCGGCCTGCCGGAGTACAAGGATGCGGATGGCTCTTCGGCCTGGGATCCGACGAGCCCGGTGCAGCGAGCCATCAAGGCCATCAAGGCTGCTGTGCCAGAGCTCATGATCGTCGGCGACGTCTGCCTCTGCCAGTACACGACGCATGGCCACTGCGGCCATCTCGAAGGCCATTACGTCGACAACGACAAGACGCTCAAACTCCTGCAGAAGGTAGCCGTCTCGCAGGCTGAGGCCGGAGCCGACATCATCGCGCCGTCCGACATGATGGACGGCCGCGTCGCCGCCATCCGCGAGGCGCTCGATGAGCATGGCTTCCAGAACGTCTCCATCATGAGCTACGCCGTCAAGTACGCCTCGGGCTACTACGGTCCGTTCCGCGACGCTGCAGACAGCGCGCCGCAGTTCGGCGACCGCCGCCAGTACCAGATGGATCCGGCCAACGCGCGCGAGGCGCTCAAGGAAGTCGACCTCGACGTCATGGAAGGCGCGGACATCATCATGGTCAAGCCGGCGCTCGCTTACCTCGACGTCGTGCGCCAGGTCCGCGACCACATCCATCATCCAGTCGCTGTCTACAATGTCAGCGGCGAGTACGCGATGGTCAAGGCTGCCGCAGCAAACGGCTGGATCGACGAGAAGCGCATTGTGCTCGAGACGCTGACGAGCATGAAGCGCGCCGGTGCGGACATCATCATCACGTACCACGCGATGGATGCGGCAAGATGGCTCAAGGAAGAGGAGTAAGGTATGCTGAATCTCGAAAAATCTCTGGCGGCTTTCAATGAAGCCAAGACGCTCATGCCGGGCGGCGTCAACAGCCCGGTCCGCTCGTACGCCAATGTCGACTGCAACCCGCCGTTCATCACGAAGGCGAAGGGCGACCGCATTTTCGACATCGACGGCAATGAGTACATCGACTACGTGGGCTCGTGGGGTCCGATGGTCGTCGGCCACGCGCATCCGAATGTCGTCAAGGCGCTGCAGGAGGCGGTGACGCGCGGCACGAGCTACGGCGCGCCGACGCTTCTCGAGTCGGAGCTCGCGAAGCTCGTCATGAAGGTCTACCCGACGATCGAGGTCATCCGCATGGTCAACTCGGGCACGGAGGCGACGATGAGCGCGCTGCGCCTGGCCCGCGGTTACACGGGACGCGACAAGATCGTCAAGTTCATCGGCTGCTATCACGGCCACAGTGACAGCCTGCTCGTCAACGCCGGCTCGGGCATGGCGACGTTCGGCGTGCCGAGCTCGCCGGGCGTCACGAAGGGCACGGCAGCGGACACGATCTCGGTGCCCTACAACGATGTCGAGGCCATCACGAAGGTCATGGACGAGATGGGCGACGAGATCGCAGCGGTCATCATCGAGCCGGTCGCGGGCAACATGGGCTGCGTGCCGCCGAAGCAGGGCTATCTGCGCAAGATCCGCGAGCTCACGCAGGCGCACGGCACGATCCTGATCTTCGATGAGGTCATGTGCGGCTTCCGCGCGTCGCTCGGCGGCGCACAGGCGGCCTACGGCATCACGCCGGACCTCACGTGCCTCGGCAAGATCATCGGCGGCGGCTTGCCGGTCGCTGCTTACGGCGGACGCCGTGACATTATGATGAAGGTCTCGCCGGCAGGCCCGGTCTACCAGGCGGGCACGCTCTCGGGCAACCCGCTCGCGATGACGGCCGGCATCGAGACGCTCAAGCTCATCACGGCAGAGCCGGAGCCGGGTGAGGCGGACTACAGCCGCATGCTGACGCTCAAGACGAAGAAGCTGCTGCTCGGCTGGCTCGAAAAGGCGAAGGAAGCCGGCGTCACGATCCAGGCGCATCAGGCAGGCTCGATGTTCGGCATCTTCTTCAACGAGCACGAGGTCTACGATTACGATGACTCGTGCGCATCGGACCAGGAGGCCTTCAAGGTCTGGTTCAAGAGCATGCTCGAGCAGGGCATCTACCTCGCCCCGTCGCAGTTCGAGACGCTCTTCATGTCCGGCGCACACAGTGACGAAGACATCGACCGCACGATCGAGGCTGCAGGCAAGGCCTTCAAGGCAGTGGCAGAGAGCCGCCGCTGATTATTTTTCCGTGAAGCCGACGGGACGGGGCTGGCCAACACTGCGCGGAGCGGCAGCAGGGCGGGAGGGCCCAACACTACGCTGCGCCCGACTGCTGAATCTTTTTTTACCCATCAAATGAATCCTGACAAAAGAGCTAAACGCGCTCCGCTTGGACGACGCTCTTTTGTCAGGGTTCTGGTCGGGTAAAAAAAGATTCTTGACGCAGTCGGGCAATGCTTCGCTTATGGGCCCTCCCACCCTGCTGCCGAGCCACTGCCCACGTTCCGAGCTGCAATAAATTCCACAAACAAAAAACGCTGGCAAAAGATGTCAGCGTTTTTTTGTGCCGTGATGTGGCTGTGCGATAGCCAGAGGGAAGGGGGGGGCCATAAGCGGAGCGTTGAGCCCCTGCGTCAAGAATCGATTTTTTGCCATCTCGTCCTTGCCAAAGAGCGTCGTTCAAGCAGCGCGCGTTCAGCTCTTTGGCAAGGCTTGATTATGAGGCAAAAGATCGGTTTAGCAGGGGCTCATTGCGCAGCGTTGGCCACCCCTTCCCGTCGGCTTTGCTATTAGTTGGCTACAGCATTCACCCTATCTCGATCGTATAGGTAAACATCGCTTCTTCGCCGGCGGCGAGGTGTTCGCTGCCTTCACGGTCGGCGAAGTCGCCGTCGAAGTCCTCGTAGTCGGCGTGGCCGTGCCATGGCTCGAGGCAGATGAACGGGGCGCCGCCCTGGCCCGGGGTCCAGAAGCCCCAGTAGGGGAAGTCCTTGGCGATGACGGAGAGCGATTTGCTGCTCTTCGTCGAGCGCAGCGTGACCTTGTCCGATTTGAGATTGTGGTAGGCGAGCACGTCGTCCTTGAATTCCTCGTAGTAGAGTGGCAGCTTCGTGCCCTTGAGCGGTTTCGTGCCATGTGTGCGCAGGTACTGACCTTCTTTGTTGAGCGGCATGTTCGGCGCATCTTCCTCATGGTTGAATTTGAGGTAGCAATCGGAGAATTCCTCCCCGTGCACGATTGGGCAGCGGTAGGCGCCGTGCGCGCCGATGGAGTAGATCATCTCGTGGTCGTCGTGGTTGCGCACCGTCCAGATGACCTTGACCTGTTTGCCGTGGAGTTCATAGGCCACCTGCAGCTCAAACTTCCAGGGATAGCGCTTGAGCGATTCCTCCGTCCAGCAGAGTGAGAAGGCGATGCGGTCCGCCTCTTTCTCGACGAGCTGGAAATCCGAGATGCGGCCGAGGCCGTGGCTCGGCAGCTCGTACGTCTTGCCGCCCACGCGGTATTTGTTGTCCTTGAGCTTGCCGACGATCGGGAACAGAACCGGGGAGCTGTAGCGCCACCAGGTCGGGTCGCCGTTCCAGAGGTATTCCGTCTCATCCTCGCGCTCCTTGATGGAGCGCAGCTCCGCGCCGTGGTCGCGCACCTGCACGCAGAGCTCGTCGTTCTCGATAGTGTAAAGCATCTGAGTCCCTCATTTCTATTTTCTGGAAAATTATCGCTCTTTTTCTCATTCGCGTTAAGGTCAGCTTATTCCTGCTAGGCAAGGTCAGATTTCTTCTGTCAAATGGTCGGATGGCTGTCGGACTCTTTTTTTTGACCTTGCAGAAATAAAGTATATGAGGAAATGGCATCAAAATAGGAGATACCATCTGGTTGGTATCTCCTATTTTGATGCTCATTATTTGACGATGTGTTTGCCGCCGATGTAGCGCGGCTGCCAGTAGCTGTTGGACAGGCTGTCGATGCGGACGCCGCGGCTTGAGGAGGCGTGGATGAACTGGTCGTTGCCGAGGTAGATGCCGCAGTGGGAGGGGCCGGGCTCGTACGTCGTGAAGAAGACGAGATCGCCGGGCTCGAGCTGGCTCTTGCTCGTCGTGTACAGGCCGAGGCGGTACTGGTCGTCGGCAAGGCGCGGGATGCTGATGCCGTTCTTGCCGAAGACGTACTGCAGATAACCCGAGCAGTCGAAAGCCTTCGGCGTCGCGCCGCCGAAGCTGTAGGGCACGCCGATATAAGACTTGGCCGTCGAGATGATGCTGCTGACCTTGCTGCGCTCGAGAATCGGCTTGTTGTTGGGCACGGTCGGACCGTAGTTCGGCGCCGTCTTCTTGAGGCGCTCGAGCAGGGCTTCCTTGTCCTTGATGGTGCCATGGTGGATGGATTTCGTATCCTTGAGCGCGCGCCAGGTCGCATTGTTGACGACGCCGGTCGCGCGCAGATTGTTGTCTTTCTGGAACTGCGTGACGACGCGCTGCGTCTCCTCGCCGAAGATGCCGTCGATGTCCTTTATCGTGTAGCCGACGTTCTGGAGCTTCTGCTGCAGCAGCATGACGTCGCGTCCAGAGGAATTGAGCTTGAGGACAGGTGCGGCGAAGACCGTGGCAGAGAACAGCACGGAAAAGAGTCCGGCGACGAGGCCGGCTTTGATAAAATGACTCCTGTGCATACGATCGGGTCCTTTCTGAATATTGACGGGGTGACGGGGAAACAATAGCGTGTGTCAGAGCTCGCGCACGTGGTCGAGTCCCTGGCACATGAGTTTGACGACATGGTCGTCTGCGAGGGAATACCAGGCTTCCTTGCCTTCTTTGCGGTACTTGACGAGCCTTGCCGTGCGCAGGACGCGCAGCTGGTGCGAGATGGCCGACTGGCCCATCTGCAGGGCTTCGGCGATGTCGCAGACGCACATCTCCTTCTCGACGACGAGCAAGGAGAGCAACTTGATGCGCGTCTTGTCGCCGAGCACTTTGAAGAGGTCGGCCAGGTGCAGGCTCGTCTCATCGTCGAGCTTGTGCTTCAGCGCAAATTGGACGCGTTCGGGATGTGGGTGATTGATCTCGCAGAGCGCGCAGCGGTCTTCCTTCTTACTAGTATCTTCCATTCGTTTCGTATTTCCTCTCGCATTTTGATATATATTTATATTATAAGGCCATTGTTCCAGATTTGCCACAGGCAAATCTTCCTCTTGGCCTTTCAACGAGGCAAGAGATATATTTACTTGCTGTTTTCAGGTGTTAACTTTCCTTTTCGGAAATGAAAGATAGTTTCTGCCTCGTTCTATCAGTTTCGCTATCGAACTGGAACGAAAATTTTCTTCCCGGCGTGATGTACTGCAGCAGGTTGCACTCGCTCTCGTCGACCATGGCGGCGACGTTCGTGCGCGGGTCGGCCGGCTGTGGTATGCGGATGATTTGGAGCTCGCCCATGTAGCGGCCGTACATTTCGTTGTCGATGGTGATGGCGCCGATCGGGTGCGTCGTCGTGTTGTCGGGGTGGATGGTCACGTGCATCTCGCGCAGCAGCGGGCGGCTCTCCTGCGCGCGGATGGCGTCGCGTGCTTCGTCGAGGCGCGAGGTGAAGGTGTGCGCGAGCAGTTCACGCTGGACGGGGTCTTTCGTCATGTAGTGCGCGTGCAGGGTGACCTGGTCGCCCTGGAGCTGGCCGATGGCCTGGATTTCCTCGTCTGTTGGCAAGGAGTCGGCGAGGAAGATGGAGTCACATCCGAGCGCGACGAGGTGGCGGGCGGAGAGCTCAGCTGTCTCATCGCGGTGCTCCTCTAGCGTCGGCAGGCCGTCGCCAAGCGGCGAGCGCCGGCGGCCCTGGCTCGCGACAAATGCGCCGACGCGGATGCCGTAGCGGTGCAGCAGGATGTTGGCGTGGACGAGGGCGGGCTCACTGAGGCCCGTGCCGCGGTGCGGGTAGAAGTTGTGCAGGGCGTCGATGTGCGAGAAGTCCGTACCCGCATCCTGCAGATCCTTGAGGATGCGGTTCGTGATCGTAGAGGCGTTGAGCTGGAAGCGCATCTCGGGGAAGCGGTGCGTGAGGCGGGCCATCTCCTCGGCGGAGAAGCCGTAGTCGAGGCGCAGCGTCGTGATGCCGAGCATGCGGAAAGAGGCCGGGTTGAATTCCGGCAGGTCGAGCAGCTGGCACGTCGCGGGCGAGACGTCGGAGATGACCTCCATGTGATGGCGGCGGGCTGCCCGCAAGAGCGAGCCGATTTCCTGCTTGAGTGCGGCGACGTCCGTCTCGGGGATGTGCAGGGAGGTAAAGACGCGCCGGATGCCGGCCTGCGCGGCCTTCTCTAAGAGTGCCAGGTTCTCGTCTGGCGTGTTGTCAAGACCGGGGTAAAGCGAGATTCCGTTTTCCATGTAAAACTTCCTTTCTGCTTTCTGCGTTTTGTTCGCTCGTCATGATTCCTCGGGCGGGTCGTCGAAGCCGATGAGCCACGTCGCGATGAAGCCGCCGATGTAGGCCGTGACGAGGCCGAGGAGGTAGACGGGAATCTGGTCGGTCGCTGCGGCGAGCGGCAGGCCGGAGATGCCGAGCGTGGCGGCGCCGACCATGAACTGCGCCTGCACGGCACCGCCGCAGGCACCGCCGATGCAGGCGCCGATGAAGGGCTTGCCAAGCGGCAGGGTGACGCCGTAGATCAGGGGCTCGCCGACGCCCATGATGCCGACGGGCAGCGCGGAGGCAATCGTCTTCTTGAGGAAGCGGTTCTTTGTCTTGCAGTAAACGGCAAAGCTCGCGCCGACCTGACCGGCGCCGGCCATGGCGAGCACGGGCAGGAGAATCGTGACGCCGTAGCGCGCGAGGAGCTCCGCGTGGATCGGCGTGAGCGTCTGGTGGATGCCGAGCATGACCATCGGCAGGAAGGTACCGCCGAGGATGAAGCCCGTGATGGCGCCGCCCGAGCCAATCGCGCTCGTGGCCGCCGTGCCGATGCAGTCGGACAGGAAGCCGCCGAGCGGCTGCAGCACGCAGATGGCGATCGTGCCGGCAATCAGGAAGGTGAAGAGCGGCGTCAGGAACAGGCTGAACATCTCGGGGATGATGCGGCGCAGGTGCTTCTCGACGAAGGCGGCGAGGGCCGCGACGAGCAGCACGGAGATGACGCCGCCGCGGCCCGGCACGAGCGGTCCGTCCGCGAGCTCGACGGAGGCGAGCCCCGGGTGAGCGAGCAGGGCGCCGAGGATGCCGCCGAGGATCGGCGTGCCGCCGAACTCCTTGGCGGCATTGTAGCCGACGAAGAGGTTCATGCCCCAGAAGACAGTGCTGCCGCCGATGGCGAGCAGCTGATAGACGGCCGTCTGGGCAAACGCCGGGTCGACCTTGCTGACGACGTTGAGGGTGCCGCTGATGAGGCCGCAGGCGATGAAAGCGGGGATCAGCGGGATGAAGATGCTCGCGATGCGCTTGAAGAGCAGCTTGATAGGCGTCGCGTTCTTCGCGCGGATCTTCGCGTGCAGGGCCTTGCCATCGCCGATTTCTGCCTTGGAGGCTGCCTGAGCTGCCGACTCGACCGGTGCGGTCGGTTCAGCCGTAGTGGATCGTCCGACTGACTGTGCGCCGTCCGACAGTCCGACTTTGCCGACAGTCGGACCGTCGGATGATGACGATGCTGGAGAAGCGCTGGAGCGCACTGCCTCGAGCTCTTGGAGGAAGGCCTCGGTCACGCGGTCGACGCGGCCCGGGCCGAAGATGATCTGAAGCTCTTCGCCCGCGTCGTAGACGCCGAGCACGCCTTCAATCTTCTTGAGCGCTTCAATCTGTGCGGGGTTCTTGGTCCGCAGTACGAGACGCAGACGCGTCATGCAGTGCGTGGCCGATTCAATGTTGTCGGCCGGTCCCGTCAGGGCGAAGACCTGGCGGGCGATGTCCGTGTAGTTCATTCTTGCGTCCCTCCTGCGGCCTGGCGGATAGCGGCTGCAAGGTGTCCAGCTGTGCAATCGAGCAACCGCTGCCCCTCGTCGGCAGAGACGCCCGCCACCACCATGAGAATGGCGAGCTTGGCATGGCCGCCGGCTTCCTGCAGGGCAGTCTCAGCCTCGCTGCGCGCACAGCCGCTGCCTTCCATGACGATGCGGATGGCGCGCTCCTCGAGCTTCTTGTTGCTGGCCTTGACGTCGACCATGAGGTTGCCGTAGACCTTGCCGAGCTTGATCATCGTGCCCGTCGAGAGCATGTTGAGCACGAGCTTCTGTGCCGTGCCCGCCTTCATGCGCGTTGAGCCCGTGACGATTTCCGGCCCCGTGACGGGCGTCAGCGCGATGTCGGCGAGCGCGGCAATCTTGGAGTGTTCGCTGCAAGACAGCGCAATCGTCAGCGCGCCGAGCGCCTTAGCGTAGTTGAGCCCCCCAATCACGTAGGGCGTGCGGCCTGAGGCCGCGATGCCGACGAGGACGTCCTTCTCGGTGAAGCCGTGCTCCTTGAGGTCTTGGACGGCGAGGTCTGGGTTATCCTCTGCGCCTTCCTGTGCGCGGAAGATGGCGGGGGTGCCGCCCGCGATGAGCCCCTGCACGAGCTCGGGGGCCGTGCCGTACGTCGGCGGGCATTCCGAGGCGTCGAGGATGCCGAGGCGGCCTGAGGTGCCCGCGCCGAGGTAGAAGAGGCGGCCACCGCGCTTGAGTCGCTGGCTCGTCTCGTCGATGGCCCGGGCAATCTCTGGCAGGATCTTCTCGATGGCGGCGGCAATCTTGCTGTCCTCCTGCTGCATGATCGTGACCATCTCGAGTGTCGAACAGCTGTCGATATGAGCGGAGGCCGGATTGCGGCGCTCCGTCGTGAGTTTTGCTAAATCCATGAAAGGAAAACTCCTTTTCTTATTTATAGTAGAACACAATACCTATAGTATAGCACAAGACGCGAAAAAAGCCTTCCCCGGATGGGGAAGGCTTTGCCTGTCTGGTGTGGCTCAGCCGACGAGGGACTGGCCGAAGTAGACGATGCATCCCATGATGATGACGAATGGGATGTAGACCTTGACGGCGAAGTGCAGGAGCTTGCCCTCGCAGCCGACCGTGCCGATGGCGGCGACGGCAATCGCGATGTTCTGCGGGGAGATCATCTTGCCGGCGCAGGCACCCAGCGGATTCGAGGCGGCAATCCAGGCCTGCACGCTCTCGCTCGCGCCGATGGCCATGGCGGAGTCGGTCTGCAGCTTGCCGAAGAGGACGCAGGACGAAGTAGCGGAGCCCGTGATGAACGTACCAATCGAGCCGATGAAGGCGGCGATGAACGGATACATCGTGCCCGTCGCGGCGACGGCCGTCTCAGCGATCGCGTGCGTCATACCCGCATAGCCCATGACCTTGGCCGTGGCGATGACCGTGATGATTGTGACGATGGTGAAGCGCAGGTTCCAGACCGTGCGGCGCAGGCAGCCTGTCATGCTGCCGAAGCCAGCGCCCTGGATGGCGCCGCCGATGTAGGCAGCGAGCAAAATGAGGACGCCTGGCGTCGCGAGCCACGTGAAGGTGTAGGGCTCGCCGCCGGGGCCGTCGTAGATCAGCACGCTCGTCTTGATGAGGTTCAGCGGGTCGTGGATGGCCGGGATGAGCTTCGACGTCATGAGCAGGAAGACAAAGATGAGGATGAACGGCATCCAGGCGCGGACGGCCGTGCCTGCCGTGATGGGCGCCTCGTCGTCATGCGGCGGCAGGGAATATTCCGGGTCATTGACCGGGAAGAGCTTGGCGCAGCCGATGACGGCGGCCATTGCGGTGATGGAACCGCCGACGACGGCGAGTTCCGGGCCCATGAACATGGCGATAGCCATCTCTACGGCGGAAAAGCCGACGCCAGCCATCAGGCACATGAGCATCATGCCCTTGAGGCCTTTGAGGCCGTGGCTCGCGACAATGACCATGAGGAACGGGCAGAGAATCGTCAGCGGTGCGAGCTGCAGGGCCGTGTAGGTCGCGAGCTGTATTGGGTCGATGCCCGTGACATTGCCGAGCGTGACGATCGGGATGCCGATGGAGCCATAGGCAGTCGGGACCGAATTCGCGATGAGGCAGACCATCGCTGCAAGCACCGGATTGATGCCGATGCCGGCGAGCATGCCGGCCGGGATCGCGATGGCCGTGCCGAAGCCGGCCATGCCCTCGAGGAAGCCGCCGAATCCCCAGCCAATCAGCAGGATCAGCACGCGGCGGTCATTGCTGACGGAGGTCAGCATCTTCTTGATCGTGTCCATCGCCTTCGTCTGAAGGGTCAGGTTGTAGGTGAAGATGGCCGCGATGATGACGAGCAGGATAGGCCAGCAGGCGAGTGCAACGCCTTCGAGCGTCGCTTCGACTGCATGGGGAATCGTCATGTCATTGACAAAGATGCCGGCTGCCAGGGCGATGACGAGTGCAATCGGGCAGGCCTTGTAGGCTGCTATCTTGAGCACACTCAGCGCGATGATGAGCCATAGGATTGGAGAGAGCGCGATGAGAAACATTAGGTCCTTCCTTTCTAAGCTTATCGTTTAAACCGATCGACTTCATCTGAAAAAGAGATGAATGGATAACTCATTATATCGACAGCTTTCCCCGAAAGTCAATGGTGAAAATAAAGGTTTTATCTTTTTAAGAATGAGAATTTTCAGATGAGCAAATGTGCAAAGCAAAACCCCTCCGAAGAGGGGCTTTGCTTGCGTATCTGGCTCACTGGCTCAGTAGATTTTCTGGATTTCGTAGCCGTTGGCGTTGAGCGCCTTGATGATCTTCTGGATGTGCTGCTCGTTGTGCGTCTCGACCGTGACGGTCAGCACGACCTTCTTGAAGCTGTCGGTGACCTTCGTCTGGTCGTGGTCGAGCTTGATGACATTGGCATTCTCTTCGGCGAGGATGCGCGAGACGTTGAGCAGCTGGCCCGGCTTGTCCGGCAGCTGGACGGCGAAGCAGAAGACGCGGCCGCGCGCAATCAGGGCCTTGTCGATGAGCGCCGAGATGGTCGAGATGTCGATGTTGCCGCCCGAGATGATGGAGACGACCTTCTTGCCCTGGAAGGGGAGCTTCGCGAGCGCGGCGAGCGAGAGGACGCCGGCGCCTTCCGCGACGAGCTTGTGCTTCTCAATCAGAGAGAGCAGCGCGTTCATGATGTCGATTTCCGAGACCGTGATGATGTCGTCGAGGTATTTCTTGCAAAACTCGAACGTCAGCGTGCCGGCCGTCTTGACGGCGCAGCCGTCGGCAACCGTGTCGGCCGAGGCGAGCGTCACGACCTTATCGGCCTCGAGCGCCGCCTTCATGCAGGCCGCGTTCTCCGGCTCGACGCCGATGACCTTGACGTTCGGATTGACGAGCTTCGTCGCAAGCGCGACGCCTGAAGCGAAGCCGCCGCCGCCAATCGGGCAGAGGATCGCGTCGACGTCCTTGAGCGCGTCGATGATCTCGAGCGCCGTCGTGCCCTGGCCGAGCAGGACCTGCAGGTCATTGAACGGATGGATGTAGACGTAGCCGTACTTCTTCTGGAGCTCCAGGCTGTGTGCGTAGGCATCGTCGAAGCCATCTCCGTACAGCACGACTTCTGCGCCGAGTGCGCGCGTGCCCTCGACCTTGAGGATCGGCGTCGTCGCCGGCATGCAGATAACGGCCTTGACGCCGAGCTTCTGCGCTGCATAGGCCACGCCCTGTGCGTGGTTGCCGGCCGAAGCCGTGATGACGCCCTTCGCGCGCTCTTCCGGCGTGAGCTGGCTGATCTTGTTGTAGGCACCGCGGAGTTTGAAGGCACCCGTATGCTGAAGATTTTCCGGCTTGAGGTAGACATCGTTGTGGCATTGCTCCGAGAAGAAGTCACTGTGGATGAGCCGCGTCTTGCGAGCTACACCCTCGAGCTGCTTGGCTGCGCGGTAGACGTCGGCAATCGTCGTGCTCTCCACGATCTCCGCATTGGAACGTTCGGAACGCTCCGTCACTTTCTTATCTTCAGACATGTTCAGGTCTCCCTTCTTTTTGCGATACTTCCCGTATTTTATCCAGTTTATCACCTCGGCTGCACAAAAGTCAATTACAACTTTACACATGCCTGTTCGGAGCAGCAGGCGAGAGGGAAAAAGAAATTTCTTGGAAAAGCGCGAGAAGTTTTTGGAGAATTTAGAGGAATTTGCCCATGTGTTCGCGAATTATACACCATGAAAGAAATACTACGGGAGGGATTCTTGTATGGAAAGGTTGGCTCGTATCCTGGTTCCGGTTGACGGATCTGGAGCTTCCGACCAAGCCGTGCGTTTTGCCGCCATTCTGGCTGATGCGACGGGTGCCTCTGTCGACATCCTGCATGTATCGTATTTCGATAGCAGTACGGATGCGGACGAGGTATCGTGGCTGCCGGAAAGTGTGGCAGGTCCCATCGGGCCCGAAGCCGAGAAGATCCTGGAGAGGGCAAAGCGGCTCATCCCGGACGCAGTCATCTATGAAGCGCACCATCGCACCGGCAGCCCGGCGCAGACGATCCTGGACTTTGCCGAAGAGCGGCAGAGCGGCCTCATCGTCGTCGGCAGCCGCCGTTTCGACGCGCTGCATGCGGCACTGCTCGGGAGCGTCAGCACGCAGGTCCTCTACGAGGCGAAGTGCCCGGTGACCGTGGTTAAAGAAAATCCTCATCCAGAACGGATATCATGCTAAGGGGGTAATACTATGATGAAGAATATCCTGGTGCCAGTCGATGGTTCGGAAGGTTCGGACCGCGCCGTAACGGAAGCCATTTCCATTGCAGAGGCATGCGAGGCGAAGCTCAACTTCCTCTATGTCGCGAACATCAACCAGCTCGCCATCAACGCCTGCTTGTCGGATGCCATCCTTGAGGCCGTGACGAAAGCCGGCAACGTCGTGCTCGACCGCGCAATGGAGATGGTCCCGTCGGGCATCGAGAAGGAAGCGTTCTCGGAGACGGGCTCACCAGCCGTCGTCATCCTGGACTTCGCGACGAGCAATGACATGGACCTCATCGTCATGGGCAGCCGCGGCCTCGGCGTCGTCAAGGGCGTGCTGCTCGGCAGTGTCAGCCAGTACATCGTAGAGCAGTCGAAGTGCCCAGTGCTTGTGGTGAAATGAGATAAGAATCGTTTCTGTTCGTGGAAGCGAGCCGCCGACCATAGACATCTATGGTCGGCTTTTTTCTAGAATACGCGAAGAAGACGGGGAAGGACTGTCCAACGCTGCGCATGACCAGCGGCTATTCTCAAAGGTGAGCCGCCAGCCATAGATGCTCATCGCTCCGCGCAGCAGGCTGAAGCTCCACGCTGAACATCTATGGCTGGCTTTTGACTAGAATACGCGCGAAAGACGGGGAAGGACTGTCCAACACTCCGCATGACCAGCTGCTGAACCTGTTTTTTGCCATGGAATCAATCCTTACCAAAGAGCTAAACGCGCTCCGCTTGAACGACGCTCTTTGGCAAGGGTTCTGGTCGGCAAAAAACAGGTTCTTGACGCAGCTGGTCAAAGCTCCGCTTATGGCCAGCCCTTCTCCTGCTTTCGTAGCATAGACTGTTCACAATCGATAAAGAATGCCAGATATCTGGAGAGAGATTCCAGGTATCTGGCATTTTTGCGTGGTATGCGGGTACTTAATGCAGTTGCGAGGTTGGAGGTTTTGTGTGAGCTGCTGGGCGTGAAGTCATCTGGGGGTATCCATAAGTGGAGCTTCAGCCTGCTGCGCGGAACGTTGGATACCCCCAGATGACGCCTCGCTTCTACGAATTAGAGAAATCAGTCTTCATATAGCAATACGACTTTTCCCTGCTTGCGCGTGGCGTTCATGTCGATGACGCGCTGGTTGGAGGAGCCGCGGAAGTGGAGGGTGAGGTCGCGCAGCTCTTCGATGTAGGCGCCGTCGACGAGCACGTCGACTTCGGCGAGCAGGGCGTCGGTGGCTTCGTCGTGGCGTGCGCGGAGCTCTTCGAGCGTGTAGCCGGAGTAGCTCCAGATGTCGAGGCCCATGGCGTGGATCGCCTTGGCGAGCTCGGCTAGCGGTGCGCATTGCAGGAAGGGTTCGCCGCCGCTGAAGGTCACGCCCGTGAGCAGCGGGTTCTGACGGATCTTCTGCAGGAGTGCTTCGAGCGTCTCCTCGTGGCCGCCCTCAAGCGGCTGTGTTTCCGGGTTCTGGCAGTTCGGGCAGCGGCGCTTGCAGCCTTGCACGAAGATCGTGAAGCGGAAGCCGTCGCCGTCGACAATCGAGTCCTCGACGAGGCCAGCGACGCGCAGCGTATCATCTAGTGACATGTCAAATCGTCCTTTCCCAATCCATTCTTCCCAATAGAAAAGCCGCTGCCGGGGGGAGTGGCAGCGGCTTCTTCCTTGCATCAATCAATGCAGGCCGTGCTTGACGCGGTCGTGCTCTTCAGCGCGCTTTGCGTCATTCCAGCGGTCGATGGTGCCGACGAGGTAGCCCGTGATGCGGCGGATGCGCTCGAATTTCTGCGGCTGGAGCTCGTAGCGGATGTCGACCTGGCCGTCCTTCGTGGCGGAGAGCTTCAGGCTGTTGACTTTTTCCTTCGTTTGAGCCTGGACATAATCAATGTAATTGACGATCTCCTGCTCCGATACGTCGTTGAGTCCATTTACCGTTACATCAATGCCGTTTACTACCATCTGGGGTCACCAATCCTTCTCTGTATTGAATCAATCTTGCAATCTGCATGTTTAAGCATCCTTTGAGATAGGGCTTATCTCGAGGACTTGCGTCAATTATACAATATGTATTGCTGACGCGTCAAGGCACCCACAATATATAGTTTTCTGACAGTTTCACTTATCCACAAGGGAAAATGAGTTTTCATGCTTTCAACAAATATATATTCATATTGACAAAAGTGGGAGACCCCATGCAGTCGCTTGGTTCAAGGCGTGCATCGCAGCGATAGCGAAAGCGAATGAATAAAGATTCTCCATAATAAACTTATCCACAGAAAGCGAGGGATAAGTCCCAGGCTTTCTGTGGATAACAAGGAACAAGATATAGGGGCTGACTTATCCACAGCCCCGTATCTTGTGGCGATACGATCACGGTTCTTCCGGCTGCAGGACGGTGCGCGTCGGGTACGGAATCTCGATGCCTTCCTCGCGGTAGCGGCGCGTCAGTGCCTTGATAAATTCGTGCTTGAGCAGGAATTGATGCTCGAAGTAGCTCGAGTGCAGCACGACGTTGAAGTCGATACTCGACTCGCCGAAGGTGTGGAAGCGCACGGCCGGCTCCATCTTGACGTCCTTGTCGATGCGGCTCATGACCTCGCGGGCGACCTCGAGCGTCACGCGCTCGACTTTGTCGAGGTCGCTGTCGTAAGCGACGCCGACCGGGATGCTGATGACGATGTCCTTGTGCGGCATGCTGTAGTTCGTGATGTTCGACGAGGCAATCTTCTGATTTGGGATGACGATCATGTTGCCGCCGCCGGCCGGCACGATCGTCGTGAAGCGCCAGGTGATATCCGTGACGCGGCCCTCTTCGCCCGTGTTGAGCTTGATGTAGTCATCGAGGCGCAGCTGTTTGGAGATGATCAGGTGGAGGCCTGAGAAGATGTTTGCGAGCGTCTCCTGCAGCGCGAGGGCGACGGCCATACCACCGACGCCCATGGCGGTGAGGATCGGTGCAATCGAGATGCCGTAGTACTGCAGCACGACGAGCACGCCCATCGCGTAGATGATGACGTTGAGGATTGTGTTGAGCAGCGTCGTCTTCGGCAGCTTCTCCTGCGTGCGCTCGATGCGCAGCGTCACGAAGCCGTTGATCGTGCGGGCGGCGACGCGCGTGATCGAGAGGATGATGACGGTGAAGAGGATGTAGGAGAACAGGCGCGTCAGCGGTTCGATGATGTTGATCGTGTTCGTGTTGACGATCCAGTAGAGACCGACGACGAGGCACAGCGAGACCGGCACGCCGCGCAGTGCGTTGATGAAGATGTAGAACCAGGAATCTTCATCGATGTTCAGGTGATTCTCGATGCGGCGGTTGATGAGCTTGTTGAGCATGATGCCGATCGTCAGAGATGCCACGAGGATGCAGATGGGGACGAAGAGCATCTCCATCAGATGTGTCCAGTCAATCCAGGTCAGCCAATCGTAATGCAAGAAAATAACCTCCTTTTTCATGGAACGAGCAGATGTTGGCGTGAAAAAAGCCTTGAAGTCCAAAGTATATTCATTATACTATAAGAAACAGGTAGGGAAAAGGAAAAATGAACACACAGTGAAAAGGAGTGTTTTATTATGGCAGAAATCCTGCATAAAGGCAAGCGCCTGCAGATTCGCAAGGCGACGATGGCAGACCTCGACTTCATCATGGAGCTCGAATACGATCCCGAGAATCTCAAGTTCATCGTGCCGTTCGACCGCGATGTCCACACGAAGATCATCGAGGAGGGCAAGGCGTCGATGGACGTCATCGTCGAGGAAATCGAGACGAAGGAGCCGGTCGGCTACCTGCTGATCAACGGGCTGACGACTCCTGCAAAGGAACTCGAGTGGACGCATGTCATCATCGCGAAGAAGGGCATGGGCTACGGCCACGAGGCGATGAAGCTCTTAAAGGCATGGGGCTTCGACGACCTCAAGTTCCACCGCGCCTGGCTCGACTGCAAGGACTACAATGCGCGTGCACTGCACCTCTACGAGTCGGAGGGCATGCAGCGCGAGGGCCTGATCCGTGAGACCATCCTGACGAACGGCGTCTACGAGAACCTCGTGATCCTCGGCATCCTCGACCGCGAGTACCAGGATCGCAAGGCGAAAGGCCTCGAGCTCTGAGAGTTTTGAGTGACATAGAAAAGGGAGCCTCCCGAAGGAGGCTCCCTTTTCTATGCTTATCGTGCTGTCGTGCGCTGCCGCGTCGCCGTATCCTCGAAGCAGAAGCGCTCCGGATGATGGCGGGAGACGGTGTATTCCAGCTGGATGCCGTTGTCGTTGAAGGCCTGGCTCGTGATGACGGCGAGGCAGTTGTAGTCGCCGAGGTTGAGCAGGGCCTCGTCTTCCTCGGTCGCGCGCTCGACTGTCATGCGCCGCTTGCTCGTGACGATCGTCATGCCGAGTGTGTCCTCGATGTAGGCGTAGATGGAATGCGAGGCAATCTCCGGCGTGAGTCCGGGCACGAGGTCGGCGCGGAAGAGATTCTTGTCGAGGATCAGGGGCTTGCCGTCGAGGTAGCGCACGCGGCGGATGTCGAAGAGCAGCTCGCCGGCGGGGAAGCCCGTCTTATCGCTCAGCGCCTCATCGCAGCGGACCTCGCTGAAGTGGATGACGCGCGTCTCGGCGTTGAGGTGGTTGCGTGCGGCGGACTCCTGGAACGTCTCGATGCCGCCGATGCGGAAGGTACTCTGCTCCGGCGTCTGGTAGAGCACGCGTACACCCTTGCCCTGGATGGCCTGTGCGTAACCGCGTTCGATGAGCTCGCGCAATGCACGCCGCACGGTATTGCGCGAGCAGTCGTAGACTTCCGTCAGCTCGTGCTCCGACGGCAGCAGGCTCTGATAGGGGTAAGCATGCGCTTCAATCTTCTTCTTGAGGTCTTTGTAGATATCGTTGAATTTTGCTTTTGGCATGAAATTCCTTCCTTGATCATTTTTGTTACTGAAGTCTGTTTTCTTTATTATAGGATGCAGGGCAGTCATATTGCAAATCTTTCGCAGGATGTGCAAGGAAAAACGATAAAAAAGAAAAAGAAATTGGCGGAAACGTATTGACTTGTTTAAACAAGAATGGCATAATAAGGGCGCGAGATGAATGTTTAAACAAGTCACAGACAAGTTGAATGAGAGAAGGACAGGGAAAGATATAGTAAAGATATAAAATCAATCATACCAAATATATAGATAATTATATTAAAATATGTTATAATTATCTATAGAAGGGAGGTGAGCCCCATATGTTTGCTAAAGATGTTCTTCGTGTCTTGCAGGTTTCTAGGCCAACGCTC
>ERZ772870.833-NODE-833-length-28520-cov-3.837555_pt1 | contig 28520 bp, 26 predicted proteins | sample MGYA00511376_ERZ772870 | MGnify/ENA primary metagenome ERZ772870 (study PRJEB29015, sample SAMEA2737719) | human gut metagenome | biome: human gut; feature: human-associated habitat; material: faeces | place: China | collected 2012 ... | reverse complement strand
TGCCACGCGCAGTGCGCGGCATACCGCGCTTTCCGCGCCGAGCTTGACGAGCGGAACGCAGCCGCCCGGCTGGCGGCCGCCGTGAACGACGCCGGCGCCGCACGCGGGGACAAAATACGCCGTGACGTGCACCGCCACGGCCTGAGCGGGAGGAAAAACCGATGAAAAACCAAACACCAAAAACCGCGCCCGCCGCCGTGGAGCTGGCGTGCATGCAATGCGGGGCGCCGTACCCAGCGCTGCCGGGCAGCAGCGGGCTGTGCCCTGCGTGCGCCCAAAAGGCGGCCCGCACGGCGGTGTGCGCCAAATGCGGCAAGCCATTTGCCCTGCCGCGCGGTGGGCGCTGGCCCAAAACCTGCCCGGACTGCCGCGTCCCAAAGCGGAACCGCGGGCAGGGGCCGCGCGGGCAATACTTTGGCGATAAGGCCCCCGCGCCCACCAGCGCCGCCAAAGCGGAAAAAGCCGCGCCGCCGCGCCGCAGGACGAAGGGAAAAGGCCCCGGCGGGGCACTGGGGGCGCTGCTGGCCGACCTGGACAAGGAGAACGCCCGGCGGGGAAAGAAGGGACTGCCGCCCCTGAGCTACGGAAAGTACGTGCAGCTGTTTGGGAGGTGATGGCGGGTGCCGCGATACCGGCCCTATGGCCAGACGCGGGCGGTGTGCCCGTATTACCTGCGGGACAGCCGGTTAAAGATCAGCTGTGTGCCGGTGACGGAGCAGGCGACCTGCTGTGCCGTGGAGTTTGACAGCGAGCAGGAAAAGCGCAGATACATGCAGGAGCACTGCTTTAAGCGGCAGTGCTGCTGCGCTGTGCGCAGAATGCTGGAGGGTTCGCGGAAGTTCGCCGGTGAGAATTAAAAATATTTCCGCGCGCGTGCGCGCGAGGGCAGGGGCGACCCTGCCCTTTTTGAGTTTTTGGGGCAAGTGGGGGCGCGGAAGGGGCGCGGCGGCTGGTACATTGGACAAAAGGGAACGACAGGAGGGCGGCGGCGTGCGATACCGGGACAACACGGTGAAAGGGACCCGGCGGGGCAGCAAATGGCCGGAAGCGGTGAAAACCGCCTGTATGTGCGACCTGCTGACGGACAACAACCTGAGCGTGGTGGCGCGGCGGCACGGCGTGCCGGAAAGCACGCTGCGCACCTGGGAGCGCCAGGCGCGGCGCAAGACGCCGGGGAAACAAAAAAGCCTGTTTGAGGCGGCCAGGGAGCAGGAGCTGCGAGAGCTGAACCGCAAGGCGAGCGCGGCGGCCAACAACAGCGTGGACTATGTGCGCAGGCGGCTGGAGCGCAACGACCGGGACACCGAAATTTACGAGTGGGCGCTGCGGCGGCTGAACGAGCTGGACGGGGTGATCCCCTATGATGGGCCGGACGACGCCGAATGCGAGGCGCTGGGGCCAGTCCGTGGGGACGGTGGCGGATGCATTATTCCCCCTGCAGCCCACGAAGGAGCTGTTTGACGCCGTGGCTGCCAAGCCATTCCCGGTGCTGGACGACCAGGCGGGGGAGCGGATGCAGGCGCTGATGGAGCGCAACCGGCCCATGAGCGATTTTGCGGCGGCCAGCTATATGCGCGGGCTGGTGAGCGTGACCGAGCGGGTGAGTAAAATGCTGGGCGACGGAGCCGAGGACAGCGGCATTGTGGTGGTGCTGCCGGAGGACAAAGGGGCGTTTGAATGACGTTTGCCATGTGGGATACCATCAGCGCAAAGCAGATGGAGTTTATGCGGCGGCGGGAAAAGTACATTGCCTACGGCGGGGCGCGCGGCGGCGGAAAAAGCTGGGTGGCGCGCACCAAGGCCGTGGGAATGTGCCTGCGGTACGCGGGGCTGCGGGTGCTGATGGTGCGCAAGACGTTTGCGCAGCTGCGCGAAAACATTATTTTGCCCATGCAGGAGCAGTTTGCGCCGCTGTACCGCGCCGGAGCGATGCGGTACAACGGGCAGAACAACGAGGTGCGGTTTTACAACGGCAGCCGGATTGTGTTTGGGTACTGTGACAGCGACCGCGACCTGCTGCAATACCAGGGCGTAGAGTACGATGTGATTTTTCTGGAGGAAGCCACCCAGCTGAGCGAGTACCAGTTTGGCATTATCCGGGCAAGTTTGCGCGGCGCGAACGACTACCCCAAGCGGATGTATTTGACCTGCAACCCCGGTGGGCAGGGGCACGCCTGGGTGAAACGGCTGTTTGTGGACCGGCAGTTTACGAAGGACGAGGACCCGGCGGAGTATGCGTTTATCCAGGCGAAGGTGTACGACAACGCCGTGCTGATGGAAAAGGACCCCGGATACCTGCGCAATTTGCAGACACTGCCGGACGGGATGCGCAAAGCCTGGCTGGACGGCAACTGGGATGTGTTTGAGGGGCAGGTGTTCACCGAATGGCGGGACGACCCGGAGCATTACGCCGACGGGAAGTGGACGCACGTGATTGACGAGTTCCGGGTGCCGGAATGGTGGAAGATATGGCGCGGGTTTGACTTTGGCTACGCAAAGCCGTTCAGCGTGGGGTGGTACGCGGCGGACGGGGACGGGAAGATATACCGCATCCGCGAATGGTACGGCTGCACGGCGGTGGCCAACGAGGGTGTGAAGCTGGATCCGCAGGCAATTGCCGCGGGGATACGGGAAATTGAGCGCACCGACCCCAACCTGGCGGGGCGCAAAATCCTGGGCGTGGCTGACCCCAGCATTTTTGACACGAGCCGGGGGCGCAGCGTGGCTGACATGATGGCCGACGCGCCCAATTTTGTGACCTGGACGGGCGGCGACAACAGCCGGCTGGCGGGCAAGATGCAGTGGCATTACCGGCTGAAATTTGACGCCGACGGCGACTGCATGATGCAGGTGTTCAAGGGGTGCCGGGAGTTCCGGCGGACGATACCGGCGCTGCTGTATGACGCAAAGCACCCGGAGGACATTGACACCGCAATGGAGGACCACATTTACGACGAATGCCGGTATGTGCTGATGGAAAACCCCATCAGCCCGCGGCAGGACGAGCCGCTGCCGCCCGTTGGCGACGACCCGCTGAACATGGAGCGGGATTTGCGGCGTGAGAAGTACGAGAGGAGCAAAGCATGGCGATGAACCCAACGAACGGCATGGCTGCTGGACAGCCGGGAACCGGGAACCCCTTTGCGGGGCGCAGCGGGCAGGTGCCCGCCGCGCAGGATGTGCAGGGCAGGCAGGCCCCGCGGGAGGAACAGGCGGCGCAGCCCATTGGCCCCAAACAGCTGAGCGAGGCGACGCAGGTGCTGCTGAAGTACAAGAGCGGCAAGGCGGCGCTGGACCGGCGCATTGTGGAGAACGAGCACTGGTACCGCCTGCACCGCGACACGGAGGACGGCAACTTTGCGGACAGCGGGTGGATGTTCAACAGCCTGGCGAACAAGCACGCCGACGCGATGGACAACTACCCGGAGCCCAACGTGCTGCCCCGCGCGCAGGATGATGCCGACACGGCCAAGGAGCTTTCGAGCATATTGCCGGTGGCGCTGGACCAGAACGATTACGAGCAGGTGTACAGCGACGCCTGGTGGTACAAGCTGAAGCACGGCACGGCGGTGAAGGGTGTGTTTTGGAACGGGGCCAAGGACGGGGGCCTGGGCGACATTGACCTGCGGCTGGTGGACCTGCTGAACCTGTACTGGGAGCCCGGCATTACCGACATACAGGCGAGCCGGAACGTGTTCCATGTGGAGCTGGTGGACAACGAGGTGATTTTGGAGCAGTGGCCGTTTGCCAAAAACCACCTGGGGCAGGGGCTGACGGCGCAGCGATACCAGTATGATGAGAGCATTGACACGAGCGACAAAAGCCTTGTTGTGGACTGGTATTACAAGCGGCGGGGCGTGCTGCATTACTGCAAGTATGTGGGCGAGTGTGTTTTGTATGCCAGCGAGAACGACGCGCAGTATGCCGAGCGGGGCTATTACGACCACGGCAAGTACCCGTTTGTGTTTGACGTGCTGTTCCCCATGGCGGGCAGCCCGGCGGGGTTTGGCATGATCGACGTGATGCAGAGCGCGCAGGCGGCCATTGACCGGCTGGACAAGGCCATTGTGCGCAATGCCGACATTGCCAGCCGGGTGCGGTACTTTGCCCGCGACACCGGCAGCGTGAACGAAACGGAATTTGCCGACCTGGACAAGGACTTTGTACACTGCGCCGGCGACGTGGGCGAGGACAGCCTGCGGCAGATTGTGGTGCACCCGCTGGACGATATTTACGCGACGATTTTGAACAACAAGATCAGCGAGCTGAAGGAAACCAGCGGGAACCGGGATTACAGCCAGGGTGCGACGACCAGCGGCGTGACGGCGGCCAGCGCCATTGCGGCCCTGCAGGAAGCGGGCAGCAAGCTGAGCCGCGATATGCTGAAAAGCGCCTACCGTGCCTTTGTGCAGGAGTGCTATTTGTGCATTGACCTGATGCGGCAGTTTTACACCGCGCCGCGGTGCTTTAGGATCACGGGGGAAAGCGGCGCGCAGGCAGGGTTTGTGGACTTTGACAACCGGGGCCTGATGCCGCAGCCGCAGGGCGTGGAGTTTGGCGTGGCGCTGGGCGACCGGCTGCCGGTGTTTGACATTACGGTGGTGCCCGCCAAAAAGAGCACGTACAGCCGGTTGAGCCAGAACGAGCTGGCGAAGGAGCTGTACGGGCTGGGGCTGTTTAACCCGCAGCTGGCCGACCAGAGCCTTGCGGTGCTGGACATGATGGACTTTGACGGCAAGGACAAGGTGGTGGAGAAGATCAGCCAGAACCAGACGCTGTACACCCAGCTGATGGCGGCGCAGGCGCAGATGGCGCAGATGGCGGCGGTGATCGACGGGCTGACGGGCGGCAGCACGAACCTGACGGGCAACATGGCGGCCAGGACAGAGGCGACCGCCAACCAGGACAGCCCCAACAAGGCCGAGGCGAAAACGACCACAACCGACGCGGTGGGCGGCACCCTGGCGGGCGACAGCCTGGCCGTGCAGGCGCGCCGCCGCGCGCAGAACGCGGCTGACCCGAACAAGTGATCCGCGTTAGGGTGCGCTGTGGCCCCGGCGGCGCGGAGCTGACGGCACAGGGGCACGCGGGGTATGCCCCGGCGGGGCAGGACATTGTGTGCGCGGCGGTGAGCAGTGTTTTGTACACCCTGGCGGGGCTGCTGGACGCGAACGGGGAGCTGGACGCGAACGGGGAGCTGGAAGCGTTTGCGCAGGGCGAGGGCAGCACCCGCATTGCGGCGCGCGGGGAGCGCGGGACAAAAAGCGTGGCGCGCGCGGCGGAGATACTGCAGGGGCTGGCGGAGCAGTGGCCGGAGTGCCTGCGGGTGGAGGAAACGGCGTTTGAATGAGATGTTAAAGCGGGAAAGTTTTGGGGCAAGTGGGGGCGCGGAAGGGGCGCGCGGCGCGGTAGGATAAAGGCAGACGCGGGCCGTGTGCCCGGCCGGATACAATGACACATCGGAAAGACGAGGGCTTTGCATGATTTGCAACTGGAAACAGCAGTTTGACATCCAGCGCTTTGCCGAGGGCGGCGCTGCGGGCGGGGCGGCTGCGGCCGCCGGAAGCGCTGCCGACGCCGGGCAGCCGGGCGAAGGGGCCGGTGCGGGCGCACAGAGCGCGCCAAACGCGGCCCAGACGGGGCAGGACGCCACTGCCGGGGAAACGCCGCGCGACCTGAAAGCCGAGTTTGACGCCCTGGTGAAGGGCGAATACAAGGGCGAGTTTGACGCGCGGGTGCAGAAGATCATCAACCAGAGGTTTGCCAAGGCAAAGGCCGCCGAGGAAGCCAACGGCAAGATGCAGGCCGCCATGGACGTGCTGGCCCAGCGATACAGCCTGAAGGCCGACGATTACGACGGCATTGCGGCGGCGCTGAACGACGACCAGAAGCTGTACGAGGAGGCCGCGGGCGAGGCAGGCATGGACGTGAAGCAGTTCATGCGGGTGCAGCAGCTGGAGCGGGAGAACGCCCGTTACCAGCGCCAGCAGGCCGAGCTTGCCCAGCGCCGGCAGATGGACCAGGCGTACCAGCGCCTGATGCAGGAGGCCGACGGCGTGAAGGCGCAGTACCCGGCGTTTGACCTGAACGCCGAGATGCAGGACCCGGACTTTGTGCGGCTTTTGCGCGCGCAGGTGCCGCTGAAAACCATTTACGAGGTGCGCCACCAGGACGAGATTTTGGGCGGCGCAATGCAGTACACCGCGCAGAAGGTGGCCGCCAAGGTGGCCGCCGGCGTGAGCGCCAACAGGGGCCGCCCGGCGGAAAACGGCGCGGCGGCCAGCGGCGCCAGCGGGGCAAGGTTTGATGTGGAACATTCGACAAAGGAGCAGCGCATGGCGCTGATCCGGCGCGCGGCGAACGGAGAACGAATCGAGTTTTAAGGCCTGCCTGAAAGGCGGGCTGGAAGGAGGAAACCCATGATCTGCAACTGGAAACAGCATTTTGACATCCAGCGCTTTGCGGCTGCGGGCACCCAGACGACGGGCACCAGCACCCTGAGCGCCGAAATGAAAACCTTTTACGACAAAACCCTGCTGGACAATGCCGAACCCCAGCTGGTACACGACCAGTTTGGGCAGGAGCGCAACATCCCGGCGCACGGCGGCAAGACGATCGAGTTCCGCAAATTTTCGAGCCTGGCGAAGGCCACGACCGCCCTGACCGAAGGTGTGACCCCGGACGGCAAGAGCCTGACCGTGACCAGCAAGACCGCCACGGTGGCGCAGTACGGCGACTACATTGTGCAGAGCGATATGCTGGAGCTTACCGCCATTGACAACACCATTGTGGAGGCGACGAGGCTTTTGGGCGACCAGGCGGGCCGCACCCTGGACACCGTGACCCGCGAGGTGCTGGCCGGCGGGACCAATGTGCTGTACTGCCCCAAGATTGCCACGGACGGCACCGAAACCGCCGTGACGGCCCGCGCCAGCCTGGACGCGACCTGCCTTTTGACCGTGAAGCAGGTGTTCCGCGCGGCGGCGATCTTGAAGGCCGCCAACGCGCCCAAGATCAACGGCGACTATGTAGCGATCATTCACCCGTATGTGGCCTATGACCTGATGATGGCCGCGGGCGACGCCTGGATGGACGTACACAAGTATGCCAGCCCGGAGAACATCTACAACGGCGAGATCGGCAAGCTGGGCGGCGTGCGCTTTGTGGAAACCACCGAGGCGAAGATCGTGTCGAACAAAGCGACCAGCCCCATCAACATTTTCTGCACCCTGTTTTTGGGCGCGGACGCCTACGGCAAGACCAAGGTGGAGGGCAACGGCCTGGAAGTGATTGTGAAGCAGAAGGGCAGCAGCGGCAGCGCCGACCCGCTGAACCAGCGTTCCAGCGTGGGCTGGAAGGCCATCAAGTGCGCCGAGCGCCTGAGCGAGGAGTACATGGTGCGCGTGGAGAGCGGAAGCACCTGGAGCAGCCAGGCGGCGGTGAACTGATAACAGAAAGGACAAACAGCGATGAGCAGCGTGAAAAAAAGCATTGAAACGGCAGAAAGCGCACAGGCGGCCGGAGCCGGAACCGGCGAGGACGCCGTGCGCGAGGCACAGCGCGAGGCCATGGCCCCCGCCCGCGTGGCGGAGGAGGGCGACCCCAACATGACCGAGAAGGTGACGATGCGCCTGCCGGTGAACCGGGAAAACCCCGGCGACAACGAGGTTGTTGTGGGGCTGAACGGGCGCTTTTACAAGATCAAGCGCGGCGCGACGGTGGAGGTGCCGAAGGCCGTGGCGCTGATTTTGCAGCAGAGCGAGGAACAGGACGCCGCGACGCTGGAAATGATCGAAGCGATCCGGGACGGCAAACAGCACCAGGGCTGATGCCGCAAGAGAACAACACCCTACACAGGGGCGACGGGGAGAAAAGCCCGCCGCCCCTGATTTTTGTAAGAAGAGGTGAAGAACATGACGATACGGCAGGCTTTGACACAGGTGGAGCAGGTAAAGCCGAACGCCGTGCCGGACGAGGTGCTGGTGCAGTGGCTGAACGAGGTGGACCAGACGATTTTTAAGGAGCTGGTGAAAACACACGAGTACGGCACAGAGCTTGTGTTTGGCGGGTACGACCGCACGGACGAGAGCGGCGCGGACAGTGTTGTGCTGCTGGCGCCGGAGCCGTACAGCCAGCTGTATGTGTATTACCTGTGCGCGCAGATTGACATGCAGAACCAGGAATTTGACCTGTACCGGAACAACGCCGCCCTGTACAACAAGGCATACAGCGACTATGCGAGCTATTACAACCGGAAGATCATGCCGGCGAGCGAGGCAAAGTTTAACGCCTGGGGGGTGAGGTGATGCGGCTGCCAAAGCTGGAGGGCAAAACGGGAAGCACCGAGCTGAACCGGCAATTTTTAGGATACCGCCATGTGGACGCACCGGACGAGGGCGCGTTTTACGAGATGGAAAACGTGACAAGCGAACGCTACCCCCTGATGGCCCCGCGCAGCCCGCGCGCCAGGCTGTACACCCTGCAAAGCCCCGGCGGGCTGTGCGCCAAGACGGCGCTGGCGTGGACGGAGAACGGGAAGCTGTATTACGGCGGCGAGGCCGTGGCCGATGTGAGTGAGGGCGAAAAAACCTTTGTGAGCATGGGGGCGTGGCTGATCGTGTTCCCGGACGGGGTGCGGTACAACACGGCGGACGGCACGGTGGATGCCATTGGGCAGAAGAATGTGACGGACGGGACTGTGAACTTTACCCTGTGCGAAGCGGACGGCACGGCGTACAGCGATTATACCGTGAGCGAAACCGAACCGGAGGACACGACAAAATACTGGCTGTGTACCGGCAGCGACCCGCACTGCCTGAAAAAGTACAGCGCCGCCACCAAGCTGTGGAACACGGTACCGACCACCTATGTGATGATAAGCGCCGCCGGCATTGGCAAGAACCTGGCGGAAGGCGACACCGTGACGGTGAGCGGGGTGCTGGACAGCGTGGGGGCCGACCTGAACGGCGAGATGCTGCTGCAGCAGGCGGCGGACGACGCGGTTGTGGTGGTGGGCTTTTTGGACGAAACGGCAAGCCAGACCGACGCGGTGACGCTGGAGCGCAAGGCCCCGAAGCTGGATTATGTGGTGGAGTGCAACAACCGGCTGTGGGGGTGCAGCAGCGAGGAAAACGAGATTTACGCCTGCAAGCTGGGCGATGCGACCAACTGGAACTGCTTTGCTGGGCTGGCGACCGACAGCTACACCGTGAGCGTGGGCAGCGACGGGCCGTTTACCGGCGCGGCAGTGCAGCTGGGGTATGTGCTGTTTTTTAAGGAGAACTGCCTGCACAAGGTATACGGCAGCAAGCCGAGCAACTTCCAGGTGAGCATAACGGCCTGCGAGGGGGTGCAGCCGGGCAGCGCCAAAAGCCTGTGCATGGTGGGCAGCACCCTGTATTACAAGGCCGACCACGGCGTGATGGCCTATGACGGCAGTGTGCCGGAAAGCGTGAGCGCGGCGCTGGGCGGCGTGTATTACCAAAACGCCGTGGCGGGCACCGAGCGCGGGCGGCTGTACCTGAGCATGCAGGACGCGGCGGAAAGCTGGCACCTGTTTGTGTACGACACGGAAACCGGCATTTGGTGCCGCGAGGACGCGGCCCACGCGGCGGCATTTGCGACGCTGAACGGGAACGCCTACATGCTGGACGCGGACGGGTGTGTTTGGAAGCTGACCCCGGCGGAAGGGGAAGCGACCGAGGGGCCGGTGCGCTGGATGGCCGAAACCGGGATGCTGGACCCGTATGTGCTGGATGCGCACTACACCAACCGGCTGCAAATCCGGCTGTGGCTGCCGGAGGGAAGCCGGTTTGCGGTGTGGGCGCAGTATGACGACGGGGACTGGCAGCGCGCGGCGGATTTTGCGGGCAGGCGGAGCCGGAGTGTGTTTTTGCCGGTGATCTTGCGCCGGTGCGACCATGTGCGGCTGCGGCTGTGCGGTGTGGGGCCGTGCAAGGTGTACGCCATGAGCCGGGTGACAGCGACGGGCAGCGAACGGCGCGAGCGGGACAGCCTGAACGGATGAGGAGGTGCGGGCAATGGCAAACCTGAGCCAGTTGCAGATGCCGAGCATTGACACGGGGCAGCTGAGCGGCAAGGACGGCAAAAAGATAAAAAGCTACCTGTTCCAGATACAGGAAATGCTGCGGTATGCCCTGAACGACATTGACGAGGACAATTTAAGCGAGGAGCTGCGCAGCAAAATTGAGAGCGGGGGCCTGAGCAGCGAAATCAGCCAGGCGCTGGATGCCATTACCCTGCGGGTGACGGGGCTGGACGATGCCCAGGCCGAGCTGAAGCTGACGGCGGAAGGGCTGACGAGCCAGGTGGAGGCACAGGGCGGGCGGATCAGCACGCTGGAACAGACGGCCACAAGCATTACGGCGCGGGTGGAAACCGCCGAGGGCGATATTACCACCCTGGAGCAGACGGCCACCAGCCTGACGGGGCGCATTGAGAGCGCCGAGGGCGACATTAACACCCTGACGGCGACGGCGACCGGACTGGAAGGGCGCATTGAGAGCGCCGAGGGCAGTATTACCACCCTGACGGCGACGGCGGACGGCCTGAGCACCCGTGTGGAGAGCGCGGAGGGCAACATTACCAGCCTGACGCAGACGGCGGAAGGGTTTGGCACCCGCATTGAAACGGCGGAGGGCGACATCAGCAGTTTGCAGCAGACGGCCAGCGGCCTGACGAGCCGCATAGAAACCGCCGAAGGTGATGTGACCGAATTGCAGCAGACAGCGGGGAGCCTGACGGGGCGCATTGAGAGCGCGGAGGGCGATATTACCACCCTGACGGCAACGGCCAACGGCCTGAGCACCCGTGTGGAGAGCGCCGAGGGCAACATTACCAGCCTGACGCAGACGGCGGACAGCCTGAAAACCCGTGTGGAGAGCGCGGAGGGCGACATTACCACCCTGACGGCGACGGCGGAGGGGCTGAAAACCCGTGTGACGGACGCGGAGGGCAACATTACCACCCTGACGGCAACGGCGAATGGCCTGACCACCCGCGTGGAGAGCGCGGAGGGCGATGTTACCACCATCAAGCAGTGGGCGGACAGCCTGACGCTGAGTGTGGCGAACGGGGACAGCAGCAGCACCATACGCCTGATGGCGGGCAGCACCGAGATTTCCAGCGGGAGCATTGGGTTTACCGGCGTGGTGACATTTTCGGATTTGAGTACCTGGAACCAGGACAAGACGATCATCAACGGCGGAAACATTACCACGGGGCAGATACACAACAGCGGCTATTCGACCGTCTACGACCTGGACAACGCCTGGATACGGATGGGCGCGTCGGACGGGAACCGGGTGTACATCGACAAGAGCGGCATCCAGTGGTACGGGGGCACCGCCACCAGCAGCGGGATGTCGCAGGGGGTGATCCAGAACGGGCTGAAAACCACGACGGAGGGCGACACCACCATTTTCTGCGCGGACACCCGCTACCAGAAATACGGATGGTGGCACGACAGCAGCTTTCAGGGCATCACGATCGAGCAGGTGGACAACAGCGTGGGGTGCAGCGGAAAACTGGAGGTGAACCAGGGCATCCAGTGCCGTTCCCTGAGCGCGTGGGACGCCAAGAACCGCATTGTGCGCACCGATTTTGGAAACCTGGCCATCAACGCGGTGGAAAGCCCGGAGCCGATGTTCTGCGATGCGGGCAGCGGCGAGTGTGATGAAACCGGCCTTTGTTACATCGCAACCGAACCGCGCTACCGCGAGACCGTGAGCGAAACGCAGGATTTGCGCTGGGCGCTGACCCCGACGGGCGCAAGCGCCGCGCTGTGGGCAGAAAAAACGGCCTTTGGCGCAATCGTTCACGGCCCGGCGGGACAGTGCTTTGACTGGGTGTGCTGGGGCGTACAGCGCGGCTTTGAGGGCGTGTACGCCGACGTGAGCGATGCCAAGTACCCGGAGGAGGAGAACCGGGGCGCGGCCCTGCTGGACGCGGCGGAAACAGAAGCGGCGGTGAGTTTGCCACTGACGATAGAAGAAGCGAGTTGAAAGGAGATTTGACCATGAACAAAATCACAGGCTTTAGCGTGCTGACGACCGGCGAGGGGGAGCGGGTGACGCTCTCTTACAGCGTGCTGGACGCAGACGGCAACATCGTGAGCACCAACAACCGCAAGAACTACGTTGTACTGGACGAGGACGTGCTGACGGCGATCGCCGCCATCCGCACCGACGCGGCGGCGCATTTGGAGGGCTGAGATGAAGAGCATTGACAAGCGCGTGCGGGAGCTGCGCAGGGCGGTGGAGGGTGTGCTGAACACCTACGGCCTGCCCCTGAGCATTGACGAACTGGTGCTGGAGGGCCTGCTGAGCACGGTGCGGGCGCAGATGGAACGGGACAGTGACCCGGAGGAGGCTGAAAATGGCAAACCGAAGCAAAGTTGACCAGATCGAACGGGAGCGCCCCGGCGCATACACCCGAAGCGACCGGGTGACAAGCGCCGAGGCGGAGCGCAAGAACTACCAGACCACGCGGCCCAGCGAATACACCAAAAGCCAGGCGGTGCTGGACGCTGAGGCGGCGCTGAAGGATTACCAGGCGCAGCGGCCCGGCGATTACACCAAGAGCCAGGCGGTGCTGGATGCCGAGGCGGCGATCAAAAATTACCAGGCACAGAGGCCCGGTGACTATGAGAGCCAGTACGGCGCGCAGATCGACAGCCTGCTGGAGCAGATACAGAACCGGAAGGCGTTTGCCTATGATTTTAACGCCGACCCCTTGTACCAGCAGTACAAGAACCAGTACACCAAGCTGGGCAGCGACGCGGCGGCCAACGCGGCGGCGGACGCGGCAGCCCTAACGGGCGGCTACGGCAGCAGCTACACGGCCAGCGCTGCCGCGCAGGCCAACCAGCAGTACCTGACGCAGCTGAACAATGTGATCCCCGATTTGTACCAGGCGGCCTATGAACGGTACCAGGGCGAGGGGAACGACCTGTACAACCAGCTGAGCGCTTTGCAAAACCAGGATGAGATGCAGTACGGGCGCTGGCAGGACCGGTACGCGAACTGGGCGGATTACCTGGACTACCTGACGAACCGCGCGGACAGCGAATACCAGGCCGAGTACGGGCGATACCAGGACAAGTACAGCAACTGGGCCGACTACCTGGATTACCTGACCGACCGCGCCGACACGGCGTACAGCCAGGACTACGGCGAATACAGCGACAACTACAACCGCTGGCAGCAGATGCTGGACTACTATTACGGCGATTACCGCGACATGGTGAGCGACGAGCAGTGGCAGCAGGAGTTTGCGGAGAGCCAGAGGCAGTTTAACGAGCAGATGGCGTTTGACAAGTAGCAGTACGCGGACAGCCTGGCGGCCAGCGCGGCGAGCGCGGGCGGCAGCGGGAGTTCTGCGGGCAGGAGCAGTTCGAGAAGCAGCAGGAGCAGCAAGAGCAGCAGCGACGATACCGTGCAGTATTGGATCAGCAAGATTGACCCGATGGCGGGCAGCGGACAGAGCTATGATTCCAGCACCCGCGCAGGCAAGGTTGGCATTGCCAACATGATAAACAACGGCTACAAGAACGGGAACCTGACCAAAACACAGGCAAAGGCGATTGCCGCGCACTACGGAATTTCGATTGATTAAGGAGAAAGCAATGAGCGTACATTTGAACCTGCGGAACGGAAAAATCAGGACAGACGACGAGGAGGACATTGTACAGACAGCGGCCCCGGCGGCGCAGGAAACGGCGGCACAGACAAGCGCCGATTACGAGCGGCAGGTACGCCTGAACCTGAAAAAAGGAACCGTAAGCTACGGCGGAAAAAGCTACGGCCTGAGCCATGAGGGAACGAGCAATGCCGGAAGCCAGGCTTTGCAGGAGCGAATTGACGCGAGAAGCCGGGAGCAAAAGGCGCGCACGGGCAATATCTGGCAGGCACAGAGCCAGACGGCGAACCGGCAAAGCACGGAAGCCCGGCAGGAAGAAACCGCCAGGCAGAAGGTGATCACCATGTTGGCAGCGGGGGCCGCGGGGCTGGGGAGCCGGAGCACGGGCAGCGCGCGCGGCACGGCAAGCAGCTATTTGCAGGGCGGCGGCAGCACGGGCGGCAGCGCCTACGCCGCCGCCCTGAGCGCCCCGGCGGGCCGCACACAGCGGTATGTGAGCGGGCGGGAACAGCTGGGGCAGGACATTTTGAACCTGAACCGGCGGCAGGATGCCGAACAGGCGCTTGGCAGCCGCGTGATGAGCGACACGGCGCGCACCGACACGCTGGAACAGGCGGCGCGGGACACCGTGATCGATGCCATGGTGCGGCAGGCGCAGGCGGGCGGGCAGACGCAGGCGGACAAGGCCCGCGCTTTTGACCAGGTGAACGCCTGGCTGGACGAAAACCCGGAAGCCAAGACGCTGTGGGACGCCGAGCGCGGCGCGGGGCGCGGCAACCCGGCGGCACAGCGCGCGGCGCAGAGGATACGCGCCGGGATGAGCGAGGAGGAGGAGCGCGCCTACGAGCAGGCCGGGGAGCTGTACGACAGTTACGGCAGCGCGTGGAGCGCGGCGCACCGGCTGGGCAGCGACGTGAAGGGCCTGGCACAGCAGGCGGCGGGCAGCTGGGCGACGCTGGCGGAAAGCATTGCCCCCGCCACCCGCGACGAGGCAGCCAACAACAGCGCCGAGCGGCATGCGCTGGCCGAACTGCGACGCCTGACCGACGAGGGCAAAGTGTTTGAAACCGACGAGAACGGGCAGATCCGCACCAGCGACGAGTACGAGGCGGCGCTGGCGCGCTACAACGCGGCGAAGGAGGCCGGGCCGCAGGACAACCAGAAAACCGTTTTGACCGATGAGAACAGCGCCGGGATGCGGCTGTACCACGAGGGCGGCGAGAACCTGGCCAAAGCGCAGGCAGGCCTTGGCAGCGCGGCGCGGTTTGGAGCGGACACAGCCAACGCCATTGCAGGCAATTTGCCCAACATGGCACTGGCGCTGATCCCCGGCGTGGGGCCGGCGGTGAGCCTGGGCGCGCTGGGGGCGCAGGCGGCCGGCGGGCGCATGGCCGAGCTGTACGACGAGGACACCGGCGCGGACGAAGCGCTGTGGCGCGGCCTGGTGAGCGGCGGCATTGAGGTGGGCACCGAGGTTTTGCCGGTGGGCAGCTGGGTGGAGATTGTGAACCGCGGCGGCAAGGGCCTGGTGCGCAACCTGCTGCAGCAGATGGGCGAGGAAGGCACCGAGGAAGCCGTGGGGTATGTGGTGAACTACCTGGCCGACGTGGCCGCCAAAGACCCGAACGCCGAGTTCAGCTGGGCGGAGCTTGCGCAGAATGCCGGGATGGGGGCCATCAGCGGCGGGTTCTACGGTGCGGCAGGCACAGGGCTGAACCTTGCTTTGAACCGCGCCAACACCCGAATGGCGGAGAACCTGGCAGGCGGCGAGAACCAAGTGCAGCAGGCGAACACCCGCACGGCGCAGGCTGTGCGGGAGGCGGCGCTGACGCAGGCGCAGGATATGCAGCAGGCCGTCGCCGACCCGCTGGGAGCCGCCGCGCGGCTGGAGGAGGAAACCCGCCCCGGCAGCACGGCGGCAGAGGAAAAGTATGCCCCGCAGGCGGCCCAGAGCGCGCAGGAGAGCGCGCAAAACGCTGACGGGGAACTTGCCGCCCGGCAGGCGGAAAACGCCGCACAGGCCGCCGCTGACGCGCTGGCGCAGGAGAAAGCGGCACAGGACGCCGACACCCTGACCGGGGAGGAAGCGGCACAGCGCGCCGATGCGCAGGCGGTGAGCGAGGCGGCGCTTGCGCAGGCCGCCGCCGAGCGGTACGCGCAGGAAAGCGCGCCGCAGGCGGACACGGTGGCACTGGAGCGGGGCACGGTGCGCCGGGAAACCGTGGAAGGAATACAGGCGTTTGCCGACGCGGAGGAAAGCTATACCCCTTACATGAAAAAGGCGCTGGTGGAGCGGTACAAGGGGCAAAGCCCGGCGGTGTATGTGCAGGAGATGCACAGCATGTATAACGCCGGGCGCGAGGGCGTTTTGAGCTTTGAGCAGGCGAAAAGCGCCAGCGCAGCGCGCGCCGCCGTGGTGCAGGACGACGCGGCGCTGTACACCGCGTACAGCCTGGGGCGCAACGCCGCCAGCGCCCTGACGGTGCAGCAGCCTGCCGCCGCCGTGACGGAACCGGAGGTGCGCTATGACGGCGTGCCGGCCGGCAGCGCGCAGGTGCCGGATGCCGTTTTGCAGGGCGTGGCGGAAAAGTTTGGCATGAATGTGGACGTGGTACGCCAGCTGACCGCCGACAACGGCGGGGAGGTGAACGGGTACTGGGCCGCCGGTGCGGCAGCCCTGACCGTGGGCGAAAACAGCGCCAACGCCTACCAGACGGTGCAGCACGAGCTGACCCACTGGATGGAGGGCGAGAACCCGGAGGGCTGGGCCAGGCTGCGCGCGCGGACGATGGCGTTTGCGGCAAGCGAATACGGGCTGGGCGGCGTGCAGCAGCACATTGGCCGGTACGAGAGCAGCTACGGCGACAGGACGCAGGCGGCGGACGAGTATGCCCGCGACCTGTTTGCCGGCATTATGAGCAGCGAGGAGAACACCCGCGCGTTTGTGGAATATGTGAGCGAGGACAGCGAAACGACGCGGGAGGAGAAGCGCAGCGTTTTGCAGGCTTTGCGCGAGATGCTGGACAAGATCGTGGGCAGCATCCGCAGCCTTTTGCGCGGCGGCGACGCGACGCTGGGCGCCGCAGACGGGCGGCGGCTTGCCGAGCGCGCCGAGAACGCCGAGAAAGCGCGCGCCGTGTGCGACGAGGCCCTGGCCGAGCTGGAAACCGCGCGCCGGAACGCCCGCGCGCGCCTGGAGGCCGCCGGACAGGCGGACAGCGATACAAAAAACGCCCCCGCGGCAAGCGAGGGCGTGAAGCTGAGCAAAAACGAACAGAGCGGGAAGAAAGACTTCCGCGAGGACAAATATTACCGCCGACAGGTGGAGCAGTGGCAGAGCCTGAAACCCGGCAGCCGCGTGAAGGTGGGCACGGTGCAGGAGGGCAGCGCGCTGAACCAGGTGGGATTTGCGGCGGCGGACGTGTACTTTGACGCGAGCAAGCTGCAAAAGGAGCTGACGAACCACGGCGACCATTTGACGGCGGAGCTGGTGCAGAGAATACCGGAGCTGCTGAACGACCCGATTGCCATTACGCAGGCCATGACGCTGAAGAACACAGTGAACGTGTTTGGCGACCTGCAAACAGCAGACGGCACGCCGGTTCTGGTGGGTGTTATGGTGGCCAAAGATGTGGCCGGGCGAAACGCCGTAACAAAAATCCGCACGATCCACGCCCGCAGCGACTTTGCAAAGCTGATTACAGATGAAAGCATTTTGTATTTGAATGAAAACAAAAAGAAGACCAAAGAGTGGTTCCAAGTCCGCGGCAACCGCGTGCCTTTGGACGGAACCAGTTTTGGTCTTATTCGCAGTATACAGCTTGGGGACGCGGATGTCAAGTACAGTGAGAAGATCAGCGGCGCGGTGACACAGGAAGAACTGGAAAAAGCGCGGGCGGAGTACCGCGAAGCGGAACGCGCCCTGAAGGACAGCTGGGCGAGGGAAAAAGCGTGGCGGCAGCAGGACGAGGCCGAACATGGGCGGTTTTTGGCCCGCCTGATGCAGCACAAGCGCGCCGGGGACGCGGTGCAGTGGAAACAGAGCCAGGAATACCTGGAATACAAGGCGGCGGAAAACCGGTTTAAGGCCGAGCAGGACGCGCTGCTGGAACAGCGCGACCTGGCACAGGAAGTGATCAAACAGGCCCGCGAGCAGGAGCAGGACAAGGCATGGCAGAAAAAGCAGGCCCAGCAGGCCGAGTACGACGCCGAGGTGCTGGAAAGCGGCATGAGCCGGGAGGATTACCACCGGGAACAGGCAGCGGACACCTACGGCACCACAAAGTGGTTTGAGAGCGCCGGGTACATTTTGCCGGACGGGCGAATGCTGGATTTCAGCGGAGGGAGCGACAAGAGCGTACGCGACCTTGACCACCGCGACATCCAAAGCGTTTACGGCCCGGCGGAGCTTGCGCGCGGGGCAGAACAGACGGATTACCTGAATGCCTTTATTGCCGAAGGCAATGTGCGGGTGATGGCGGAAAGCCCCGGCGTGGACGTGAGCGCCGAAACCGAGGTGAGCGACGCGCAGAAGGCGGCCATTGCCGAGATGGCCGACACGCTGGGCGCGGCAAAGCATGGGTTTAACCTGGACATCAGCCGCAAAGACGGCAGCACTGCCGCAACGCGCTGGTACGAAGGCCGGGTGCGCGGCAGCGAAGTGGTGCGCGACCTGGAAACATATTACCGCACAGGCAGCCTGCCGGAGCAAAGCGAACTGAACCGGTTCCGGTACAGCAAGAAGGTAGACGCCGAGAAACACCCGCAGAGAAGGAAAACGGGCGAAGAACAGGTGAGCTTTGAAACCCTGCGGGAACTGCCGGATATGGAGATCACCGAGGTGGAGGAAAACGACCTGGCCGACAAGCCCGTAAAGGAAATTTTGGATGCGGGCCTGGCGAGCACGCAGCGCATACCGGGCAAAAACAGCGGGAGCGTGGTAAACCGATACACGGGAGATACCATTGTTGTGACGAGGGCTGGGCTGCGGCACGGGCTTTTGAACGCGGCCCAGATACAAAAAAATGCCCCGTATGTGGGGCAGATCGGGCCGATTTTGGAGAACGCCGTAAAGGTGAACGAGCTGGAAGCGCGCGGCAAGGAGGTGCGAAGTGATTTGTACCTTGGGGCGGCACGCATGAGCGACGGCAGCCTGATGGGGATCCGCTTTGTTGTAAATATGTACGAGGACGGCCAGAAGGTGCTGGATGCCGACAGCATGGAACCCTTGCGGGGAAGCCTGTACGCCCATACAGGCAGACAAATTAAAAATGGAACCGAATCCCTCAAGGGGCGAGAGGTCAGCACGAATGCCGTTGCTCTGTACGGTTCCAACATCAGTATAGAAGATTTTTTGGGCAGCGTCAAGGAGGAACTGGGCGAAAATTTATCTGCGAATGTAAAATATGCCTTTGGCATGGACACGGAAACAACGGCTGGCTTTGGCGAAGGACTGCGGTACAGCGCCCCGACGGAGGCGGACTATGACGACCTGCGGGCGCAGAACCGGGAGCTGGCGCAGAAAAACCTGTACATGGAACAGCAGATGGAGGTGCTGCGGCAGGAGTTTAAGGCATCGGGCGGGCACAGCGTAAGCCGGGCGAGCGCGCGGGGCATTGCCCAGCGCATTTTGAAGCTGACGGGCAGCAAGTACGGCGTGGACAGGCTGAGCGGCGATTTGTGGCGGGTGTTTAACGTGGAAGGCAACGGCGAGCCGACGCTGAACGCCGACGCGATGGACGCCCTGACCGACGTGATGCGCGGGGTGCTGAACGAGAGCGAGCAGAAAAACACCGAGCTGCGGGAATACTATAAACCGCTGCGCGAAACCCTGCGCGGCACGACGCTGGAGGTGCGCCAGGGCAGCGCGGAGTTTGCCGAGCTGATGAACGCCTACGGCGACGGCAAAAACGGGCGGCAGTGGGGCAACGTGCGCAAGGCGCTGTTTGGCCGGCTGAACGTGCGGCTGACCGACGGGGCCGGAAACTGGGACACGATGCAGGCCGAGCTGGCCGAGAGCTGGCCGGGAACCTTTGACGCGGAGAACACCGACATTACCGCATTTACCGACGCGGTGCTGGGGGTGTATGAGGCAAGCGTGCCGGTGGTGGAGAACCCGTATGGCATGGACATGGAAACACTGGCGCTTGACCTGGCCAACGAGGCGGTGGAGGGATACCTGAACAGCCCGACACGCCGCACCATGGCAGACCGCGCGGCGCAGGACGCGCAGAAGGCCGCGCGCGCCGAGTACCGCAAGGGGCGGCGGGACGCGCAGGCCGAGATGAAGGCCCTGTACGACCAGGCATACGCCAACCGGAAAGAGCGGTTTGACGCCATGCTGGAGGTTTACAAGCAGAAGGCACAGAACGCCAAGGACGACGCCGTGATGCGGGAGCGGATGCAAAAGCTGAAATGGGTGCAGACGCGGGACAAAAAGCTGGTGCGCCAGCAGGCGGAGTTTGCCACGCGGATGCAACGGCGCAACGACGGGCTTTTGTACCGCAAAAGCCGGGACAGTGCCCAGAAGCAGGTGCGCACCCTGGCGGCCTGGCTGCGGGAGCCGACGGACACCAAACATGTGCCCAAGAAGATGCGCACCGCCGTGCTGAACGTGCTGAACCTGTTTGACTGGAACACCAGCAACGCGGGCACGGCGACGGCGCAGCGGTGGCAGGAAACCATGAAGGACATTGCCCTGATGGCCAAGGACGCCGAGGCGCTGGAACACATGGGCGCAGGCGCGGGCGACTATGCCGATTTTGACCCCAGCCTGCCGGGATACATTGACACGCTGTTGCAGCAGACCGGCGGAAAGACGGGGATTGGGCAGTTCAGCGGCGAGCAGATGCGGCAGCTGGATGTGATTTTGAAAAGCATGACCAAGAGCATCACGCAGGCCAACAAGCTGCTGGCCGAGGGCAGCAGGGAAACCATTGCCGCCGCGGGCGACGCGAGTGTGGCCGAGATGGCCGCGCGGGAAAAGCAACAGGTAAAGAACAAAAACAACCTGTTGGGCAAGGCGGTGAAGGCCGCCGCCGACACCACGGCGGGCGACGCCCTGGGGCAGCTGCTTGGCGTGGATATGATGGACGCAGGGCGGTATTTTGCCGCCCTGGGCGACACGGCAGAGCAGATGTACCGGCCCATACGCGAAGGGTTTGACAAGCGGGCGTGGAAGCTGCGCGAAACGGTGGAGTGGACGCAGGCCCTGCTGAAAGACAAAACGGACGTGGACAAGTGGACGGGGCGCAAGGCCGAAAAGCGCAAATTTACCGTGACCGACGCGGCCAGCATGGCGGACACCGTGCTGGAGCTGACACCGGGGCAGGCCATGGAGCTGTACTGCCTGAGCCAGCGCGCGGCGGCGAAGGAGCATTTGATGATCGGCGGCATCCAGCTGAAGGACGCCAAGGGCAAGCCGGGGCGGCGGGTGAAGCTGACGCCGGGGCAGCTGGCGGAGATTACCGGCAGCCTGACGACCGAGCAGGTGAAGACGGCACGCGCCATGCAGGAATACCTGAGCACGACCGCGGCGGCGTGGGGCAACGAGGTGAGCAACACGCTGTACGGGTACGACAAATTTACCGAAACGCACTACTGGCCGATGAGCAGCAGCAACGACTTTACCGCCACAACGGCAGCCAGCAGCAGGCAGGCCGGGCTGAACGGCATTAAAAACGCCGGCATGACCAAGGCGCTGGTGAAGGGCGCCAACAACCCGCTGGTGGTGGGCGACGCCTTTGACACGTTTTTTGGGCACACGACGGAGATGGCGACCTATTACGGGTGGTGCATCCCGTTAAGCGACATGATGAAGTGGTACAACTGGCGCGCACCGGAAAGCGCCGTGAGTGTGAAGGAGGGCATTGACAACCTGCTGGGGCGCAAGGGCAAGGACTATTTTGAAACGCTGATGCGGGACATTAACGGCCAGGGCCGCGCCGAAACCGCCAGCGGCGGCGAGCGCCTGATGAACACCGTGACGCGCAACTGGAAGGTTGCCAAGGTGGGCGCGAACCTGCGCGTGGCGGTGCAGCAGCCGACGGCGTACTTCCGCGCGGGGGCGGAGATCGCGCCCAAATACCTGCGGGGCGCTTTGGGGCGCGGCGCGGCCAACCTGGGCAAAGGGCTGGCGGCCAGGGCCAAGGGCCAGACCTTTGAGGGCGGCATGGCGAAAGCCGAAAAATACTGCGCCATTGCCTGGTGGAAAAGCCAGGGATATTTTGAAACCAACCTGGGCAAGGACGTGCGCGCCATGGCGCTGGACGAGGAAACGGCGCTTGAGCGGGTGCGGAGCGCCAGCACCGCGATGGCGGAGTGGGGCGACAAAACCACCTGGGGCGCTTTGTGGAACGCCTGCGAGCTGGAAACGCTGGACAAGCACCCGGAGCTTGAATATGACAGCGAAGAATTTAACCGGCAGTGCGCCGCGCGGCTGAGCGAGATTGTGGACAAGACGCAGGTGGTGGACAGCGTGCTGCACCGCAGCCAGATCATGCGGAGCACAGCGACGTTTACCAAGATGGTGACAAACTTTATGGCGGAACCCATTAAAAGCTATGCCATGGTGGCCCAGGCGGCGGTGAACCTGGCGCAGAACCCGAAGGACAAGGCCGCGCGGGCAAGGTTTGCCCGTGTGGGCGTTACCTATGTGGCAACGGCGATGGCGACCGCCGCGGCCGCGGCCACCGTGGACACCCTGCGGCACCCGCGCGGCGACGACGAGGACGACGACGAACGGCTGACTGCGGCAAGCCTGGCCAAGGTATATGCCCAGAACGTGCTGGAAAACTTTGCGGACGGGGTGAATTTGCCGGGGAACCTGCCGCTTTTGCAGGACATCATCGGGTTTATCACCGAGCGCGCGGACGGGAACGCGACCTATACCATAAAGCGCAACGACGTGGAGTGGATCGGCGACGTGATGGACGCGGTGAGTGTGTGGAACAAGTACCTGACGGGCAAAACAACGAGCCTGTACCAGGTGCTGTACCGCACGGCCAACGCGGTGAGCAATGTTACCGGCGTGGCGGTGAGCGCAGCCCTGCGCGACGTGAAGGGCGTATACGACACGCTGACCGGCCTTGCCGGCGCCGACGACCCGCTGGGGATGGACAAGGACCTGAACCGCATTGCCCTGGCGCTGGACGGCGGCGACGCTGACAAGGCGAGCCGGCTGTTTGCCGGGCAGGTGGACGCCAAGGTAAAGAGCGGCACCGACCCCGCCGACGCCGTGACCGCCGCCCGCAGCACCGTGACGAAGCTGTACAGCAAGGCGTACCAGCAGGCGGACAGCGAGGAACGCGCCGAGATGCTGGACGCCCTGATGGGGCTGGAATACGGCGGGGAGCGGGTGTACGATTTGGACACCGTGACCGGCTGGGGCGTGACGGTGGGCAGCGCCGACATTACGGCGGCGCTGGACACGGCGGACGCAGACGCGGTGCAGGAGATGATCGACGAGAGGGTGCGGCAGCTGGAGCGGGCCGACGAGGAAGCGGCGGCGCAGGCAAGCCGGATGATGGAGGCCGGTACCCTGACCCGCGAGGAATATGACAGCGTGCTGGACAGCGCCAGGGACGCCAAGGAACTGCGCACAGCGATCCGCAGCGCCATAACAAAAGAGATGAAGCCGAGATACCAGGCGGCGGACACGGCCGGGCGGCAGGAGATTGCCGAGATGCTGTGCAGGCTGAAGGTGGACGGGCTGACGGTGTACGAGGCGGACGATTTTAAGAAATGGGAATGAAGCTCCTGAACCAATAACGCATAAAGATGCCCCCGGCGGGCCGTGTGAGAGCGGCAACCGGGGGCGTTTTGAATTTTACGGGACAAGTGGGGGCGCGCCCGGATACGGCGGCATGGCAAAATAAAGGCAGAAGCGGGCGCACCGGCGCAAAAGCCGGAAAAACAGCCCGGCAAGGAGGGTATGGTATGACCCAGGGAACGACCCCGACGCTGGTGTTTGAGCTGGACATAGAGCCGGGAACGCTGGTAAGCCTGTATTTGACGTTCCGGCAGGGATACGGGAGGGAAGTGACCCGGCGGGAGGACAGCATTACCGCCGACAATGACGCCAAGACCCTGACGGTGACGCTGACACAGGAAGAAACCTTAAAATTTGAGGAGGGCGGCAACGTGGAAATACAGCTGCGCGCCGTGACAACGACCGGCGCGGTGCTGGCCAGCAATATCGTGGCACTGCCGGTGGAGCGGATACTGCTGGGCGGGGTGATCACATGAAGCTGAGATTGCTGAACAGCAGCGAAACCGTGCAGATGAGCCTGAGCGGCGGCGAGGCGGTGAGCCTGAGTTTGAAAACCGGCGCCGTGCAGACCGGCGGAAGCCTGAGCATTGGCCACGGCCTGAAATGGGAGAGCGGCGCTTTGTGTGTGGACTGCGCCGACGCTGTGGAAACCGACAACACCCTGCCCGTGACCAGCGCCGCCGTGGCGGTGGAGGTGGGCAACATCGCGGTGCTTCTGGGCACCATTTGAGGAGGATAGAACATGCCAGACACGACACAGACCAACATTGCGACCGAGATCACCCGCATCCAGAACGACCGCAACACCATACGCACCAAGCTGGTGGAGCTGGGCATGGCGGAGAGCACGGCCAACCTGGACGCGCTGGCCACCGCCATCAGCGGAATCACCAACCAGGGCGCAGTGAGCGCGACGGTGCAGGAGGGCGACACCTACACCATTCCAAAGGGCTACCACAACGGCAGCGGCACGGTTTCCGGCGTTTCCGGCGGCGGCAATTACAACCTGCAAAGCAAGAAGGTGACGCCGACCAAGAGCCAGCAGAGCGTGACGCCGGACAGCGGCTATTATGGCCTGTCCGATGTGACGGTGGCGGCGATCCCGTCCAACTACCAGGACGTTTCGAGCGTGACGGCGACGGCGGCGGATGTGCTGTCCGGCAAGATCGTGGTGGACAGCACCGGCAAAACCCTGACTGGCACGATGGCCAACAACGGCGCTGTGACCAAGACGCTGGACACCACGACCACCAGCTACACCATCGCCAAGGGCTACCACAGCGGCAGCGGCAAGGTGAGCATTACCAAAGAGAGCAAGAGCGTGACGCCCACCAAGAGCGCCCAGACCGTGACCCCGACCAGCGGCAAGGTGCTTTCCAGCGTGAGCGTGGCGGCCATTCCCGCGCTGTATGTGGACACGACGGAGAGCACGACCGACGCGGCGAGCGCAGCCAACATCCTGAGCGGCAAAAAGCCTGGGTGAACGGCAGCCAGGTGACGGGCACCATGGCCAACAACGGGGCCACCAGCCTGACCATTGACGGCCTGACGACCCTGAGCGTGGCTGTGCCCGCGGGGTACACGAGCGGCGGCACCGTGAGCCTGACGGATGATATATACGACGCGCTGGCGGCGATCTGATGCTGCTGAAAGGAGAAACGCATGGCGGACACGAACATTAGAACGCAGATCAGCCGCTTAAGCGGGGCGAAAAGCGACCTTGCCACGGCGATCACCGCCAAGGGCGTAACGGTGCCGGATGACACAACGCTGGACGGGTACGCCGCGCTGGTGGAGCAGATCGACACGGGGGTGGATACCAGCGATGCTACGGCGACAGCGAAAGATATTGCCAAGGGCAAAACTGCTTATGTGCAGGGCCAAAAAATCACGGGCAAGCTGTACGAGTATACTAAAGGGAAAACAAAAAACTACTTTACTACGGGCTCTGAAAATGTCACGTTTGAACGTGACAGCAATAGAGATTTAATCAACATAACAATCCCCTGGATGGGCAACGACGAGATCATGCGGATTGATAGCTATATAAAGCTTGGAGCCGATGCTACTCTTTTTGGCGACGCTACCGCTGCGGACGTGATTTCCGGCAAAACATTTACCAGCAAAGCCGGGCTGAAGCTCACCGGTACCAACACCAACGATGCCGATACCAGTGATGCCACTGCAACGGCGGATGACATTGCCAAGGGCAAAACTGCTTATGTGCAGGGCCAAAAAATCACGGGCACTGTGGAGCCTGCCGAAAGCAATAACAACGTTGAGGCTTATGCCATTACGAACACCAACCCCAGCGTTAGTTTTAAGCGCACTGACGGGGCAATCAAAATTTGGGGCTACGGCACCATGACCAGTTCCGGCGGCTGGGGCCAGCAGACTACGAGCCTGATCGCGTTTGAGGGTGACAAGTACCACAAGAGCGCCATATACGGCGGCCCAAGCAGCACCAATCTGAGCCTAAGCATCAGCAACGGCAAACTCTCCGGCCTGCCGAGTGGACTGACGGCGATCAACGCGATTGTAACAAGAGGTATATGATATGGCAACACAAGCAGACGGATTGACCAGCAGTGTGCCGGACCCGCTGAGCGAGGTTTTGGGCTGCGGGCTGGACAGCGGCGACGACAGGCGGCAGGCACAGGCCTATGCCGTGCAGGCTGCCAAGAGTGCCGTGCAGGCAGACGCGGACGCAAAAAGCGCGGGGAACGCAGCAGTACGCGCCGAAAGCTGGGCGGCGGGCGGAACAGGGACCCGAACCGGAGAGGATGCGGACAACGCCGAATACTATGCCGGGCAGGCCAAAACCAGCGCGACAGCCGCAGCGGCAGACAGGGCCGCCGCGGAAACAGCCAGCCAAACCGCCGTAAGCAAGGCGGAGGCGGCGGCAGCCAGCGCAGAAGCGGCAGCCAAAAGTGCCATTGAAGCAAAGCCGAGCGATGTGGCAACGCAAAGCACAAACGGCCTGATGAGCGCGGCGGACAAAACGAAGCTGGACGGCATTGCCGAAAACGCCAACAACTACACCCACCCCAGCTACACGGCAAGGGCCAGCGGGCTGTACAAGGTGACGGTGGACGGCACCGGCCATGTGAGCGCGGCGACGGCTGTGACCAAGAGCGACATTACGGCGCTGGGAATACCGATTGGAGAAGATCACGAAATAACCTTTTCAAACCTTGCAACAGGCATGACTGTACCGAACGGCGGCGGCAAGGACAAGTGCTATTGCTATACAGTAGGAAAACTGGGATTTTTAAGTATAACATTTGAGAGCGAATATAATACCAGCGGCACAGCTATTGCAGCAGGCAAAACACTTTTTTATGTGGAAGGGGTGCCAAAATCAATTCACACCAGATACTTGAGCAAGAATGCCGACGATGGGGATTTCATCGCCATCAGAAGCAGCGACGGGGAACAATATATACTTGAAGCAACTCATACCTCAACCGACGCACTAGGGATAAAAGCAAAAGAAGCTATCCCTGCCGGATACAGGTACAAAATCAATGTGGTGTTTGTTGAAGTATAAAATGTCTGAACGACAACGGAGGTGTAACCCCAATGAGATTACAAAACGGCGATGTCCTGTTTGCCTGGCCGCTGGCACAGCACGTCATCACGGCCGGCTGGACGTACACCAGCGGCGCGGCACACAATGCCATTGACCTGCGCACCCAGAGCGGCACCAGTTGCGTGCGGCCGGTGTATGCCGCCGAGGACGGCACGGTAGACCAGGCGCAGACCTGGGACGGCAAGACCTGCACGGGGATGCAGAGTTACGGCAACATGGTGCGGCTGCGCCATGCCGATTACAACGGGAAAAAGCTGCAAACGCGGTACGCGCACCTGCTGAAGTGCGTTGTGGAGCTGGGCGACGCGGTAACGGAGGGCCAGCTGATCGGGTACAGCGGCGCAAGCGGCAACTGCTACGGCGCACACCTGCACTTTGAAGTGCTGTACAAGGGCAGGCGGGTGAACCCGCTGAACTGGCTGGACGCTGACTTTACGCCCGCCAGCGCGGCGGTGCGCAGGCACCTGGGCAGCTATACCAGCGTTGCCCGCCCGGCGGATGCCGAACCCGCCGCGAATGCCCTGCAAACGGTGCAGGCCAACGGCCTGACGAACGCTGAGGCCATGAGCGTGTACAGCCTGGCGCTGGCGCTGGGCCTGGTGGGGCTGGGCCTGTACAGCGCCGAGTACGCCGACGCGGCGCACACAAAGCAGAACCTGCGCATTGGCCCGGTGAGCGCCGGGGACGCCAAGGCGCTGATGGACAAGCTGACCGAGCTGGGGGCCGCGGACAAGGCCGCCAGTACGGCAGCATAAGAAGGAGGGAACAGGCATGACAAAGCTGTTTATCAGCCAGCCGATGCGCGGGCGCAGGATGGCCGACATTGTGCGGGAGCGCAAAACGCTGGTGGCCGACGCGGCGGTGGCGCTGCAGGAGGACGAGATCGCGGTGCTGGACACCCTGTTTGACGACACCGATGCCACGCCGCTGGCCCTGTTGGCGCGGGCGCTGGGGAAGCTGGCCGAAGCGGACGCGGTGATTTTTGCGCCCGGCTGGGAAACGGCGCGCGGGTGCCGCATGGAGCACCTGGCGGCGGAAGAATACGGGATCAGGATCGTGGAGGGGTAGAAAAAATGGAAGAGCAAAATATGTTTTTGTGGATCAAGGCGGCGGTGACGGCGCTGTGCGCGGCGTTTTCGGCGGCCTTTGGCTGGCTGGGGTGGCTGGTGCTGGCCTGGGCTGTGTGCATGGTGATCGATTGGATCAGTGGCAGCGCGGCTGCGGCGTCCAAAGGCGAGTGGTCAAGCGCTGTGGCGCGCGCAGGCATCTGGCACAAGGCCGGGATGGTGGTTGTAGTGATTGTAGCCGCCATGGCCGACGGCGTGCTGGGCGTGGCGGTGGAAAACCTGCCCGTATTGGGCATACAATACACCGTGCTGATTTTGCCGGTGGTGCTGGTGTGGTACATTTTTACCGAGCTTGGTTCTATTGCCGAGAACGCCGCCGCCATGGGCGCACCCGTGCCCGGGTGGCTGGTAAGAATTTTGGCGCAGGGGAAGG